>ENA-UESI01001036-UESI01001036.1-human-gut-metagenome-genome-assembly--contig:-NODE-1036-length-19474-cov-8.160489_pt1 | contig 19474 bp, 15 predicted proteins | sample MGYA00243005_ERZ508006 | MGnify/ENA primary metagenome ERZ508006 (study PRJEB26167, sample SAMN06115436) | human gut metagenome | host: Homo sapiens | place: China:Shandong | collected 2015-06-10... | reverse complement strand
CGGGCCGTGACCATAATGATCGGCACCATCGAACGGCGGCGCAGCTCGCGGCACACCTCAAAACCGTCCAGCTTCGGCATCATCACGTCCAGCAGGACCACGTCGATATTTTTTTCATGCTGCTCAAACAGCTCCAGCGCCTGCTGTCCATCCAGCGCCACCACCGGCTCAAAGCCTTCCCTGCGGGCATAATTGGCCAAAATGGAAGTGATCTGCTGATTATCGTCAGCAATCAAAATTTTATTCATCGCTGCACCTCGTCCACATATATTTACCATTATATACTTATTTTGGTATCCGGGTACCGATTGGACCCGGCCTTTATTTTAACTCTTTATAGTTATATTATAAAGGCCCGGCCTGTATGCAATCAAGATAACATAAAAATGTGTCAAAAAAATGTTTCGCCGCAAAATTTATCCGCAGGCGCAGAAAAACCCTCGCCGCCTTGTGACAGCGAGGGTCTTATCATTTATCCGTTCAGTTTCAGGCAATGTAGGATTTGAGCATCCACAGCAGTTTTTGATATTCCCCTAGATAATCATTGAACTGGTCCGCAGTCACACCGTCGCCGGCAGCCTCTGCCAGCTCCACGATTTCTTTGCTGTCTTTGATCCAGTATTCCACATCGGAGATCAGGCCCTTTACAGTGTCCTCCGAAGAAATCGGCTTATCCGCCAGCTCTTTGATCGTCGCCAGCGCTAAGGCCTCTTTCATGTTGGCGACCGGAGACTCTCCCACTGCCAGCAGTCTTTCAGCAACTGCGTCGATGATCCCAGCAGTCTGATCGTATAACTCCTCCAGTTTGGCATGCAGAGTGAAAAAGCTACGGCCCTTCACATACCAGTGCAGATTATGGAGCTTGATATAAGCGACTTCCTGGTTGGCAAGATAAAGATTCATTTTTTCATATAATTTTTTAGACATTTCTGTTTCCTCCTCAGGCCAATTTATTTGGCTCGTTTTATTTATATTTCGTTTAGTTAGTTTCCGCTAACCTTTGAGTTGATTATACACTAACTTCTTGATAAAAACAAGTATAAAATGATTTTAGTTATCAATTATTTTATTTACATAATTCAAATTTGTTTTCCACTGAACTTATAAGCCTGCTTTCAGGCGCATCGGCGCACTGGCAGGCACTGAAAAAATCTATAAACTTCTATCTAAAAAGAGCTGCATTGCTTTTCTGCTGCCAAACATGCTAAAATAAAAATGTCAGAAAAAAGTCTGTAAATCGTCATAATTTTGACATAAGTTTACTCTACAATAAGCTTACAAGGTCAAACGAACCTCAAATCACAAGCTTAAAGGAGATGTTGTTATGATAAAAACTTCCTGGAAAAAATCCCTCGTTATCGCCGGTGTCCTCACCGCTTTGTGCGCTTCCGCTGCTTTTGCGGCCGAGCAGACCGCTCCTAAACCCAGCATGCGCGAGCGTACCAACGCTATTTTGCATCACGAAGAAGGCGACAATTATCCCGACCGTCCCTACCATATGGAACGCGGCCGTCATTGGCGCGGCCCCATGCATCCCGGCCCGCAGCTGACTGAGCAGCAGATCAAGGAACGTGAAGCCAGACGTGCCGAATGGGAAAATATGACTCCCGAGCAGCGTCAGGAGGCCCATGCCAAATGGCGTGAAGAACGCATGAAAAACATGACCCCGGAAGAAAAAGAACGCTTTGAACAGCGCGAAAAGCAGCGTGAAGAATGGCGTAAAATGACGCCGGAAGAACGCCAGAAAGCCCGCGAAGAAGCGCGCGCCAAATGGGACAGCATGAGCGAAGCTGAAAAACAGGCCGCCCGTGAACACTTCCGCAGCTATTACCACGCCGGCGGCGGCCACTACTATGAAGGCCACCGCAAATACCGCCACCATAAAGGCGAATACCGCGGCGAGCACAGAGGCGGTTATTATGGCGACGGCCGCACCGAGTGCCCCAATACCAACTGCCCCTGGTAAACCTTCGATCCGGTAAAAAAATTACATAAATTCCTTTCCTCACAGACAAAGAGCCTGCGCTTCGCTTTGAAGCACAGGCTCTTGCTTTATCTTCCGTTATCTTCCTTTTCCTCATACACAGTATAACCGTTCTTGCCTCTGGCCTTGGTCTGATACAGAGCCTTGTCAGCTTTTTCATACAGCTCGGCAAAGCTTCTGCCATCCTGCGGCACTAAAGCGATCCCGATGCTGACGGACATTTTCCAGCAGCTGCCGCTGTCCTCACAGATCGTGTCCAGCTTCTGGCACAGACGTGCCGCCTTGCGCCGGGCGCCTTCCTCGTCCGAGATCGTCCCAAAGACCACAAATTCGTCACCGCCGATCCTGCCGATGACATCATCCTCACGGCAGAATCTTTTCAGTTTTTCGGCAAACTCCCGGATGCAATAATCGCCAAAAATATGGCCGTGCAGGTCATTGGCCTGCTTGAAATTATCCATATCGATGATAAAGAAGCTGTAATTGCCCTGCAGCTTACCGCACAAAACGCTGTCGATGATCCTTTCGGTAGCCTTTTTCGTATAGACGCCCGTCATCTCATCTGTCGAAGCCTTGCGCTGCGATTCCAGTTCTCTGCGTTTTTCGGCGTCGATATTTTTACGGTAGGTAAACATATGCACCGAGTCGTCAAAGGCAGAATAGAAAATATACGCATCGATCCGCATCCAGAAATAATCGCGGCCGTTTTCCGTCATCATAAATTCATATTGCAGATAGTTATTGCCCTTGTCCAGCTGCCGCAGCACGTTCTCGCGGGTAAATGTATTGACATAGCCGTCCCTGAACTCTTTTTTGATCTGCTTTTCGGCTACTACCAGCAGAAATTCCTCATACGGCAGGTTCTTTGCGCCCAAAGCTTCGAAATACAGCTCGGTCTTTTTGCTGGCCGCTTTGTTTTTAGTAATGTTCAGCTCATAGATATTATCGTAGATCTGCTCCGTCGCTTCCTTAAACAGCTCCTGCCGTTCTTCCAGCAGCTGCGTCATCCGCACGTTAAACTTGCGGATCACCGAAGTGATGATCAAAATGATCAGCAGGATCACCACTGCGATCAAAAGGCCGGTCTGCAGCATCTTTTCCTTCAGTTCGGCCAGCAGCGCGCCTGTGTCCTGCTTTACCAGCAGATACCACGACAGATCGGGTATATAGCGTACGACCAGATAGCTTTTTTCATTGCTCTGCACACTGCCAGGCATCCAGATATCCCGGTTGCTCTTGCCGTTTTTCCAGTCCAGGACCTCGCTGCGGATATTTTCGCTGTTATTGACCTGAAACCAGTCCACCGCCTGATGACCGTTATAGGAGCGGGAAACCTCGATCGCACCCTGTTCGTTGACCAGATACGACTCTACGTCATACGCCTCTCCATATTCCTCCAGCAGGCCTTTGATATAATCGATATTCACGCCCACGCCGACGACGCCGATCACCTGCCCGGCAGCGTTCTTGATCTTGCAGTTGACAAACAGCGTGATCTTATCAGCAGCACCTGCCACCTCATCATTATCGATATTAAGGTTATATTCCTCATCGCTCTGCAGAAAATCATAATACCAGACGTTTTCCGCTTCGCCCCGGACAAGATTGCGGTCCAGCCCATTGAAATTATAGTAATTATTGGTATCGGCAGCCACCAGGAACACCGCGTCATAAGCATATTTATTTTTATAGGCCTCCAGATACTTCCTGAGCGTTTCCTGGTAGCCGGCTTCCCGATAACGGCTGCCTTCCTCCTCCAGCAGCTCGATCAGCAGGCTGTCATGGGCCATCGTCTGCGAAATGTTCACCGGCTTGGTCAGCATCGTCGACAAGCGGTAGTAAATGCCTTCCGACGCCAGCGCGGAAACCTGCCTGATCTTGACCAGCGACGCATTATAATTAGCGCGGTAACTCAAAGTCGCGGTCAGGGCAAAGCCGATCAATAAAATCACGCTGACGATCAGATTAGTTTTAAAAAGGATATTATTTTTCATTGCCGATAGCCTTCTCTTCTTTTTTATCATTGCTATAACAACAATAACTATAGTAAAAGTTTATATTTTATTATATTCCAAAAGATTTTTACTTACAACCTCTAAATTGTAATATTAAAAATTATTTATTTACTTTGAAAGCCTTTTTCTGTATCGAGCTTTAGCAGACTCTGACAATCGGAAAAAGTTTACCAAAAACAAAAAATCCTGCCGCCAGACAGCAGCAGGATCTTATACTGATAACTTCAAACAGTAGAAAACAGGGGCCAGTACCTGATAAACAGATAACCGACGACCGTGATCAGCAGCACGCTGCACAGCGACAGCAGCAGGCCGTTTTTCAGCAGCTCAGCCGGGTCGAGCCCATAGCTGACAGGAATGGCCCTGATCGACACCGGCAGCACATAAGCGCTGTTGAAGGCCACGATCGCCACGAACAGATACGGGATCGGGTTCAGTCCCAGCGCCTGTGCGATGCTCTGCACCACCGGCACGGCAATAGCGGCCGCCGCCGTATTGCTGGAGATCTCGGTCAGCACCGTCGAAAACAGCGTAAAGGCAAACACTGTTTCCAAACCGCCCGTCAGCGGCAGCAGCGTGATCGCCTCCGCCATTTTCAGGGCCGCGCCTGTTTCTGTCACCAAACTACCCAACGCCAGGCCGCCGGCAAACAAAAACAGCATGCCCCACATGACGCCCTTTTCTGCAAACTCCCAGGTCAGCAGAGCCTTGCCGTCCTCGTCCTCAAAGGTGAAAGCCAACAGGCCCATGATCAGAAAGACATAGGCAGGCTTCAGCGCCGGCAGCCACCCGGCATACAGCGGCCGCACAAAAGCCAGCAGCGTCGCCGCCACAAACAGCACCAGACTGATTTTTTCGCCCAGCCGCATCGTGCCCAGCTGTGCGTACATTTCCTTAAAATATTCGCTGGTACCAGCCAGCCGTTTGACCGGCACCGGCAAATGGAAAAGGAAAAACAGGTTCAGCAGCACGACCAATACCAGCAGCGGCAGAAAGCGTACCACCCAGTCGATGTACATAAATTCCTGTCCTGTCAGCTTTTCCAGATAACTGATCGCCACCAGGTTCGCCGCCCCGCCCAAAGGCGAGCCGAAGCCGCCGATACCCGCGCCCCAGACGATCGCCAGCAGGATCGGCACGGCGATCTTACTGCTTTTGATGTTTTCTTCGCCAATGAACTGCAGCATGGACACCGCCACCGGCACCAGGATCGTACAGACTACCACATTGGGCAGAAAGACAGACAGCACCGTCGCGACCAGCAGCCAGACAGCGATCTGCTGCCGCAGCGACGTACCGATACAGCACAGGGTCTTGATCGCCAGCCGCTTGTCGAGCCCCGTCGTCGCCCAGGTCAGGCATACCAGGTCGGCTCCGAACAGCAGCACGATGATCTCGGAAAAATACTGGCTGATAACGTGCTGCATCGGGATCAGGTCAAACAGGGCATTGACACCGATCGGCACGAACGCCGTCACTGAAATATTGACTGGACGCAAGATCCACCACAGCGCCATCCACACCGTCGTCCCCAGCGCCGCGGCTGCCTTAAAACCAAAGAACCATTCCAGCAGCAGGATCGTCAACCCGAAACTGACCGGCCCCAGCAATACCGCCACACTGTGCAGGCGGCGCTTGCGTTTACTTCCGTACATAACTTCATCCCCTTCTTGCTCTTAAACTGTTTTTATTGTAGAATATGGATAAATAAAAGTAAAATACTATTTCTTTGTTAATATAATAATATTTTCTTATATTTTAGAGGTGACTTATGGATTTCGACTTTTACCGCAATTTTATCACCGTCGCCGAAACAGGCAACCTGACCACAGCCTCCAAAAAGCTGTCCCTGGCCCAGCCCGCCCTCAGCGCCCAGATCAAAACGCTGGAACACTATTACGGCGCCAAACTGATCCAGACGGCGCGCGGCAAACGCCAGCTGACCCTGACCGAAGCCGGGGAAGCCTTCCTGAACAAGGCCCGCCAGATCTGCCGCACAGAAGAAACGCTGCTCCTGGATATGCAGAGCTTTACCAAAAAAGCCTCGGGCACCCTGCGTTTCAGCGTATCGCCCGCTAAAAGCACGTTTTTTATCAACACTTACCTGCGCCCATTTGCAACCGCCTATCCCGAAATCAGCTTCCAGTTCCGTGAAGAAGCTGTCAGCGCCCAGACCCGGCATATTGCGGAAAACAGCAGTGATTTTGCCTTTGCCAACGCGCCGCTGCCGTCGCCGCAGCTTTTTGCCGCTCACAAAACGCAGAAGGAATATTTTTATGCCGTCTACAGCCCGCAGGCTGACTACGGCCTTGACCCGCGTCAAACCCTGACGCCCCAACAGCTGCAAAACATCCCTGTCTGCTGCAACTTCGGCTGCTACAGCCTGCTGCGCAAAGCCTGCCTCAAGCACGGCTTCACACCCAAGATCCGCTTCATCGCCACCACCAATACAGCGGCGCTGGCCTTTGTGCAGGATGGCAGCGGCGTCGCCATCGTTTCTGCCGACGGCCGGGATGATTTCCCGACCGGTTTAGTAAGTCAGCGGCTGGATGACGATGAACTGTATTTTGAGCAGACCCTGTTCTGGTCCAAAAAAGACCGGCTCAGCAACACCGCGCAGCTGTTTTTAGATTTTTATCTGGCGCGGCAGGGGGAGAGAAATAGCACACTTACTTGAAGTGTGCTATTTTGAGAAAGCAACTTTTTCTCTGAAATATTTTTACTTTCAGGTTCACCTTTTCATTATGCAGCTTTCTTCCAGAAGCAAGCTGCGCGCGGTAAAAAAGGCAAAAATTTTCTCTTTTTAATGTTCATTTCTTTTGGCGGCAAAAGAAACGAACCAAAGAAAAACCGGCACGTCGCAGATTTTTATTTAGCTTTGCTCAACGGCGGCTCCGCGAAACTCGGCATTGTTGCCGAAGATAAATCATCTGTGCAACAATGCCTCAAACAAGTCACTCCGCTGTCGCCTTATTCGCATCGCACATAACAAAATCTGCTCAATGTGCCCTAAACCCTTACGTTATACTGCTATACTATATAAGCATTGATAACATCAGACTGTAGATACTGTGCATATGAAATTCAGCAGTAATTTGTACGATGCAGGAGGTTTTACAGCGCATTGGGAAGATTTGGCAGATGAGCGAAAAGAGTTGCAAGCAAGCGGAGAAACTGTCCGAGGCATCGGCAAATGCTATGCGACGCATAGCATTAAATTATTTCCCTGTGATGCCGAGTTTTTCGGAGCTCGGGCAACGACTGAAGCGCAATCCAAATCTTAACAGCGCTGAAAGTTCTTTGCCGACTTTCTTTCAAGAAAGTCTAAAGAGAAACTTTATCAAATAATAAAGAAAACCACGCCGCAAGGATAATCTCCTCACTGCGTGGTTTTTTAGTTTTAGAAGCGCAGGCGTACGCCGGCGTTCAGCTGCCAGGTGCTGCCCACGTCGCCGCAAAAAAGCCGTTCGGCGCTGGCATAGCCATCCCAGCGTTTGTCGATCGGCGCGGTGACGCCCAGCACAAATTCGCCCCAGGTGCCGCCGTAATCCTGTTCGTAGCCCAGACCATCGCCGCGCAGGCTCACTTTACCGTCAAATTCGTGTATGCCCGACAGGGTGGCATAGTAATGGGTGCCGTTAGCCAGCTTGCGGCCAACGCCGATACCCAGACGACCCTGCAAACTGGTGGCGCCGTCCTGCGCTACCTGCATACCGCTGCTGGATGTGTAGTCGGCGCTGCCCAGCCTGAACCAGCTTACTTCGGCCTGCGGCTGGCAGTACCAGCCAGCTTGCAGATCTTTACGATAGCCGTATTCCGCCGTCAGCCCCAGTGTGTGCGCATCAAAACTGGCAGTACTGTAGTGCCGGTTCAAGTCGGTGGTATGGTAATCGGTGTCGACTTTACCATAATGCAGTACCAGGTCGTAATAATGGCCCTTTACTCCCTGCCAGGTTTTATACAGGGCAAAATCGTAACCTTTGTTGTCACCGCCGCCCCGCGGCAGTTCAAGGTCGCCGCTGGCGTAGCTGAAGGCGCCGCCGATACGTCCCGTGCCGCCGTTTTCGTCATAGGCCTGGTCGTAGCCGCCCTGTATGGCTTTGTAACGGGTTTTCATCTGGCCGTGGGCGCTGTTTTTCAGGTCGCCGCCATAAACACGCGCCCAAACACCGTCCTCGCTGCCGTCACGCAGCTCGCCCAGACGTTTGTCCAGGTGGTTACTGACGACAGTGCCCAGCTGCAGCGCACTGTACGCCGCATTGCCTGCTGCTTTAATATTGCTGCTGGGTTCTATTTTTAAGGCAACCATATCTGCGCCGTCCATAATTGGAGTATAAGCACCGGCGCGGTTTTCATAAAACAAGCCGTAGGTGGCGATGTTTTCAGCAGCAGCGCCTGTCAGCACAGTGTAACGCCCCTCGTAGGTACCCCAGCCTTTTTGGCTGGCCTGGTCGTAGCCAACCTGTACGCCCAAAGAAGCTCCAGCGTTGACATTAGCAATCTCGAATACGTCTCCAACATTATTGGTAATATCGCTGTTGATGCGGATAACACCGTCGTTGGTGGTCAAATCATTGATCTTCATGGTACGCCAGCTGCCGCCCCGCAGCGGCATATCCCAGGACAGATCGATCACACCGCCGTTTTGCAGGGTGATCTTGTCAATATTATTGACCGTGGTCTTGTAGTCGTTGCCGGTAACATTATCATATTCACTTCTGTCAAAAAAACTGCCGTTGCGGTTGTCGTACAGTGGCTGCCAGACCGCACTGTTGGCGACGGTGAGATCGACAGTACCTGAACTATCAGTCAGAACATTGCCCTGTAAAAAGGAATCGGCATTGGTCAGCTGCACAGTCACCCTGCCTTTATTTACTGCTCCCACATCGCCGGTCAGCTGCACTGTGTGCTCCTCAGCAGCATTGACAGTGATACTGCTGTTGTCACCGGAGGCATAAAGCGACCGGGCTTTAGCCTTAGCCTGCACTCCGCTGACTGTGCCACCCCTGGCCTGTGCCTTGATGACCGCATCGCCGCCGATAGTGATACTGCTTGCACTTTTGCCGGCATAAAGACCATACGCCTCCGCTGTCATATTTAAAGATGTTGCCGCCATACCGCCGTCAGCCTGCACTGTAACGTTGGCAGCACCGTCAATAGAAATAGTGCTGTTACTGCCTGATGTATAAATCCCATACGCATTTGCAGACGCATTGCCTCCTGCGGCATCCGCTTTACCACCCGTAGCCAATACCGCAACATTTGCATCGCCGCCAATCGCAATACTGCTGTCAGTAACAGAAGTCTGCAGACCGTACGCCTCCGCATATGCCTCACCATTCACAGCCTGCGCTTCGCCGCCTGCAGCCTGTGCCGCAACTTCCACGTTACTTTTGAGTTCGATTTTACCTTTACCGTCATTAGCTACCCCATAGGCATAGGCCTTGGCCTTTTGGAACTCGATCGCGTCCTTGCCCCTGCCGCCGGCCGCCTGTACTATAATGGCAGTATCGCCGCTGATCGTGACAGCGCTGTTATCGCCATAGGCCTGGATACCGTTCACATACGCAGACGCATCACCAGAAGCTGTATTCGCTGCACCGCCCGTAGCCAGCGCCCGAATGGCAGCACTGCCGCCAATGGTAACAGTACTGTTATCGCCATAGGCCTGCAGCCCATTCGCCTGTGCAGACGCATAATCAGACACACCGCCCCAGGACTGTACTTGAATATTCGCCTTATCACTGACAGTAATAGTACTGCCAGCACCATCGGCCTTGATTCCGAATACAAATGCCGACGCATCATCAGAGGCCGTACCACCAACAGCCTGTGCCATGATATCCGTCTTGCCATCGACGTTGATGCTTTCATTAGCTGCAGCATACAACCCATATGCTTCCGCATACGCATCCTGCTTCGCCGTACCGCCCCAGGACTGCGCCGTGATAGCAACCACGCCGCCCTGCACGGCAGCACTGCCACTGTCTAACTGCACACCATAGACAATAGTACTGTTATCATCACTTGTTGGTTTACCGTTTCGATTATCATAGCTGACAGTTATTGTTTTTCCGGTTTGTACAACGTAGGTATCTCCATTTCTTAGTGGCAGCGCAGTTCTCTCCTCATATTGCGCCTGCGCTGGCGTCATCCATAAAAGACAGCAGCCGGCACACACCAGAGCCGCCATCAAACGCAGTCCTCTTTGTCCTTTTAGATATTGTTGTCCCCCCCTAATGTACTATTTTGTAATCTTCTGCTTTTCATAATTTTTCCTCCCCATCTAGTCTTATTTTTTAACTGTGGGCCTTTAAACTGCGTCCACCCTGCAATTTACTCTTTACAATACATAACTCCACCCGCTTTTTTATAACTTCCAATAATATGTAATTGTAATATTTTATAATCTAATATTATCATAATAATCCATAATTGCAAAGATAGAATATATCTAAATCGCAAATAAAATGCTCAAATAAAAACCACGCAGCGGGGAAATTCTCCTCACTGCGTGGTTTTTTAATCCGCCAGCTCATAATCAAAGCAAATTCCTTTGCCGCCGGCTTTTTTGACCCTGTACATGGCCTGGTCGGCTTTCAGCAGCAGCTCTTCTACCTTGCGTCCGTCCTCGGGATAACGCGCCACGCCGATACTGACGTTGCAAAAAACTGCGCCGCTTTTCAGCTGCCAGGGCTTGTTAAAGCGCCGATGGATAAAACCAGCCAGATTGCGGATATGGTCTTCCGTTTTATCGCCGTCGATGATCGCCACGAATTCGTCGCCGCCGTTTCTGTAAATAGACCCTTCCAGCATGGGAATACCTAAAAAGAACTGCCCCAGCTGCACCAAAAATTCATCACCAGCTTCATGCCCAAAAGTATCGTTGATATTTTTAAAGCCGTCAATATCAAAAAACAGCAGATAACCCTTACCGCCGTCCTCAAGCAGTGCCAGCCGGCGTTCGCATTCCTGCACCAGCATCCTGCGGTTCGGCAGCTCAGTCAGCGCGTCGTAATTGGCCAGATACTCGATCAAAGCTTCGTTGTGCTTGTTTTCAGTGATATCGGCGCTGCTCACCACATGGGCCAGCCTGCCGTCCACCCAGCGAAAAGCCGCGCTGAATACTCTGAACCAGGAACCGTCAAAAGGCCGCTGATAATCCCAGGAATAGATTTTAGTGGGTTCGCCGTTCTCGTCGATCAGCTTTTGCTGCGGACAAAAGGAACAGGGACCGTTTTGCCCCGGAAACAGCACCTCCCAGCACTTACGGCCCAGGAACTGCGCAATACCGCCATAGGGGGCTGCCATCGACTTGTTAGCATATAAAATATCATGGTTGTAAAAATCATTGACATAGATGTCGATACCTGTGTTATCCAAAATACTTTCCAGCGAATTGCTGGCAAAGGCCAGCCTGTTGCGATAGACACGCACGCCTAAATAACGCCCGAACATTGGCAGCACCGTCGTCAGAAGCCGGTGTTCAGCAGCGGTCAGAGGCCGCACGGTATGCCGCACAAATACCAGCAGCCCATAGATCTGCAGGTTTTCATCTACTACCGAGCCTACTACCAGCGACCGGGCAGCAAACAGCTGCAGCAGCGCCTCCTCAGCGGCAGTATTGCTCTGTCCCTGCTCCAGCAGGACAAAGATTTCCTGCGCCAGATAGCTGCGGTAATCAGCGTCGATCTCGTCGAGGTCAAAGCTGGGCTGACAGGTAAATCCACTGCGCAGGCTGTGTTCTTTTAAATGCAGTACGTTGTACTGGTCCAGCTCATAAACCAGACCGCCGGCAAAGGCGAACGCACCGCTGATCATGTCCAGCGCCCTGTCGATAACATCCGTCTCCACTTGCTTGGCACCCAGTAACTCAGCTAAAGCTAAAATAAGTTTTGCGCCTGTTTCTTCCACCGCTGACACCTTCTATTTATGATATTTTCCCGACCGCCTGATTCTTAGTCCCATTCTATCACATTTATTTTTTTCATCAACTATAACTTAGTTTCTTTATCGGCGCCAACTCTATAAAGCAGTTAAAAGATAAAAACAGCAGCGGCCTTTTCAGGCAGCTGCTGTTTTCAGCATACTCTTAATTTGTCAGCCAAACCTTATTTCCAGAACGGATAGGTGCTCAGCACCACCACCAGCCCCAGCACGATAAAATCGGCTGCGCCCAGCGGTTCGCGCGGCATATTTTTATAAGTATTGTTGCCAAAGCCCTTCAGCTCCATACTCAGCGCCAGCGTTTCGGACTTGGCCACCGCCCGCATGACCAGCGGCCTGATGACCACCACATACGAAAGCAGACGTTTGACGCAATTGCCCCGGTTGGAATAACCGCGGCAAGACTGGGCGTCCAGCGTGATCTCGCTGTCAGCCAGAAAATTCGGCACAAAGCGCAGCGCCGTCGTCAGCATAAAAGCATATTCACAAGGCAGGTGGAAACGGTCCACCAGCGTCTTGGCGATATCCTGAATCCGTGTCGCCGCCAGCATGCACAAAAACGCCATCGTCATCACCAGCATCCGCAGGCCGCCCGTCAGCGCCACCTCCAAAGGTGAGCCGAACAGCAGCTGGAACAAGATCATCAGCCCGGTGAATACCGCCAGGCCGCCGATCGCCGCCATCGTCATCCGGTCGCGCTTGATCGACAGCAAAAGCGCCAACTCCAAAACGAGGATCGTCGCCACCGCCTTGACCGGCAGGATAAAGACCCACGCCGTCACCGCCACAGTGACGATGATCTGGGTAAATGCACTGATCCGCATCAGCCCTCAGCTCCTTTCCGTACCAAACGGCTGCAAAATTCCTCGGGTGTCGCCGCCGTAAAGCCCAGACTGCCCGCCAAAGCAGCCGCCGTCGGCCGGCGCAGGCCCCATTCTTCCACGTTATGCGCACCGCCAAACAGCTCTGTCGGCGTGCCGTCGTACACCAGATAACCGTCCTTTAAAACAATGGCCCGCTTCGCATAACGGCGCACCACATCCATATCATGTGAGATCAGTACGATCGTGATGCCCTTTTCTTCATTCAGCGACTGCAAATACTGCATCATCCGCTCTTTTTCGATAGTATCCTGACCATTGGTGATCTCGTCTAAAATCAAAGTACGCGGGTTCAGCGCCAGCGCCGATGCCACGCCCAAACGCCGCTTCTGCCCGAAAGACAATAACCGCGGGTAAGCGCCCGCCAGCTCTGACAGCCCTGTAGCCGACAAAGCGGCCTCCACCTGCTTTTTGATCGTCTCCGCCGTCAGCTTTTTCGCCTTCGGCCCGTACGCCACTTCATCAAAAACCGTATCCTCCAAGATTTGCAGATCCGGGTTCTGGAACACATAACCGATCTTATCCGCTAGGTCGGCCGGCTCATAATTGACGATGTCCTCGCCGTCCACCAGCACCTGCCCGCTGCGGGGATGCAGAAGCGCCATGAACAGACGGCTCAAAGTAGTCTTGCCGCTGCCGTTGTGGCCCAAAAGCGCCACAAACTCGCCGTCACCGATCGTGCAGTCGATATCGTTCAGTACCGGCAGACCCCTGCGGTAAGCAAAATTGACCTCTTTAGCCTCCAGCATCAGGCGTTCCCCCCTTCAAAACCAAGCAGCTGTAACTCCGCAGCCGCCTCAGCCTCAGTCCGCCACTCGCCCAGACTGATACCGAAACGCTGCTCCACCCCCAGCTTCACCTGCCATAACGCAGGCACCAGCGGACGCAGCTCCTCGTCCTCATACATCGTCCGCGCCGCCGCAGCAAAAGTATCAGCCGTCACCAGCTGACCCTCCTTCAACACCACCAGATCCGTCACATACGGTAGCAGATAATCCACCCGGTGCTCTACCACCACGATCGTCGTACCGTAGCGCTTGTGGATCGTGTATAACAGCTCGTACAACGCATTAGCCCCGTCCGGGTCCATAGCCGATACCGGCTCGTCCAGCACAATGATCTCAGGACGCACCGCCAAAGTCGCCGCCAGCAGCAAACGCTGCCGCTGACCGCCTGACAGCTCGTCCAGCTGATAACTCTCACGCCCCGGCAGGCCCACGTCCTCCAAAGCCTTGCGGGTACGCTCCGCCACTTCCTCCGGCGCAAAACCGTGGTTCAGCAGACTGAAAGCCACTTCCTCACCAGCCGTCAGAGAAACCAGCTGGCTTTCGTAATCCTCCAGCATCAGGCCCACACGCATCGCGATGTCCGACACCCGGCGGCCTTTAGTCGATTCGCCCAGCACCTGCACATCGCCGCTGTAGCGACCGCCCATATAAAAAGGCACGATACCCGTCATCGCCTTGCACAAGGTAGTTTTGCCCGCGCCGCTGGGCCCGGCCACTACCGTGAACGAACCCTTTTTGATCTCCAGATCGATGTCCTGCAGCACCAGGTCCGATTTATTATAAGCAAAATAAAAATTCTCCAGCTTGATAACGCTCTCCATCAGTCATCGTCCTCCTGCACAAAAAACAGCTTCCGCACCGGCCCGAACAGCAAAAAGGTGATCACGCCGTTCAGCGCGCCGATGATCGCCACCACGGGCAGCATAGCATACAGCCAGACGTGTAGCGGCAGGCCCAGAACGATCTTTAAAATGAAGGTAAACACACCGCCGCTGGCCATAGTTGCCAAAAAGCCCGTTAGCAGCGGGCGCAGCTTCCACTTGCCCAAGCCGCAGCGCAGCATGGCTTTTACCAAAATGCAGCAGGTGATCGCCCCCGAAAGCTCGCTGGCGATATTGCCCAGCGGAAAAGCCGACTTCGACGACGGCACCAGCGTCACACCCGCAATAAAACCGATGCCCACCGCCTGTGACAGCGTCGGGTTCGTCAGATTGATAACGATAGAATACATGGCGATCGTCCAGTTCGGCGTCACGCCGCCCACATTGGGGCTGACCGTATGCAGGATGATGCCGATAGCAAACAGCATCGCCGTGATCGCTACCCAGCGGTAACCGTCCTGCATCGGTTTAACTTCGATCAGGTCTACCAACGGCAGCCTGGTATTTTTTTCTTTCTCCATAATATAAGCCTCCTTCAGCCTGGGCAAATAAAAAAGCCCTTCATCCCCATGTAGGGACGAAAGACACAACTTTCGCGATACCACCCTGCTTGACCGATTAAGGTCCGCTCGCTAAGATACGGGCCGCAGCCGATATCCCCTTCATTGGTAACGGGCGAAGCCTCCCGACGGCGTCTACCCCCTTGCGGGCTCAAGCCGTATCTTAAAGGTCCATTCACTCTGCCGCCAAACGCCGGACTTGCACTGTCACCGGCTCGCTGAGGTCCGCTTGGCAAAGCTACTAATCCTCATCATCGATCAAATACTTATGAAATTACTTTAAAGTGTAGCACCAGCGGCAAAAGTTGTCAATAAGCGCGCGTGTATACATGAAGGAAAGCCCTAAAGCTAAAAATATACTTGAAATTTTACGCCGACAGGAGTAAGATAAATAACATAGTGGGGACGTAGCTCAGCTGGGAGAGCGTACGGTTCGCATCCGTAAGGTCGAGAGTTCGATCCTCTTCGTCTCCACCATTATATAAATGTTAGACGAATCCAAATCTAATTTAAGATTAGGTTTGGATTTTTATATTAGAAAGTCCGACCCAATCTCTACATAATAAATTTCTAAGGCAAAAGCAATCTAATTTTGCAAATACTACACATCAAATTGTAAACTTACAAACAGCATGATAAAATATAACGGTAATAAAGAATCTACATTTTAAGATTAATTACCTGAGACTAAATAAGGTTTCAACATCTTATAAAAAGGCGGGAGGATGACTTGTGACTAAGTCGGAATTCATCAAATCATATATAGATCGTTTGGAAGAAGTATTAAAAGAATATCAGGATAGTGAATTTTTAAATGAAAATATTATTTTCGATTGTATACATGAAATAAGAGGTATTTTTATTCAAGAAATTCCTCAAATCGACAACTCACTAAAATTTGTTAATGGCTCAGCTGAAATAGATGCTAATATACTTATTGGTATTTTGAAATTGAACTTAATTAATAGTGAAAAGCAAAATTCTAGTACTATTGTCCAATATGATGAAACTGGAAATAATTCTGAACCATTAATATTTCTGAGCCACAAATCTGATGATAAACCATATGCTGATGCACTTGAACGTTTCATAACAGGCTTAGGTGTAAAAAACAATCAACTCATCTATTCATCACATCCATTACATAAGATACCACTTGATGCTAATATTTACGATTATCTTAGAAAAAACATATATAGTAAAATATTTATGATAATTCTGTGGTCAAACAGATACTTGGAAAGTCCTGCATGCCTAAATGAAATGGGAGCTGCTTGGGTTGTTCAGAGTGACTATACTAATATTTATGTCCCATCATTTTCTTTTGGAAATCCTAAATACCATGAATGTGCTGTAGATACAAGAAAGATGGGTGCAGTTCTAAATGGCGATAGCAATTGCAAAGCAAGTATGATTGAACTAAAAAATAAAATTCAATCATTATTTAATTTGGCAGATGATGAACAAAAAACACAATTCTTGTTAGATAATTTTATTAAAGAAATAATGACTGAAGCAAACAATAATATAGACTAATAATCCACACATCCATAAATAGGAAAAACTCGTGAAAATAAAAATCAACAAGATGCAAGCAGCTGTATTTCAATTGATAGAAGCAATAGAACTATTTTTTGAAGAACGTAATCCTGTTTCTATACATACTTTATCCGGCGCAGCATTACAAATAATAAACGACCACATTAAAAAAGTAGATTTTAACATTGCAATACACCCAAATTCACCTTATGTAAATGAAGAACACAGAAAAGATTGGATCAAAGCTATGAACGGTCCAAAAAACTTTTTTAAACATGCTGACCGAGATATTGAAAGTGGTATTGATGAGATAAACTTTGAAACAAACATAAACGAATATATAATTTACGGTGCAATACACAATTTGAAGAATATAGATGCTAAGTTATATCAGGACAATATAGTCTTTTCAGTATTTGAAACATGGTTCATTCATAATCACCCTGAATTATTTAATAAAGATATGATCTCTTCTCCGATTAAAAATCTTAGCAATTTAGAAATAAAAATTACTTTGGATAACAAACATAGTGTTTTAGGACTTCTAACAATAATGAAAAAATATAATATTAATACTATTGAACAACTCCAGAAACAATGAGTTAGGTCCCAATACATCAGTCACTATTCATACAATTGTTACTGATTCCAAACATTGGGAGTCTGTCGTCAAGGAAGATTCCTTTTTTGATGATGTACTACTTATCTGCAACGAAAATAAATTTAAAGAATATCTGCGAACTAACAAAGTTTTAACTATTGTAGACATTTATATGATAATTTTATTGGAAAAGGAACAAATAAAAAGTATTGAAGCACTAAATTCAATTGTAGACAAGTTATCTGTTAAATATACATCAACTTACAATAAGCCATTATACGGTGAAGAAAAAAACAAACTTTAGAGTTTATAGAAAGAAAAAAATTTAAGAAATATAAAGATATTTTTATATCTAAAATATTGTCTGCCGAAGATGGTTTCCAAAAATATAAATTCATTACAAATTTTCTTAATAACATAAATTAAAATTGGTTTAGAAAAGAGCACTTAGCCGCTTGTGGTTGAGTGCTCTTTTATCTAAACATAGCTACCTAAATTTATTAACTCTTATATTACAAACTTCTCTTAATCTATTGGCTATAATACTTCAACATTTGCTAACGGGAATGGTGGTAGTGGTAAATTAGAAATTAATAACTCTCTACCTTTTGTTCTAACTTTACTTGCACAAGAATAATCTAAGAAAAAAGGCCTATACTGTGCACCAGTCTCTCCATATAAAGCACAAATAAAGGGCGCATCATCATAGCTTATAATCCAATCTAAATGCCTAACTTCACTTACATAATTACACAGTTCTAAATGATCTTTATTCTTATAAAAATGCCTATAAATCTTAGGACCTTTGTCATAATACGGTGGATCAAAATAGGCAAAACAATTCTCCCTTAAGAATCTCGCATGTTGACTGCGCATAAAATCTATCGCGTCACCACAGTTTACTTCTATTCTGTCACGCAAAGTCCCTAAATTACGTATTATCTCTATAATCTTATTCTTATTAAAACGACAGTCAATAGAATAATTCGAAGTTTGATTTATTCCTCCAATGGGATTTGATTTTAATATTCCAGAAAAATTTGTCCGATTAAAAAACAACCCTGCAAATCCTAATTCTAGAATTGGATACTCATATATATTAGTGGCCAATCTATATGGATTTAATTTTTGCCAGGTGTCAATACTAATGGAAGTTTCTTCAATTTTCTCACATAATGCTTCAGTCTGATTAAATACACATTCCCACAATGCATATATCAAGATATCTTTTTCACATAAAACCAAACTATCAATAACATTACGTTTAATCAATTCAAGTCCAACCGCTGCACTTCCAGCATATGGTTCAAAAAAACAACAACCTTCTAAATTATTAGATTGAATCAAATCATCAATATAATTGGAGAGCATCCTTTTCGCTCCAGGATATCTTAATGGATTGATTGACTCCGACAAAACTGACTCCCCCTATCATAGTAGATTGATCAAATTTTGAATTAAAATGAACATACCACTTTTAGCTATACCTGATAATGAATCTGCTGTAACGCTTATATTCCCAGGATTATGTATATTTGCATTTAAGAATTCTCTATGACTATACGTTTGAACTATATCCATTGCCGATCGAAGTTCTTGTGTGGGCAAAACCTTATTTTTATTATTATTATTTAAGATAAATTTTTCTATTCCTTGCAACGTCGGAAATTTCTTATTAACTGTCTTCATGTAATCTCCCCACAACCCAACTTCATTCACTCTTAATATTAAAACTTGTTCATAGGCAGTTCTTAAAACCATCCCCGTTGCAACTGGAAAAATTTCATATGCCTTTTTACCATTATATTTATTTATAGATAAATTATATAATTCATGCACAGCAATCAATAATCCTTGATGCTCAGAATTAGTAGTTAAAAGTTTTTCACTCCAACTTAATGTTTCAAAAAATTCTCTTGGAGGCGGTCCACCAGGAGGCGGCCCACCAGAAGGATTTTTTCTCCCACTTTCTCCATCTCTTCTATTAGGGCGCCCTTTGCCTTTAGGTTCATGCGGTTTATCTTTTCCGCCATCGCCATCATCAGCACTCGGGTCATTATCCTTATTACCTGTATGATTCTTTAGAACACATTCAAGCAAGCACTCAATACCGCCAACATCAATTAGTGTATTTCGTGTATTAATAGTCTCATCTATTATTGCAGCAATAAAAACCTTCTGAATTATATCATTAAAAACTTAGTCAAGTCCAAAATCTTGTGTAAAATTATCGGCACAATATTTAATGGTCTTACATCTTGATATAATTTCTCGCAGC
>ENA-UESI01001034-UESI01001034.1-human-gut-metagenome-genome-assembly--contig:-NODE-1034-length-19505-cov-8.476735_pt1 | contig 19505 bp, 15 predicted proteins | sample MGYA00243005_ERZ508006 | MGnify/ENA primary metagenome ERZ508006 (study PRJEB26167, sample SAMN06115436) | human gut metagenome | host: Homo sapiens | place: China:Shandong | collected 2015-06-10... | reverse complement strand
TTTTTACAAACTCAATATTACCTTGCAACTTCTGGACAGTTTCAGTTATTTTTATTTTATTTGCTAATTTTATTTCATCATCAATAAGATAGAAATAGACTTTTTGAGGAACTTTAGTATTAAGTAATACCGACGCCATCGCAACAGCGGTATGCTGCGCATAATTATCATCTGAAGCAAAAACAATATTTATAGCATCCATCAATAACTCCTTACTTTCGTCTTTATAGTTTGCCATCAGATTTATATAGATAATATAATTTTGTATACTTCATCATAGTATACATGTAATGATTCATCGAAAAAATAAAGCCCAGCTTACCATCTAAAAATCCTAAATTTAAAATATATATTTTAAAAAAGGCCCAAACCGGCCGTAAAACGATATCTTTAACAAACCCTACAGGTTTACCATCTTTTCTATATTTTTCTGCTGCCAGTGTAGTATAATGATTTACTTTATAACCATACTGATCCCAATTATCATAAGTATGATGCAATATATACTCTTCTATGTGACGGTCTTTATAGGGATACTCAAAAGCAGGATGCACTAAACCAACAACCCGGGTATCCTTGCGGGGCAATAATCTGCAAACAGCATCTGGCCTGAAAATACCATGCGTGGCTTTATAATATCTGAACTGATTATGCCTTTTTATCCAATAAGCATATTTTTCGTTTTTTTCAACAATTTTCCTAATTACTTCAGCCAGTGCTGCTGTCACACGCTCATCCGCATCAAGGAAAAATATCCATTCATGCTTCGCCTGCTGGATCGCAAACGTCTGCTGTTCTCCCCAATCGCCATTCATGCTTCTTTGGACAACTTTCGCTCCCATAGACTCGGCTATTTCTTTGGTCTTGTCAGTGCTAAAATCATCTATAACTATTACTTCATCAGCAAAACGAACTGTTTCCAAACATTCTTTCATATTTCTTTCTTCATTTTTTGCTAAAATCAAAACTGTTACCTTAGTCATAAATTTCTCCCCTAATCTTGCTTGCAGGAATTTTCAAATTATTTATATCATTATATTACATTATGAAACAAACCTCAACATTATCTGATTATCTCATCTTTTCTCTCTCAAAATACCCTTTTGTGATATAATATTTAGTATTCAAAAGGAGGTCATCAAAATTGCTTTCGTGGTTAACTAATTCCTTTACAATTTCAACAATCGTATTATATATTGCTATTTTTCTTTTTTATGCCAAAATTTCCAAAGGCCTCGGTAATAAAGCTTTCTATTTACAGATGCGCCGTTTTCTCCCATGTATATTGGCAGTTACTCTTCCCCCATATCTCGCTGACACCTCGATTTTATCCAGCGCTTTTGCTGCCCCTCTGCTTGTAGGTATTGCCTGGATTGCCACTTATCCAACGTTATACTTTATGACCTATAAAAACAGCGCAGTTTCTTTCAGCTATCATTTTGATATAGTTATCGGCCTTTATCTGAGTTCCTTTTTTATCTGCTTATCTATTCTATGCGCACACTTTCATATCATGTCACTACCGGTCATCATTCTCTTTACTGTGCTTGAATTTATTCTACTGCTTAGTCCCATCTTCCAAATCTCCTATTACAGTATCTACCATGCCTGCATTTCTGAAACAGGCATGATGGCAGTGCAGCAGACCGATAAAAATGAAGCTTTAGAATTCCTATCTGCCTTATCTTGGAAAACAAAAATCATTAGTGTAGGCGCACTCATTTGTTTTGGAACCTTATTATTGTATTGCAATATATCTGCCGCGACGACACTTAATCATATCTCACTCGATATAAAAGCCACTGTCTTTTTAGCGGCTTTAACAATTTTTCTTGCTTACTATCTATCCCGTCCCGATCCGGAAACAGGGGCATTCCTGCGCACTGGTTTTATGGAATTATACATAGACGTCAAAGAATATTTTAAAGTGTCTGGTCAATATACTGCTTACCACCAGGCAAATCTTCCTAATCTAAAAGTAACTTTAACAACACCGCTGCCGGAAAAACCGCAAACTTTTATTCTCGTAATCGGCGAATCAGCCTCTCGTGATCACATGAGCCTCTTTTCAAACTACGAACGTGATACGACGCCATGGTTATCCGCCCATAAAAATTCTTCTGAATTTTTCCTGTTTAAAAATTCATATGCCTGCTGGCATCAAACTGTACCGGCTTTAGAGCGTGCTTTAACTGAACTGAATCAATACAATGATAAAACCTTCAACACCTCTTTTTCTATTCTGGATATTGCTAAAAAAGCAGGTTTTAATACTTACTGGTTCAGTAATCAAGGGTATGTTGGTTCAGTGGATACGCCTGTAACATTGATCGCCAATACTGCTGATCATTCTGCCTGGACTAAACAGGAAATAACTAGGAAACAATGTGATGACGCACTTTTAGAATATCTGCCCACTGTTGATCCAACTAAAAATAATTTCATTATCTTCCATATAATGGGCAGTCATGACAATTTTCAAACACGCTATCCAGAAGAATTTACTATCTGGGGCACGCCAGGCAAATATCATTTAACCGACAATTACGATAATTCTTTAGCTTATACCGACTACTTACTCAAAGAAATATATACCTATGCAACAGAACATTTAAATTTGCAGGGATTAGTATATTTTTCCGATCATTCAACTATTCCCGACAAAAGACGCCAACCTGATTTTACAGATTTTCTGACCGTTCGTATACCCATGTTTGTCTACCTATCAGACAATTATCAAAAAACACATCCAGACGTTAGCCTCGCTTTAAGAAAGCATGAAAATTCCTACTGGACAAATGATCTGGCCTATGACTTAGTCTGTGGTATTTTAAAAGTTCAATCACCCAATTATGATGCAACGCAAAGTCTTGCATCATCCGAGTATCGTTTTTCCCGTGAAAACTTAACTACTCTTTTAGGTGAAATGCCTCTAACTGCTGACCAAACTGAAAACTGATGCTAATATTATAAGGAGTTCTTGAAAATGACCTTCTACCTATTACTGGTAATCACAATAGTATTGATATTTTTATTTTATCAAGTCTATAACTCTGCATACAGCGGTGACTTCTCAAACAGTCTATGGACTGAATCCTCCTGGGCAGACAAAACGGTCATGATAATCGTCCCACATCAGGATGATGAAATAAATCTTGCCGGCTCTACAATAAAAAATTTAACAGATAATCATATCCATGTCATCGTTGTTTTCGCTACTACCAGTGATTACCATGATTCTGGTATTGACAGACTGCATGAGGCTTTAGCTGCTTTAAAAATACTGGGAGTTCCTGAGAAAGACATCGTTTTCCTTGGTTATTGCAATATGCCAATGGTCACTAAAACGCAGCATTTTTACAATGCTGACGAGAATCTTGTCATCACCTCGGATCAAGGTTTGACGCAAACATATGCATTACCTGAAAAGCCTGAATTCTGTTTTAATCTCACAGGTCAACATAAAAATTATACAAAGAAAAACCTGCGTGAAGATATACAGTCAGTAATAACTCATTATAAACCTGATATTATCTTCGCCGCAGATTTCGATCGTCATATAGATCATCGCGCTATCTCTTTACTTTTTGAAGAAGCTATTGCAAATATTTTGAGCAAAAATGATAATACCTATTATCCTGAAATCTATAAGGGCTTTTGTTATAACGGATCCTATCTTGGAAAAAAAGATTTTTATGAATTGAACCTTTCTGAGGAAGCCAAAGCTGAAGGGGAATTTATCAATGATCCAAATTATGACACGGATTTTCCCCCTTATTTATGGGATGAACGCCTACGTTTGCCAGTAGTACGAGAAGCCATGAGCAGAACCTTGAACAGTAATCTTATCTACCAAGCTTTACGAGCGCATTTCTCACAGGGCATTATACATAATGCTAAACGCATTATCAACAGTGACCAGATCTTTTGGAGAAGAATAACGACGTCATTGAGTTATCAGGCCAAAATAACAGTTACTTCCGGTAATGCTAAATATTTAAATGATTTTAAGCTAGCCGATTGCGATGATATTTATGCTCTTCCAGCCTCCTTTTCGGGTACTTGGATTCCAGATACAAATGACAGTGAAAAAAAAGCTGTTTTTACTTTTAATAAACCGCAAACTGTCACACAGGTCATTTTATATGGAAACAGTAATCTTGACAGTCTTGTATTGGAAGGGACAATGGCTTTAAGTAATGGGTTTACAACAAAATTTGGCCCTCTCAAAAAAGGCAGTAAAGCTACTGTTATTACCTTTGAACCGCAAAATAATGTCTCCTCACTTACTATCAGTTTGGGTAAATTACAAGGTACCAACGCTGGTTTGAATGAAGTTGAAATTTACGCTACTGATAAATTTCCTCCACTATTAAATTTTATTAAGATCCTGATAGAAGATAACTTTGCCTACGAGTACCTCATAACTGCAAAAACAAAAGAGCTCCCATTAAAGCTTTATTCTTATGGTGATATCAAAGGTTATAAACTCTTCCCATTAAATACTGACGACTTTCAATTATATGACAATAAAATAGTTTTTGGCTCTTCTTTTAAAACTGCAATAATCCGTGCTGAAGCTGAAAACAATAACGCTATTTATGATCAAATAGTTATCCGTAAAATTTCTACACTTCGGTTACTAATACTTAAAGCAGCGCAAATAATGGATATGATAATACATCGGATCGAACATATTGCAAAGCACAAATATCAAATGTGGACCAAAGGTTATCCTTACGAATAAAAAATGACCCATATGGGTCATTTTTTATATTTTAACTGTTTTAATTTATCAAAGGAAATACTGATCTTACCAAAAATTTTACATACAGGTCTCATATTTTTATATGTCCACCATTGCAACTGATGTTTCAGCGGCAATCCATTTAATGCCTTATCATCCTTTTGTAAATACGCTTCTGCATCTTCTTTCTGTTCCGATGATAAATAATCAGTAGCCTCGTTGATCACAAGCAAACTGATTGCAGCTTTTTGGGCACGTAATCTGCTATATTCCAGCGGATTCTTGTATCCATAGGCCTCACAAACTCTTTCGTGCTCACGCCAAGCCATGAACAAACCATATTTCCTTCGTATTTTCTGTATAGTATTAGCAAAACTATCATGTATCCTATAGCAATAAAAAGGTTGTGAAACATAAATTACTTTAGAACTTCTGGCAAATAACTCAGCACACATATATAAATCTTCTAATGTTATATTAACGGGACAAAACAAATTTTCAAATAAATTTCTATTAAAAAGCTTGTTACACAAAAAATTAGGATAATGATCAAATAAAAACTCATCTCTAAATTTTTCTATGGGCCAATCATTGTTCAATTTTTGTTTATGTGTCTCACCATGCTCTTCTGAGCAATCACTAAACGTTTTATAATCACAAATAACTATATCAGAATAACTTTTTTCAGCAATATTTATCATAATTTCCATCATTTTCTTATCAATCCAGTCGTCCGGATCTACAAAACCGATATAGTCCCCTTTAGATAATAAAACACCTTTATTTCTCGCAACAACTACACCCATATTTTTTTGATGAATAACTTTAACCCTTTTATCTTTAACAGCATACTCATCACAAATCACAGGGCAATTATCAGGTGATCCATCATCTACCAATATTATTTCTATATTTTTATATGTCTGTTCTAGAATAGAATCTACAGCTTTATGTATATACTTTTCAACATTATAGATTGGTACTATTACAGATACTAGTTTTCCCATTTTCTCCATCCCCATAAATCTAATTTATTGTACCAACTGTACATAAAAACACTATTACTAACCTAATAATTTATGGTTTTTTACATACTCAGTAATTCTCAGCATTTCAAAATACATAGCACATTCAAAAAGTTCTTCATCAATTTCACCATGAAAGATGCTGAAATCATAATGTTCACTAACATCTACTAAAACTACAAACATGATCAGAAAAACTAGATCCCACATTGGTATTTTAACAGCTGTCAAAAAACGAAAAAAACCGCCACGGTAAAATAAAATGCACAAATAAACTAATGCTATACCAATTAAAGGATGCGCAAGCTGTCCATATAAACCAAGATCGCTCCACTGCGGCATCGTCCCATCATCACGCATCAATAGGGCACGTCCCCAGCTTAATTCCCGTCCGAACAATAATATATAAAACAACATACCTGCCTGCCAAATATATTTATCATATTTTATATTTGTTTTTTTCATCGCCTGCCAGCATAAATAAACACCGACTGCAAGCAAAACCAACTGAAAATTTTCAATCGGCCCATTTTCCCGAGCTATATTTTGCGGCAAAAACTCTTTGACAATAAATACAAAAGGGATATAGATAAGCAATAGCCATAGATGCGGGTAAAATTTTTTGTCAAGCACTTTATTCCTTCTTCCTAAAAATTTAGTATCCGATTAGCTATTATAACATTTTTACTTTACCATAAGCAGAAAATCAATATTATTGTATTTTATCACCTTTTAAAACTCGCCATGCCGTTAATTGTCGGGCAGCTTTTATTTTATTGGCCAAAGTATCTGGTATCTCTTTGTTTATTTTATATATATGCCCATCATTTGTCCATAAACGATGGTTGAAAACAGTACCATTATAAGTAAATAAACTGGAAGAAACACTGCTATAAGTATCGCCCTTTTTACCCACCATTTCTGCCAAAGTAGGTATGATCTGCAAATGACAACCCACTTTATTCTCTGCAAGTAAGTCTTTGCTCACATTCTTACCATAAAATATACAGGGAACTGCAGATAACGTCTTTAGATCCACTTCTTTGGCAAAATCAAACCGTTCAGCATGGTCACCTGTTATGACAAACAGCGTATCCGGTTTGTCTGTTTCAACATTTTCAATAAAGTTACCTATGCTTTGATCAGCATACCAGATATGACCCATTTCATTCAAAGTTTCTTCATCAGAACCTATCGTATCCGGTAATTTTCGTTTTATTTCCTCTTTTGGAAAACCTTTGGCAGCAACGTCTATATTATAAGGCGGATGATTGCTTGTCGTTAAAATAATATGGAATGTCTTTTCCTGTTTTTCTTTGTCTATATATTTCTCTACATATTTGAACAATACTTCATCCGGGCATCCCCATGAATTCCCGCCTTCATACTGAAAATCACCTGCGCAATAAAATTCATCAAAATTTTGCGACAATGTAAACTGTTTAATATCCTGCCAGGCCTCGAACCCGCCGTACCAAAAAACTGTTCTATATCCTAAAGCTTTCATAACACTGCCGATTCCTGTGCCATACTTTGTTTTATAACTTTCCGGCTGGCTGTTAGGATAAATACCGGCATCAGCTAATCCCGTCACAAAACCATTAATCGTCGGCATCGTTCCAGTTCCCTGTGCCAACATAAAATCAGTTTTAAAACAGTTAGGTGAGTTTAGTAATTTTAATTCCTTTGGTACTAATCCCAAATTTGCATATTCTGGTAAAAAGGGCCATAAAGCATGACTTTCACCAACTATAAGGACTACATTATCTGGTTGCTCAGGTAATTTTGGAATGGTAACGACCTTTTTAAAAGCAGCGTCAATACTATCTGCCGAAGGATTCCCACCTAATAATTCTATTTTTTGCCGCAGCACATTTACACTGATATCTACATTATTAATTTTTTTTATTTTTTCAGCAATTCTTTTAACCCGGTATAATGCCTGACCATCGTCCAAGATAGCCTCATTAAGTAAATTTGACTTAAGCCGTTCGGCATTTTCACAATTTACTGACTTAGTATAACTAAAAGCGCCGCCAAAACGAACAAAAATCCAAAATATTGTTAAAAATATTATTATACCTAAGCTATATAACCATCTTCTAGTTTTACTGGCCACTTTGATCACATATGTTCTTGTATCTAAAAACTTACACAATATCCATGCTAATATAATCCCACATATAATTGCTGCCGGCAGACGCCACAAGAGCTGGTATTCATTAACAGCAGTATCTACGATAGCACTGATATCATCATACATACCATTAATAAGCATGATATTGAACCCGGAATTAAAAATTTTATAATAAGGTATTCTTGCAAAAAATAATAGCGTAAATAACAATACCACTGATGAAGAAATTACTTTTCTTAATAAATCAGAGGGCCATTTTATAAAAAATAACTGTGGTAAAGTTGCAAAAACAGCGGAGATTAATACTATCATCCCTGTTGTTTTAAGACTCAGCCGTAATCCATACCACAAACCAAGCATGATCTCACTATAACTGCCATCACCAAGCTGATAACTGTATATGCCGATAAAGGCAATTCGAAACAGCATAAATAGCACTGTAAAAAATAAAAACAGCTTCATTTCCTGCTGTAAATTTTTAAAGAATAAACTGAATTTTTCCAACTTGGGCCAACTTTCTTAATCATAATTAGAAAAAGCGGACCTGATATCCGCTTTCCCGCTATCTTTCCAACATTTCCTCCGCCGCGGCAACTACCTGCTTCACGGTCATTCTGGTCATGCACTGCAGGTCTTCGCAACTGTGCTTCATACCGTCTGAGCAGCCCTGACAGGGCGGCTGGGCTGTAACTATTGCAGCGTCTTTAGTATATGGCCCATATAATTTGGGATTCGAAGGGCCGTACATGGCCACGATCGGCACTTTCTGGCTGATCGCCACGTGCATCGGACCGCTGTCGTTAGTAATGATCAGGCTGCAGCGACGCATTGCTGCCGCTAACCCGCCAATTGCAAACTTCCCTGTAGCAATGATCGGCTGCGTTTTCATATAGCCGGTAGCTTCCGTAACCATCTCTTCGTCCATTGGCCCGCCAAAGAACACTGTTTTATAACCTTTAGCAGCAAAAATATCGGCGACTTCGGCAAAGCGTTCCGGCGGCCAGCGTTTAGTTGGCACGGCGCTGCCGATATTGAACCCGATCAGCTTATCCTGCTCAGTAATGTTTTGTTCCTGCCAGAAAAGCTCCGCCTCAATAAAATGTTCCTCCCCCGGAAAAATTTCCAGTCCGTTATTGCTCAGATCCTGCACACCCAGTTGTTTAAGCACATCCAAATACATATCCGCCGCATGCATAGAGCGATCCAGCGGCGTAAACACATCCCAGAACCATTTTAAAATTTTATGCGTCGTCCCCGTCCGCAGTTTAACTTTCGTCATAGCATCAATAAAAGAGCAGCGCTCATTAGGATGCAAATTGATCAGCACGTCAAAATCCAACCTGCTTAAATGTCTGGCACAGGCCCACAGGGCCAGAATGCTGTTGTCGCGCCCTTTTTTATCGATCGTGACTATTTCATCAAGATAAGGATTAAACAGCACCACATCTTTTAACTTTTCGTCTACCAGCATGGTAATATGCGCATCAGGGGCAGCTTTACGCAGCGCGTGGATAAAAGGCGTCGTTAAAGTCAGATCGCCCAAGTGCATCAAAAATGTCACCAGTATCTTCTTGCCGTTAAGTTCAACCATCATAGCCTCCTGATTTTTTCGGCATACGCCGCATATACCATCTCCGGCGTAATAGCATACATGCAATGCCAGTCGTCACATTCCTTTTTTAAGCAGCCCGCACAGACAGCCGGACTTAAAATGACTGTTGCGTCATCGCTGCCATAGGGTCCTGTTCGATCAGCTTTAGTAGGACCATACATGGCTATCAAAGGTTTCTTTAAAGCGGCGGCAAAATGCAAGGGGCCGGTATCCGCGCTGATGTAAATTCTGCAGCCCTTGATCAGCGCCGCCAGTTCGCGCAGACTTGTCTGCCCGATCAAATTTATCAGCTTCGCCGGATTGCCCGCTAACGCGGTGATCTTTTCTCCTTTACCCGCATCATCAGGCCCGCCCGCTAAGACTACAGCAAAACCATCAGCAATGATCATTTTTGCCAGGCTGGCATAATGTTCTGCCGGCCACTCTTTTGTTTTCCATCTGGCGCCGGGAACCATTACGATATAAACACCCTGCAGGCCTCTGTCCTGTAATTTCTTTTGTACGGCCACTGTTTCCTTTTCCAGGTCAGGTACAGGAAAAGTAATCTCCTTCACTTCGGCGCCCAGATAACGTGCCACATCAAGATAACGCTCAATAACATGGTCCCTGCTGTGACTGCCGCAGATCGCCTTACTGACCAAACCGCTGCCCTCGCGCATTTCACAGTAACCAATGCGGTCAGGACAGCCGCTGATAGCAGCCAATACAGCACTTTTGAACAGGCCCTGCATATCTATGACCAGATCAAATTTTTTAGAATGCAATAAACGGCGTATTTCCAGGAAATACGCCAATTTATCCAGTAAACTCATTTTATTGAACTTTACCTTATCAAAATAAATTATCTCGTCAATAACAGGCGGATCGGGTACAAAACCGGCAAACTGCGGATGTACCAGCCAGGTTATTTTCGCCTGGGGAAAACGCTGCCGCAAAGCTGCCGCGAAAGGCAGCGTGTGCAGGATATCACCCAAAGAGCTCATTTTGATCAGTAAAATATTTTTATATTCCATGTATGCCTCTAATAACGCTTATTAAGAAATTATCGTCCTGATAAAGTCCAATAAATTTCCCTTTTCAAACAAATAACCTTTGATCCCGGCTGCTTCCGCCGCTTCTACATCACGCTTTTTATCGCCGATCAGAAAAGACTTATCTACATCAATATCATATTCTGCCAGCGCCTGTAAAATAAGTCCCGGTTTAGGCTTGCGGCAGGCGCAGTCTACGGCATATTCAGCAACGCTGCCTTCGGGCAGATGCGGACAGTAATAAAACTTTTCGATCTTACCGCCGCTGTTCGCAGCAGTATCAGCCATATACCGGTGCAGTTTTTCCATTTCCGCTACCGTATAATAACCGCGCGCGATCCCGCTTTGATTGGTTACGACAAATACAAGATAACCGGACCGCGTCAGATAGGCTATAGCCTCCAGCGCACCGTCGATCCATTCCAGCTCATCGATCTTATACAAATAAGCCTTATCGACATTCAGCACACCGTCCCGGTCAAAAAATACTACTTTATGCTTCATGGGTATAGTAACCGCCGGTCTTATCCAATACGGCGCAGTATTCGGCTACCGCTTCGTCAACATCCGTAAAGCCGCCATCATAGCCAGCCGCCAAAAGTTTGGAAGCATCAGCCTGGGTATAGCTTTGATATTTGCCCTTCAATACTTCCGGGAACGGTACATATTCCAGCTCGCCACTGCCAAAATGTTTCAGCACACCCTTCGCCAGAGTATTGAAAGTATGGGCATGCCCCGTACCGCAGTTAAAGACGCCGCTGATCTCCGGATGATCCCAGAAAAAGAAATTGACTTTGACAACGTCTTTCACATAAATAAAGTCCCGGGTCTGTTCGCCGGCGCCATAATCACCATAGGCGTCGAATAATTTGACTTTTTTCTCGGCCAGCCATTGATTATACATCTGGAAAACCATTGAAGCCATTTTGCCCTTATGGTTTTCCTGCGGACCATAAACATTAAAATACCGCAGGCCCACTAACTGACTGCCTGTCCTGCCAAAATAACGGCGGGCATAATTGTCAAAAAACAATTTGGAAAAGGCATAAACATTCAAGGCTTCCTCACAGGCAGGTTCTTCACGAAAACCGTTCGTACCGCCGCCATAAGTAGAAGCCGACGATGCGTAGATCATCTGGATCTTACGGTCAGCCGCAAAATGCATCAGATTTTTTGTATATTCAAAGTTATTCTGCATCATGTACTTGCCGTTATATTCCATCGTGTCAGAGCAGGCGCCTTCGTGGAAAATAACATCGACTTGCTCATGGGCAAATTTTCCTGCTGCCAATGCCTCGGCAAAATCCATTTTATCCATATAATCCATGACCTTCAGGCCTTGGATATTTTTAAATTTGACCATATTAGTCAGATTATCTACAACTAAAATATCATCACGGCCCCGATCATTCAAGCCTTTGACGATATTACTGCCGATAAAGCCGGCACCGCCGGTGACAATAATCATAGTTTTCCCTCCTTCACTAATTGAGCGATCTGTTCAACAATACCCGTCGTCGAATAACCTTCTTCAAAATCAATGATCCTGACTTCACCGGCATACTCCCTGCCGGCAACTTCCTCAGGTTTATAATCGCCGCCCTTCACTAAAACATCAGGGCGGATCTTTTCTATCAATTCTGTCGGCGTATCCTGTTCAAACAAGACCACTGCGTCAACGCAGGCCAGCGACGCTAAGACCCGTGCCCGGTCCAGCTCATGCACAAGCGGCCTGGCCGCTCCTTTCAGCTTGCGTACCGAAGCATCAGAATTCAGGCCAACGACCAGATGCTTGCCAAGCTTAGCGGCTTTTTCCAAATAACTGACATGGCCGACATGCAGAATATCAAAGCAGCCGTTAGTAAAAACGATCTTTTCTCCGCAGGACTTCCAGGTTTTAGCTAAAGATTCGATCTCGGCCCAGCTCAAAGTCCTGTAGCCACGCCCCTGCTTACGTTCTTCAGCCAGCAGATCCTTCAGCAGCTCGTCACGATGCACAGGATATGTACCAACTTTTGCTACAACTATCCCTGCGGCACGGTTAGCCATGAACACTGCGTCCTGCAGCGCCAGCGTCCCGGCAGCCCCCGCTAAAAGCGTCGCCGCGACCGTATCGCCAGCACCGGAAACATCAAATACCTCCTGCGCCGTAGCCGGGTCATTGATGACTAACCCATTCAGCCCTGCCAAGGTCATACCCCGTTCACTGCGGGTGACTACAACATTTTTGATCTGATATTTTGCCTGCGCAGCTCTGGCCAGCCGCAGCACCTCTTTATCCTCATTGGCAACGACCTCGCCTGCAGCTTCGCACATCTCCTTCAAATTTGGAGTAATAAAATCACAGCCTGTATATTTGGCCCAGTCCGCACCTTTCGGATCGATCAGCACCGGCACCTGATATTGGTGCGCAGTCGCGATCACCCATTGCACAAAGCTGTCCGAACAAACACCTTTAGCATAATCAGAAACAATGATGCCATCCAGACCAGCTGACAATAATTTTTGCAGCCACAGCGATAATGCCTCTGTTTCTTCCGGAAACAAGTCGCCGGTTTCTTCAAAATCCAGACGCAGCATCTGCTGCTGCGCTCCCAAAATGCGCATCTTAGTGATCGTTTCACGCTGCGGCGACTTGATCAGGCCGCTGTAATCGATACCTTTTTCCGCCAGCATCGTTTCCAGCACTGCTCTGTTATTATCAGCGCCGGTAACGCCGCCCATAAACACCTTACATTCCAGATGCGCCAGATTAGCTGCCACATTGGCCGCCCCGCCCAGCACGGAGGTGATCCGTTTGACCTTATTGACAGGCACGGGCGCCTCCGGCGAAATGCGTTTGACCTCGCCATAAAAATAGCGGTCAAGCATCACGTCGCCGATCACAGCGATTTTTAAATTCTGGATATGTTCAGCCAAAAAAGCCGTACAGGACAAATTTGTCACCTTATTCACCATCCACTAATTCACATAGAATATGGCCGATCAGAATATGTATTTCCTGCGCGCGCGCGGTAACAGGACAGGGAACAGCCATGCAAATATCACAGACTTCCGCCATTTTTCCGCCACCCTGCGCCGTCAGGCCAATGCACTGCATCCCTTTAGCCTGAGCAGCCTCGATCGCCGCCAAAACATTTTTACTGTTGCCGGAAGTCGATAACCCCACCAATACATCGCCATTATTTCCCAAGGCCTGCACCTGGCGGGCAAAAACAGTATCATAGCCATAATCGTTAGCTACTGCCGTCAAAATAGAAGTGTCTACAGTCAGGGCTATAGCCGGCAGACCGTCGCGCTCCTTTTGAAAACGCCCTACGAACTCAGCAGCTAAATGCTGGCTGTCAGCCGCACTACCGCCATTACCGCAGAATAAAACCTTATTGCCATTTTTCAATGCTTTTTTGATAATAGCCGCACTGGCTGCCACCTGCTCTAAAATGCCGCTAGCCGCAACCTGCTGCGCCAAAGCAATATGCTCATCAAAACGCTGTTTAATGATTTCCATAGTTCACCTGCTTTACCAGTTAAGTAAATTATAACGGACCCTGAATGTATTTCCATGGTCTTTTCTATGATCCTGCTCATATTCAAATTCAATGGCCCAGCAGCAGAACCGGTGCGTCCATCTGTAATTCGTTTCATAATTACTATGCTGCCCTAAATCATAACGGTTAACGATCGTAAAGGTATTTTTATCATCCAGCTTAAAACGCAGACCATTACGCAGCTCACGCGCCATATCAGGCTGTCCGTAATCATAAAGATTACTTGTGATATCCTCCCGATAATAACCGACCCATGTATCCCACTTCGGAGCCAGCTTCTGACCCAGGGTCGCATAATACATCATAGTCGAGTTTGTTTCATCCGTATAACTTTCCGTTACCCATTTTTTACCAACTGTAAGATCAAGGAAAGTATTGGGACTATTGAACAAATAAATACGGTCATGATTCAAATAAGCAGCATACTCCGTATGCCAGCTTTTGATACTGCTCTTTTCATTACGCCACAGACCGTGAGTGATATACGCGCTATAGGTCAAAGGTAAATTATCGATCAAACGATGGTTTTTATAATACAGGCCGAGATCACGTTCTTTACGAATCCATTCGTCATCTTCTTCATCCCAGCCGTCCTGCAATTTTATATAAAAATTACGTTCATCATGATTGATACCATACATGGGTTTATAGCCGGCTTTGGAATAGTAGGCCAGATCAGCATAAAAATCAGTTTTCGGTCCTAAATTATAATCGACCTGCAACTTTACATACATACCATTATCACTGCCGTCATAACCTATACGCGGCATGATCTTGTTCTCGCCCTCTTCACCCAAAGTATTGACCCAGGTATCACGGGAATAGATGTGTTTGCCTTTGGCATAAACTTTAACGTCTCTGGCGATCATTTTTTCTTTAGGATATATCTCAAAAGTTTTTGCCGTGATCAACAGGCAGGGATCATGCTCGACCGCCGGGCAGCGTGTAGTCTGCCCACCCTGATCCACAACTATTTTATCAGGATAGATCGTTGCGTGCGGAGCTTTAAAGTAATCTTTAGCGCCCTTACCGTCGATTTGTTTGATCTCACCGGTCTTAGAATTAAAATTATAATGGACCCATTCACCATTCATAGTAGTATCAGGTTCCTGCAGCGTACCGCCCTGTCTGAGCCAGACGTCGCCGGTCTTCATATTGCCTTCGGCACGGGTAGTAAGAATAGTCTCATCACCCTGCATTATCCTGACATTACCTTCAGCAAAAAAATCCCCGCTCACCTGATCATAGGTAGCGTTGTCGCTCCATAAGGTAATCGGCATCGGCTCACCGGCCTCAGCCTGCTTCTTCTTTTGGCTCTTATCTTTGAGTATTCCGGCTTCCCGCTCCTGTTTCTGCTCCTGAAAATCAGGCGAAGTATACCGTGCGTCTCCGGTAACATAATCGTCAGCAAAAGCTGCCTGTGACACTGCTAAACTCATTAAGCAAGCAGCAGCTAAGACTTTCTTCTTCATGCTTTCTCTCCTCAATCAAATTTATCATTTATAAAAAAGCATATAAATATCCACTACATATTATACCATAATTTTAAACAAAAAACCCGCCACTAAGGCGGGTTTTACTGTCAACTCAATTTTTATTTATTTTCCCTGATAAACCATACCCTGGATAGCAGTATCTTCCATAGTCTGCACATAAGTAACAGAACCAGCAGGAATAACTACCGCTTTACCTGTAACAAAGGCACCGCCGAGAGCGCCGATAGGTCCTAAAACGATCATCCCGCCGATAGCCGCGCCAGCAGCACCAGCAGCAGTTTTGGCTTCCTGCTTGGCTACTTCGCCAATATAAACAGGCACCTTCGTACCATCAAGCGCATAAACATGCGTAAAATCAACATCGATGCGGGCATCACGGCCAAAGCTGCGCGGCTGCACGACTTTTTTGATCGTACCTTCCCCTAAAGCACCTTTAGGAAGTACTAATACATCATTTACATAAACATTGTCAGCAATTTTAAAATGCACCGGTTCACCGGCTTTATCTTCCCTGCTGCTCAATTCTTCTGTAAATTCCACTTTAATAACGGAATCCTTCGGTAAAGTAACGCTTTCAACAGCAATAACGCCGTCAGTAAAGGCAATATTAGCTAAAGCTTCTAACCGGGAAGAAAGAGAACCTTCGTCGATCTTGCCATTAAGCATCATCTCTACTGCTTCGATACGGGTCTTGGCCGGGCCGCCGGACATACTTTCGTTAAACTGCCATTCGATAGCATTGAGCTTGGTCAAAAATCCTGCTTCGTTACCGGCAGGATTACCTTTAAGATAATCATACAGGTTATCAATACGATCTAAAATAGCGTCGCTGGTAACAGTGCCATAAACATCATCTTCCAGGCTGTCCATACGTCCAACCAAAGCGCCTGCCTGCTCGGTACCATACAGCATTTTTTCCATAGCGGAAATTTTATCAGTAGCAGACATCTGATCTGCTGCTACGGTCGGTACAGCGCCACCCAAATCATCAGCATTCATTGCAAAGCCCGGCGCCACTGATGTTACACAGAAAACCAAAGTTAAAAGCAAAGTAAGGAGTCGTCTTTTCATTACAATACCTCCGTTAATTCTTATTTTTATGAAACCATTATACCATATAAAGTGCGCAAAAAAAATAGGTGACCACAAGATAATGTGGTCACACTTTTATCTTTTATAATTATTTAACATTTCTGTCACAGATCCTGTTATTTCATCCATTTTGGCAAACCGTCTTCTGTGCTGAGCCCGTTTAGACGGCTTCAGCTCTTCCATAGATTTACGATACTCCTCTATCGGCATTTCAAAAAACCGCTGATCCCTACAAACCTGTCCCTCACACTCCTGCCAGAAATCATCCAACGATGTTTTCAGTTTACGGTCCCTGCGCATATGATTCATCGCATAATAGCCCGCATTGGAAACAGCGTATAAATGTTTGCAGCCTAATGCCGCCGCCACATTACGAATACCATAGAAAATCAGATTTTTGGTCCGGTAACCAAAAAAAGCCTTGGTCAGTCCTTTGATAACCTCACTGCCGTTGGGAGTTCCCTGCAGCGCGCCTATCCACAGCGACATTGCGCCGTCTTCGGGCGATGGCGCCAGCCAGAACATGATCTGATAAAGCTCATCTTCTCCCAGCGAAAGCACCAGTGAAAGGCAGCCTTCCTTACGCTGCCCTCCATGAAACCACAGCTCCATTGTCAACGGCTGTTCTTCATAAAGGTCTTCCCATAATCTGATGCGCTCGCCACGCGCATATAATTTTGACATGGCTTCTTCATTTAAAGTATTTTCCAAATACTCAATATGATGCTTTACAATAGCAATACGCTCATCCCAGGTAGAATCTTTATAAAAAAAGGCACGCGTAGTTTGCTCCACAAAAGAAGTTGTATGCTCCAGCATCGCTTTGCGCAGCGGCGTAGCCGCAAAAAAACTCAGCAAATCCCCGATCTGCCCCTTATGTAAATGGCAGCGCGTCATAAAAACAACGTAACGCTTCCATTCTTTCAAAATATGCGTTTTATACAAATCTTTGCCAATATACTTTAAAGTCTGTGTATCCATTTCTACCTCGTCAAAAATATTATTGGTATCATTATACCACAAGGGCATATATTCACACTAGGTTCGAAAACACCTCACCAAGTGTTCATATTATACCACAATTGTCTTCAGGCTTCTATGGATAAGACAGATAAAAACAGAACGACCGCTAAAGCGGCCGTTCTGCCAAAAACTTTTGCTTATTTTAGAAAGTGAAAGTAACGTCAGTCCACAATCTTTTATCTTTCAAACTATTGCCCTCACTGGTAACATTTTTAGCCTTGGTATCATAATATGCTAAAGTAGCTACGATGTTTTTAGCAACAGCATAATTAGCACCTACGGCGTAACCTTTAAAGCCTGTATTCCAGAAGGTATTGGCATCAGTAGTATGCTCCCAATAAGTGCCTTCACCCTGATCATAGTAACGGGCAAACACACCATAAGAACCAGCTTCAGAAGCCTGAGCGCCTTTATAATTCAAACCAACGGTCCAGCCGTCATCATCGGAATTTCTTTCGCCATCCCAATTGGAATTGAGGTACATACCGGATAAAGCAAGGTCATCATTAAAGTTATAAGCTGCGCCTACATGCCAAATACCATCATCTTTACCGGAATCTCTGCCCATGACATCCTGAAATTTTACATAGCCGGCAGCAAGGTTCAACGCATCGCTGATATTACCGGAAACTTCACCGCCATAATATCTGTTGGCAATGGTTTTAGTGGCAATAACATTATTGACGTCAAAATCAGTATCGTCGGAAGCCTTACCCATATAAGCCTTAACTTTAATGCGGTCGCCATAGGTAGCAACCAACCCGTCAGCCTGAGCATCCATGATATTACCATCAGCCAGGAAAGCATCGATACGGCCGGCTTTGAGGCCTACACCGCCGACACGGCCATTAACATAAGCACGTTTAAAATCTGTGCCTTCGTCGCCGCTGTCATTGCTGAAATCCTGAATATTCTGGATCATAGCCGTATAAGTCCAATCATCATTGATCTGTCCATTCAGCCACAAACGGCTACGCAGATCAGAATCATATTTGCTGCCCTGATTAGCTTTGGCTTTTTGGTCAACGTAGCGGGCACGGATCTCACCGGTAATTTTTACATTATCGGATTTCTTTTCCAGACCGGCAACACGCACGCCCAAAGAATCAAGTTCGTCAGCAAATTCGGCAGCCAGACGGTCTACGTTAGCACCTTTGGCCATAGCTTTAGCTACGATCTGAGCCATTTCGTAACGGGTCATCAGGCGGTCGCCGCCAAAGGTACCGTTAGGATAACCATCAATAATACCTTCTGCCGCCAGTTTGTTGACAGCGTCATAAGCCCAGCTGTTGGCCGGCACATCAGAAAACGGATTAGCGGCATAAGCAGAAGCAGTTACACCTAAAGCCATGGCCATGCCCAAAACTACAGATTTGTTCATTTTCTATTCCTCCTCAGGAAAGATATTTTCTGCAGCGGTAAAATTCTCAAACAGCAACCAGCAAAACACGGACAAGTTACCATGTTACCTCTTCCATTTGCTGTTTCTGCTTGCAGAAATCTATCGGCTACGCTCCTTATCTTACCCCTGGTCAACCCCCTATGCAACTTAGCTTAATTGCAAAAAAGTTTAACTTTAAACAAGTTAATGGAATAAAAAAATTTAAGAAAGCTTTATTTTAAACAGCTATGCTCCATAACTACACCGCAAACCAACTAATTTCAACTTTTGATAAAAATATAAAAAAGCGGACGCATTCGCGTCCGCTTGATTGATTAAATAATCTTAGAAAGTAACGATCAATTGAGACCACAAGGTCTTCATTTTTGCATCATCATGAGCAGTGTTTTTCA
>ENA-UESI01001033-UESI01001033.1-human-gut-metagenome-genome-assembly--contig:-NODE-1033-length-19535-cov-7.445575_pt1 | contig 19535 bp, 10 predicted proteins | sample MGYA00243005_ERZ508006 | MGnify/ENA primary metagenome ERZ508006 (study PRJEB26167, sample SAMN06115436) | human gut metagenome | host: Homo sapiens | place: China:Shandong | collected 2015-06-10... | reverse complement strand
TGTGGCAGTATCACCGTTTCCTGTATTGTCCTTGTTATTATCATCAGTAGATGGGGTATCCGGCTTATTATTGTCATCATCACCGGTATTACCATTATCGGCATCACTCTTGTCGGCTGACTTTGTCTGATATAAGTATAGGTCATCGGCTGTTCCCCAGCCACCTTTTGCACTCACGATTCCGACAACAAGAGTAACCTCGGTTTCCTTATCAAGCTTAAACGAAACGCTTGGAGTCTTCCAGTTTTTCCAGCCTGCAAGTGTTACATTGTCACCCTTAGCAATGACATTACCTTTGGAATCAACAGCCTTGGCATAAAGCTGATCTCCATCGGCACCCTGTCCTGCGTACTCGAAGGTATACTCTCCTGAAGCAAGTGTGATAGCATTCTTGTATGTAATTTCTGCCTCGGCTACATCTGTGCCGCCATTGTACCAGTGAGCACATGCTGCTCCTGACTTCTTATCATCCTTGGTAGAAGAAACCGAATCGACAATCTTGTTATCGACAGTAAAATTATCAGCCTTTTCAAAGCCTGCATCATCTGCATCTGTAATGAGATTTTTCTGTTTTATAACTACTGTACATTTTGTTGTACCTATTGTCTTATCCTTATAAGCACCACGCTCGATTTTTCTGCTGAATTTGACAGTTCCTTCTACAGTGTAGGTTCCTGCCTTTGAAAAATCAATTCCATCTGTGTTCCAGATAACATTCTCGGCCACTTTTTCGGTATTGTATGTCACATTGATTGTTTTTGGAAGCTCAGGCTCTTTTCCAGCCTCTGCTGTAACATCTGCTGTTTCTATATCCTCAACTCCAATTTTCGTTACCTTGGCACCGGTCTTTACATACTTCCATACCTTAAGAGCTGCTGTTGCTGTTCCATCCGGATAAAACATTGCCTGATTATCAACAGCCGAACCACCATACCATTTTCCGGCATCATTTGGATCATACTCACCGCCGTAGCTTGCTGCCCAGCCTGAGCCTTTTTCCTCCCAAATCTTTTTATTTGCTTCATATCTTGCTGCTGCAGCCTCCTCTGAAAGACCTGTGGTATCTCCCACGGTAATCCATGCCGGCTCCCAGTAGTATACACCAAGGCCTCCTGCCTCATTTACTGCATTGATGAGGTTTCTTATGAAAGTAGACTGTCCCTGCACAGTGAAAGGCTCTGTGGCATCTGCCGAGTCATCATTATTTCCCTCACGGACAGTATTTCCATGACCATCCGAATCATCAAGTGTATATGCATAGCTTGTTTCTACAACCATTGCATCCTTGTTGTGCTTCGTCTGAACATAGCTGAGTTCTTTCTTTAAATTGCTCAGTGTTCCATGCCAGTATGGATAATAGCTTGTTCCAAGAATATCATAATTTACATTATAATTTTCAAGATTATCTGACCATTTTGTAAGTGTATTCTTCTGTGGGCTTTCCACATGAATCACAACCTTTACGTCACTGTTGTAATCCTTAACACCTTTTGAGCCTGCGGAAAAGAGCTTACACATGGCATCTGTTTTTGTTTCTCCTATAAAACCGCCTGTTGTCTCATTTCCAACCTGAACCATATCTACAACATCCTTTGATGCATCAATTGTGTTTAATGATTCGTTGATAAACTCCTCTACAGCTGCAGCCTTCTCATCAACTGTATAGCCCTTCCATGCCTTAGGCACCATCTGTTTACTCGGATCAGTCCAGAAATCTGAGCAATGGAAATCAACAAGCATTTTTATTCCGGCGTTGCGGCATGCATCAGCAATTTTCTTTGCGGTTGCCACATCGTTATTTCCACCACCATATCCATTTCCGTTTGAATCATATGGATTATTCCATACTCTGACACGGATATGGTTTATATCGTTTTCTGCCAGGAATTTGCAGAAATCTGTCACGTTGTTAATTTCATTTCCGTTATAATCCTTGTATACAACACCACTGTCTAATTCTGTTATAACAGATGAAATGTCCATTCCCATTATAAAATCAGATGACAAATCCTTTACCTTTGCAACAACAATATCGTCATTGTCTACTGAGGTATCAATTTCAGGTGCCTTAGATGTAATAGTTGTGCATACATAACCAAGCACATTTTTATCTGCATCCTCAAGCTGGGCTGCAACATAATACTTACCGGCTGACTTTGTTGTGTAAGCAGCCTTAAGAGTTTTTCCGGAACCATTGTCATTTTCTAATGTTCCGTCATCCAATCCATCTATGTGGTCGTTCCATTTATCAACCCACCACCATAAATTTACTCCCTCAGGAAGTTCACTTATTTCTTTTCCATCATATGTAATCTTAGCTTCAAGATTGACTGTATCGCCATTTTCTACGGCTACATCTGTCTGGTTTACTGAGATTGTGTAGCCTTTCTTGTTTTCTTCTGAAGAGTCAGTATCATCTGCTTCTTTTTCATACAAAACAATATCATCAATTGCGCTGCCTTTATTCCATGCTGTCAGCTTTCCTGAAACAAAAACCTTCACGTCACTTTCCTTATCAAGAGTGAATTCCCCTGTCTCAATTGATTCCCATTTGCTCTGATCATCAGCCCACTCAGAAGCCTTTAAATCTGTGCTGACATATTCTCCTGCACTCAGTTTTAATCCACCTGCTGCACCGGTGCTTTTTATTCCAAGCTTATAGGTTCCGGCCGGAAGCTTAACGGTCTGTGAGATAGATACACTTTTTTCTTCCTCTGTTTTATTCTCCCATATGCAATAATATCCTTTTTCTGCTCCTGATCCGTAAAGCCAGTTTTCAGTGTCTTTTGGTATATTAATATCCCAATTATCTGCTCCTGACTCAAAATCTCCATTCACCACATACTCTGTGTCTACCCACTTTGCGCCTTCCTCTGCTGCCTTAACCTGCTCTGTACCCAAATCCGCCACAGCGCTCTGGCTTAGAAGCATTGCAAACACCAGTCCGGCACTTGTTATAGATGCCATTTTTCTCTTCCTGCTCATATTTTCCTCCTTGTTTTTATGCAGTGGTAAATGACTATCAAATTGATAAATATCAAAGCCATTAAGCCACTGTCATGCACCTTCTCCAATTGCATACCGCGCATGATTTCATCTGTTCCATGTGCAACAGCGCAATCGGTTGCAATAACTATATTTACAGTTTATACATTTATTGCATACGTTTCAATTGACATAAATGACAAGTTATTTATGACCAATTTAGCAAAAATACATCAATTTAATATTTGTAAATATGGGAAAATATACAAAATTCAGCTTGTTCAAACGGTTATTCAAGAAATGACATTCACATTGATTTTGTGGAAATTTCACAATACTTTTACGCGTTTAGAAGTATAATAATTTTTTTATGCAAGTTAAATATATTTATATGCTTCAGAATTTTTAGTTTTTTCATAGGCAAATTGCCAGAGTCCCCGGTACTATATATAAAAAAGCCGTACAGCAGCTTATGAAATATTTTCAAAAGCTGCCATACGGCATATTTTTATTCAACTTCTACAGATGAAGCACTCGCTCTTTAATCTCCTGTGTTCTTCCCTGATTCCAGAACTGTGTGCCGATATAGCCGCATGTACGGCGGGCTACACTCATCTTGTTCTGGTCACGATTGCCACAGTGTGGGCACTCCCAGATAAGCTTGCCTGAGCCCTCTTCCTCCACAATTTTGATTTCTCCGTCGTAGCCGCATACCTGACAATAGTCACTCTTTGTATTCAGCTCTGCATACATGATATTGTCGTAAATGTACTGCATTACTGAAAGCACTGCAGGGATATTGTCCTGCATGTTTGGTACCTCCACGTAGCTGATAGCGCCACCCGGAGACAGCTTCTGGAACTGGGACTCAAACTTTAGCTTGTCAAATGCATTGATCTGCTCGGTTACATGCACATGATAGCTGTTTGTAATATAGTTCTTGTCGGTAACACCCTTGATGATACCAAAGCGCTTCTGTAAGCACTTAGCAAACTTATAGGTGGTAGACTCAAGCGGTGTGCCATATATACTGAAATCGATGTTTGACTCCTTTTTCCACTGCTCACATGCATCGTTTAAGCGCTGCATTACCTTAAGTGCAAACGGTGTGCCTTCCTTTGGCTCTGTGTGTGATACTCCCTTCATATAGCGTACACACTCACAAAGTCCTGCATAGCCGAGTGAGATTGTTGAGTATCCGTTAAATAATAATGGGTCTATAACCTCTCCCTTTTTCAGACGTGCAAGTGCTCCGTTCTGCCAGAGAATCGGTGCTACATCGGATTTGGTGCCAAGAAGCCTCTTATGTCTGCACATAAGTGCTCTGTGACACAGCTCAAGTCTCTCATCAAGTATCTTCCAGAATTTTTCCTCATCCTTTTCTGATGAGCATGCCACATCAACGAGATTTAAGGTGACAACACCCTGGTTGAAACGTCCATAGTATTTACGCTTGTTTGGATCAAAGTTCTTGGCATGTGCCACATTGCCTGCTGTCTGTGAGCATCTGTCCACTGTGAGGAATGAACGACAGCCCATACATGTATACACATCTCCGTCCTTAAGCTCCTTCATGACCTTCTCTGAAATATAGTCAGGCACCATTCTCTTTGCTGAGCACTGTGCGGCGAGCACTGTGAGATTCCAGTACTTTGAATCCTCTGTGATATTATCATCCTCAAGCACATATATGAGCTTAGGGAATGCCGGTGTGATATATACACCCTTTTCGTTCTTTACGCCCTTTATTCTCTGGTGCAGCATCTCCTCAATGATTGCGGCAAGATCTGCCTTTGTCTGCGGATCGGATACCTCATTCAGGTACATGAATACCGTGATAAATGGTGCCTGTCCGTTTGTAGTCATGAGTGTAATGACCTGATACTGAATCATCTGTACACCGCGGTTGATTTCTTCCTTGACACGAAGCTCTGCTACCTCGTTGATTTTTTCTTCATCCAAATCAAGCCCCACGCTCTCGAACTCATTTAGCACCTGCTTTCTGAACTTCTCACGGCTGACCTGTACAAACGGTGCCAGATGTGCAAGCGAGATACTCTGTCCACCATACTGCGAGCTGGCAATCTGTGCGATAGCCTGTGTAGCAATGTTGCAGGCTGTAGAAAAGCTCTTAGGCGTGTCAATCATTGTCTCACTGATTACCGTGCCGTTCTGAAGCATATCCTCAAGGTTCACCAGACAGCAGTTATGCATATGCTGTGCAAAATAATCTGCATCATGGAAATGGATAAGCCCCTTCTCATGCGCCTCCACTATATCCTCAGGGAGCAGGAAACGGCGTGTGATATCCTTGCTCACCTCACCAGCCATGTAGTCACGCTGTACACTGTTTACAGTAGGATTCTTGTTAGAATTCTCCTGCTTTACCTCCTCGTTATTGCACTCAAGAAGGCTAAGAATCTGCTGGTCTGTGGAGTTCGACTTACGGACAATAGCTCGCTTGTATCTGTAAGTGATGTAGTTTCTTGCTACGGTAAAGGCACGCTTGTTCATGAGCTGGTTCTCCACCATATCCTGTATTTCCTCAACGCTTGGAGAGCGCTTCATGTTCTCACATGCAGTCTCCACGTTGCTTGCAATTTCCTCAATCTGATCAGCAGTAAGCTTCTCGTAGTCCAGTACTGAATCGTTTGCCTTTCTAATGGCAGCTACAATTTTGGCTGCATCAAATATGTCCTCACTGCCGCTTCGCTTGATGATTTTCATGTAAATTTCTCCTCTCTGTATACTATATTTCATATAATGTAGCGTACTATATATAGTATCACCATCCAATACACATACTATATATATGCATTTTACCATGTGTAATGGCACAAAATATGCAGCTATAAATGAGATGTAATCATTAATTCATGTCACTGCCCTGCAATGTAAAGCGGGCTTTTCACCAAACAATTACAATATAGCTACATATAAAATGCCATATTATTTAATACAAATCTGTGCATCTGTCTTTTGATGACAATCTAAATTATACAAGATATTGTTGCTATGTCAATACGCTCAACAATATTTTGTAGCATTTTGGCTTATTGCACAAAAAAAGCCAAAATATTTATGCTACTTTTTCAACTCTATAATTATTCTGTTACATGTTGAGCTCTTCCATATTGTCAATCACCCTGTCCAAAAAACCAAGCATCATGTCAAATTCTTCCTTAGAAAAGCCTTTGTGCATGGCTTCCTCTATTACCCTTATATTTTCTCTCACACGGTTTTCGTGGTCCAGCGCTTTTTGCGTCAGCTCAATCCTCTTAAGCCTTGCATCATTTTCCATAGGTGTGCGCACAATATAGCCCTTTTTCTCAAGACTTTTAAGCATATTTGTCACGGTAGCTCCCGACAGGTGAAACTCTGCCTCGATATCCTTTTGAAATATATTTTGGCCCTGATTATCCATTATATATCCAATCATCATGCCCTGGCTTCGCGGTATGCACTCGTTTTTGCTGCACCTTTTTCTGTCAAAATATCTGTCTATGCTCCTGCTGATGCGATTTATCTTGTGTCCTAAGTATTTATCCGGTGTAAACTCCTTCATAACTGAAATCCTCTCATAAATTTTTCTTGACAATAAAAAAAGTATATCTATAATATACTTAGCACACTAACTAATTAAATGCAAGTTTTTTAGTTAGAAATTTTATAAAAATATAATAAGAAAGGACAAAACATATGTTAAAAACATTAGGTGCCCAAATAAAGGAATACAAATGGGCTTCGATTGCGACACCTGTTTTCATGCTGCTTGAGGTGGCTGTGGATACCATCATCCCCCTTCTCATGGCATCAATCATAGACAACGGTGTCAATAAGGGCGATACAAAGCATATCTATATCATGGGTGTGTGGATGATTGTCGCAGCACTGTTTGGTCTTTTGACAGGATGTCTCGGTGCAAAATATGGTGCAAAGGCCGCCATGGGCTTTGGAAAGAATCTGCGTGCTGCAATGTTTCGCAACATCCAGACCTTTTCCTTTGCAAACATCGACAGATTCTCATCTGCAAGCCTTGTCACACGTATGACAACCGATGTGACCAACATCCAGAATGCTTATATGATGATGCTTCGCATGGCTATGAGAGCTCCTGCATCCATAATATGTGCGATGGCTATGTCATTTTTCATCAGCCCGCGTCTTGCGACAATTTACTTAGTCGCCGTCATCGTACTTGGAGCTTTGCTGCTTTTCATCAGTAAGGCGGCCATGAAATACTTCGACAGAGCCTTCAAGCGCTACGATGACCTGAATGAAAGCGTGCAGGAAAACGTATCCGCTATCCGCGTTGTAAAGGCATACGTCCGTGAGGATTATGAGAAAAAGCGCTTTTCAAAGGCAGCACAAAATATCTACGACGTATTTGTGAAGGCAGAAAGCCTTGTGGTATACAACTCTCCGCTCATGCAGTTTACAGTGTATGCCTGCATCCTGTTAATAAGCTGGCTCGGAGCTCATATGGTGGTAAGCAGCACTCTCACTACAGGTGATCTGATGGCGCTTCTCACCTATTGCATGAATATTCTGATGAACCTCATGATGCTCTCCATGGTGTTTGTAATGATTTCACTCTCACTCGCATCTGCAAGACGAATCAGCGAGGTATTAAATGAGCAGAGCACACTGCACAATCCAAAGGAACCGCTTTACGATGTGCCTGACGGAAGCATAAGCTTTAAACATGTAACCTTCAGATATTCAGACACTGCTGAGACTCCGGTTCTGTCAGATATAAATCTAGACATAAAATCCGGTGAGACCATCGGCATCATAGGAGGAACCGGAAGCTCGAAATCTTCCCTTGTAAACCTGATAAGCCGTCTCTACGACACAGACACCGGCTCTGTAATCGTCGGAGGCCACGATGTGCGTGAATACGACATGGACACTCTCAGAAACAAGGTAGCTGTCGTGCTCCAGCAAAACGTGCTTTTCTCGGGCACCATACTCGAAAATCTGCGCTGGGGTGACAAAAACGCTACCACAGATGAGTGTATAAAGGCCTGCAAAATGGCATGCGCCGATGACTTTATCGAGTCCTTCCCTGACAAGTACAACACCTACATAGAGCAGGGCGGAACCAACGTATCCGGTGGCCAGAAGCAGCGTCTGTGTATCGCAAGGGCTCTGCTTAAAAAACCAAGGATACTCATACTCGATGACAGCACCTCGGCTGTAGATACAGCAACAGATTCAAAAATCCGTGCTGCCCTCGCAAAAACAATACCGGGAACCACTAAGCTCATCATCGCACAGCGTATCTCATCTGTCATGGATGCTGACCGTATCATAGTGATGAATGACGGAAAAGTGGACGGCTTTGACACTCACGAAAATCTGCTTAAAAATAATGAAATCTACCGCGATGTTTACGATTCTCAGACAAACGGCGGAGGAGACTTTGATGAAGGAGGTGCTGCCTGATGCCAGGACCAAGAGGACCACGAGGTCCAAAACCCAAAATTAAAAATCCCGGTAAGCTTTTTGCGCGCCTCATGGGATTTATTTTCAAGAAATATTTACCGGCCTGCATAATTGTTGTGATATGTATCTTTGTCAGTGTACTTGCAAATGTGCAGGGAACCATGTTTACCAAAAATTTGATTGATGACTATATAGTACCACTGCTTAAGACAGGAAGTCCCGACTACGGACCACTCCTTGCAGCAATGGGAAGGGTCGCCGTATTCTACGGCATCGGCGTCATCAGTACGTTTGCATACAGCAAAATAATGATCTACGTATCACAGGGCACCATTAAAAATCTGCGTGTTGAGCTCTTTTCCCATATGCAGGATCTGCCAATCCGATACTTTGACTCACATGCGCACGGCGATATCATGTCAATTTATACAAACGATATCGATACACTCCGCCAGCTCATCAGCCAGAGTCTTCCGCAGATACTTAACAGTGCTATCACTGTTGTGAGCGTTTTTGTTTCAATGGTCATATTAAATATTCCGCTCACCGTACTAACTATCGTGATGGTAATCGTAACAACAGTCGTAACAAAGAAATTTGCAGGCTTCTCCAGCCGCTATTTCCTTGCGCAGCAGCGCGACCTCGGCAAGGTTAACGGCTTCATCGAGGAAATGCTCAACGGACAGAAGGTAGTCAAGGTATTTACCCACGAGCAGGAAAATATTGAAGCCTTCGACAAAATAAACGATGAACTCTTTGAAAGCGCCTACAATGCCAACATGTACTCCAACATGCTCGGTCCTGTAAACGCACAGATTGGAAATCTAAGCTACGTGCTCTGCGCTCTTGCCGGCGGTGTTATGGCTCTTTCAGGCTTTGGCGGTCTGACACTTGGTAAGCTTGCGAGCTTTCTGACCTTTAACAGGAGCTTTAACATGCCTATCTCGCAGGTCAGCCAGCAGTTCAACAGTATCATCATGGCGCTTGCCGGATGTGACCGTATCTTCTCACTGCTCGACGAAGCGCCTGAGACTGACGAGGGCTATGTCACACTTGTAAATGCTAAAGAAGAAAACGGAAAGCTCACTGAAACCCCTGAGCGCACCGGCTTATGGGCATGGAAGCATACTCATCAGGCTGACGGCTCTGTAGACTACAAAAAACTCGAGGGCGATGTGGTATTTGATGATGTGGATTTCGGATATGTGCCTGAGAAAATTGTGCTGCACGATGTGGATCTTTTTGCAACACCCGGTCAGAAGATTGCCTTTGTCGGCACCACCGGAGCTGGAAAGACTACCATCACTAACCTTATCAACCGCTTCTACGATATAGCAGACGGCAAGATAAGATATGACGGCATCAATATAAACAAAATTAAAAAGGCTGATCTGCGCCACTCTCTTGGCATTGTTTTGCAGGATACCCACCTTTTCACAGCTACTGTCATGGAAAACATCCGCTACGGCAAGCTTGATGCCACTGATGACGAGGTATACGCAGCTGCCCGCCTGGCAAACGCCGATACGTTTATCCGCCAGCTTCCTGACGGCTACAATACTGTACTGACCGGTGACGGTGCAAACCTAAGCCAGGGCCAGCGCCAGCTTCTAGCCATTGCGCGTGCCGCTATCGCCGATCCGCCTGTGCTCATCCTCGATGAGGCGACAAGCTCAATTGATACGCGTACCGAGCGTATTGTTCAGGACGGCATGGATAAGCTCATGCATGGCCGCACTACATTTGTTATTGCACACAGACTTTCTACTGTCAGAAACAGCGACTGCATTATGGTTTTGGAGCAGGGACGCATTATTGAAAGGGGAAGTCATGATGAGCTGATTTCAAAGAAGGGAAAGTATTATCAGCTTTATACCGGAAAGAGTGCTTAATTCAGTTACAGCTATTCTTCCTCTTTAATCACCTTTAGGAAACGCTTGACCTCTGCCCACGCTCGCTTGGACTCAGGGAAATTGAGATATCCCATCTGGAACACATGAAACATGCCCTCATACACTGACAGGCGCACCTTAACGCCCTGGTTTCTTGCCTTTGCAGCGGCATCGACCGAGTCAGATAAGAGCATCTCTATCGAGCCCGCCTGTATGAGCATTGGAGGAAAGCCTCTGAAATCACCAAACAGCGGCGATATGTATGGATCCATTTTATCGTGGTCACCGGGATAGTCATTCACGTAGATGAGACTGTCCCTTGTGTTTCCAAACAGTGGGTCCTTTTCATAATTTGTCTCGTAGGACTCTCCGCCTGCTGTGAGGTCTGTCCATGGTGACATGGCTACTATTCCTGCCGGAAGCGGCATGTCGTGGTCACGAAGATACATGGTGAGGCACATTGCAAGACCTCCGCCCGCTGAGTCTCCTGCCAGTACAATCTGCGAACCAAACCAGCCCTGTGACAAAAGCCATTTATAGCAGGCTACGGCATCCTCAAGTGCTGCCGGATACGGGTGCTCCGGCGCCACGCGATAGTCAGGCGTGAGCACTGAGCAGCCCTCGCTTACCTCATTATAAAGGCCTGCAAATACATAGTATGCATTGCGCACTGCACCCATATATCCGCCACCATGCAGCTGCAGTATCACACGCTCTGTATTTGGGTTTTCCTTTGATGATAAAAGCTTCATCGTGAAGCCATCCATAGCTATATCCTCTGTCACAAAGCAGTCCGGAACAAGCCATGCAGGTTCCTTCATGCGCTTCCTGAGCTCTCCAGATTTTATTTTTTTACCGATTGCAAGGTCATTTGTGATATGTCCCATCAGATTAGCAAGGATTTTCCCTTGTATACTGACTTCTTCATCTGTCACAGCTGCATCGCTATGGACTTTTTCCTCATGGTCACTTTTCATGGCAGATAATGAGTTCTTAAATGTCTTTTCAAGCTTATTACCCAAAGCTCCTATTATTCCTGTTTCATTATCACCATTCCTGCTGCCGTTTTCAATTTCCGGATGGTAGCTTCCCATCTCCTCATCCTCAAACATATGCGAATTTCCTATTCCATGAAAGCCTATCATATATGAAATCTCCGTTTCAGCTCTGTTCTGGCTCTTTTGTCACCTATAATCAGTGTTCCGAGGAACAAAAACAATGATGCTCCCATCGCTCCCATTGCCAGATATGGGAACCATATGACCTTGACTGCCACAAGTATCATCGCAATTGCGCTCATCAGCACAAGAAAAAGCTGCATCATCATGTAGCTCTGCCAGTTTCTTATGTTTACTATCATAAGTATAATTGTAGCAAGAACCATCGCCAATATGGCACTTGGGAACACAAATGTAAGTGCCCAGCCACTGGCGCCTGTGAGAAGGTCTACTCCCTCGAGAAACAGCACCGTGAACACAAATGTGCTTACAATTTTAAAAATATATCCGTTTCTTCCGACTATTGCCAGGCGAAGCGTCACATTCGCATAGATTACAACAAGAAGCACTATAAAGCTCCAGTTTATTTCCCGGTCTGTCATGTAATCAACAGTTGTCAGCACAATCTGTCCAACTATAGACAGAAACAATATAATATTTTCCAGTAATCTGTACTTTCTTGATGCGCCCTTGACATCAGGGTATCTCGTACCGTTGTCCGATGGCTGTTCAACAGGTGCCACAACCTGCTGGCAGAGTGGGCATTTATCGGTATTATCGGTTATATAAACACCGCATTTCATGCATTTAGTCATAATACTCTCCATTTGTCTCAATTGTCACATCCACTCCGTCATTTACAAGTTTCTTAAAAAAGCTTCTCTGAATCATCGTATCGGCCAGAATAGATGAAAAAGTAAACACCAGTGTGTCCTTGTAGGAGCAGATAGTGCCCTTCATAGGCTGCCCCTTGGACATTGGTATAAAGGAATAAAAGCCTGTTATATACGGCTCGTATTCCGGCTCCACCTTTATATTTCCAATATTGGTGATAGTGGTGGTGTTTGCCAGTGCCGACTGCGTATAGACCGCCTTCATTGCCAGATTTTTTATAAAAAGAGGCACCGGTCTCATCAGGATATTTTTCTGATTTGACACACTGTATGAGAAAAGATCCTCCAGATGCTCCTTAGAAATCTGTGAATTGATGGAATCCGTCACTATTTTAAGCACCTCCTCAAATGTGTAGGTGCTGTTTTGCGGTCTGAACTCAGCAGATATCATGACAAAAAAGTTCTTTGTGGTCACTGAGTCAAAATAAGGACGTAGATTCACAGGAACTGCGACCCTGACAGGCATATTGTTTGGCATGCCGTGAAAACACTCCTGATACACACTCCACACAAAGCATGCCACCAGATAATCATTTATGGAAACTCCATACCTGTGGCAGACCTGCTTTAGCTGTGATACAGGCATCATGCCATGTATCAGCCCAAACTCTCCATCAGGTACCTTTTCCAGCTTTAGAAGATAAGCTTTTTGTCTGTTAAAGCCACTTGGCTTGCTAGATTTATAGTTCTTTATAAAGCTGTCCTCTCTATTTAGGGATGTGCCCTGCGTCAGTGAATCACCCTTTAGCTTTGCAAGCTCCGGATGTGTGAGACGCAGATACTGGTAGGTGAGCTCCCTAAGGAAATTGATGCCGCCCATGCCATCTGTCAGCACATGAAAAACCTCAAGATTTATTCTGTTCTTATAGTATGTCACCCTGAAAAGATAGCTGTGATTCTTGTTCGGTCTTATAAATCTGCACGGAAATGTATTTTCCTCATGCACCTTTGGTGCCTTTTTGCCATTTTCCTCAAAATAGTTCCAGAATACTCCCATCCTGAGTCTCACATTAAACAGACCAAACTTCGGAAGCACTATATCCAGTGCCTCCTGCAGCTTTTCACTGTCAATCTCATCAGTTAAGGTGACTGAGATCCTATATACATTTGTCATGCTCTCCCCCGCTATACTAGGGAACAGATTTGCTGTGTTGTCCAGCTTGTCCCAGCGGATTGAACGCGTTTTCGACATTTTAAATTCCTCGCTTATTATAATGATATAGCGAAGCAGCACCCTAATCGAGCCTGCCGTACACCTCCATCGGCACATATGCCTTTATCTGTATCCCATCAGCCACATATTCCTCCGACACAAGCTCGCCCTGTTTTCTTATGAGCTGTATCACGCCAGCCTTATCATATGGGATAATTCTCTCAATATATACCTTGTTCTCTCTTAATATCTCCTCTAAAAGAGATTTTACCTCATCTAATCCCAGATCCTTTGCCGCTGAGATATTGAGAGTATAATCTGCCCTGAAATCATGCAGCGGTTCGTTGTCTGTGCGGGCGTCCTGCTTATTAAAAAGTGTGACAAATTTCTTATCTTTTACACCAAGATCATCCAATGTCTGGTAGGTTATGAACATCTGCTTTTCCCGCTGCATATTTGATGCATCCACCACATGGAAAATGATGTCAGCGTACTTTGCCTCCTCAAGGGTGCTCTTGAAAGCCTCTATCAGATGATGCGGCAGCTTTCTGATAAACCCGACCGTATCAGTTAAAAGCACCTGCTGCTTGCCATCAAGCGCAAGAATACGCGTTGTAGGATCAAGCGTTGCAAAGAGCTTGTCTTCCTCAAGCACATCTGCCTCTGTCAGGTGATTTAACAGCGTGGACTTACCTGCGTTAGTATATCCTACTATCGCAACAACCGGTACTTTATTTTTCTCACGCTTTGCCCTCGTGATATCTCTGTGCTTCTGCACCTCTTTCAGCTCTCTTCGAAGCTGTGCTATCCTGTCATTTATAAGACGGCGGTCCACCTCAAGCTTTTTCTCTCCGGGACCTCTTGTTCCTATTCCTCCGCCAAGCCTGGACATTGACTTACCAAGTCCCGACAAACGGCTTAATCTGTACTTGAGCTGAGCAAGCTCAACCTGTATCTTACCCTCACTTGTTGTGGCCCTTGATGCAAAAATATCAAGAATGACAAGTGTCCTGTCCATGACCTTTGTGTCAAGGTACATCTCCAGATTTTTCTGCTGTGCCGGACTCAGCTCATCATCACACACAATGCCTGTTGCCCCTGTACTCTCCACAAGCTCTGCAATCTCCGCCACCTTGCCTGTACCGACATACGTGCCCGGATGTATTTTTTCTCTTCTTTGGACAAGTGTGCCTACAACTGTCGCACCGGCTGTCTTTACCAGCTCCGCAAGCTCTGAAAGTGAATCATCCGCATCATCACCGTCCTGCTCACTCACTCCGACGAGCACTACTCTCTCCTCAATATCCTCTATCTTAATAGTATCTGCCATAATCTATCTGGTCTCCAAAAACTGATATTCTCTTGCTGCATCCTCGTCATCTGGATACTCCTTCATGTATTCCTCCATCTGGCTCTTTGCAGTGGCAAAATCTCCGGAATATTCATATGCTATAATCATAGCCTTTGTTATCTGCTGCTTGTTAGGCACACTTTCAAGGTCAAGTGCAGTCTGAAAATAAGTAATCGCAGTGTCATAGTTACCATTGTCCATCTGTGCCTGTCCCATATTCATCAGATCATACGAATCCGCCTCACCGCTGTCTAGGTATTTCTTAAAATACTTCTGCGAGCTGTCATTGTCGCCCTGCTTCTGATATGCTTCACCCATATAGTAGTTTGCCTTGACCAGCTTCTCATCAATAGCCTTTTGCAGGCTCTTTATTGCTGAATCATAATCACCGAGCATAGTATATATACGGCCTCTCTGCATATAGTCATCAGCAGTTTTTGCCTTAAGCTTTAATGCCTTATCCAGGTATTCCTTTCCCTGGTCATTCATGCCATACTTCGACAAGGTCTCATAAACACCAAGATAAAGCTCATAATTATCATCATTCTCACTGAGCGCCGTCTTAAAATCCTTCATGCCCTTGTCTGAATCATTCTTGGCAAAATATATACAGCCCCTCAGATAGTATGCATCAGAATCCTTATTATAGTCGATGATGGCCGTATATGTATCAATCGCTCCATCCACGTCACCACTCAAATACTGTGCCTTGGCCTTGTAATAGCATATGTCAAGCTCCTCTGCGCCTACTGAGCCAACCGACTGGTCCAGTGCTTTCTGAAAAGCATCGACCGCATCATCATAGCTGCCGTTTTCTATGCAGTTGATGCCATACTGTCTGTACGCATCCCTGTCCTTTGCCTTTTCGCTTGAGCCACAGCCGGAAAGCATGCCCGCCGTGAGTGCCACGGTAAGCGTAAGTGCCATAAATTTATTCTTTATCATAATAGTTCTCCATGTGTATATTCTTCCCCTTATTATATATGTAATTGCCAAACTTGTAAATCCCGCCTTGCCACATTTAGGGATTCTGGGATAGTACGGTTTGCGGGCGTGGTGTGGGATACACAGTCTCGGGAGTGCTACGCTACGCTGTCAAGATACAGTAGGAATTATGCCTTGCAGACTTTCTATGCTCGACGAAACCGTCGAAACTCGCCTTCCATGGCTCGATTTCTCCTTGCCCCGGCGTCCATGCCGGGACATTTCTGTGTTGCATGGGCATAATTCAACAGTATCTAGCCAGCTTCGCTATTCGCTCTCCTGAGACTGTGTATCCCACACCACGCCCACAAACCTCACCTTCCCATAAAAAATATAAGTATCGGTAAGTAGTGCAACACATCATCTCACATCTCTCCACAACATAGTAAGACGTAAGCACCGGTCATCGGTGCGCACACGTCACCCCAATCTCACCACAGCGTAAGGGACGTAAGCGCAGGGGACGGCATGCACACGTACTCTTGCGAGAGCGCATAGCGAAGCTGCCTAGTGTCTGTAGGATTATGCTTAGAACCACAGAAATGCACCGCCATGGACGGCGGGGCAAGGCGTTATGCGCCACGGACGGCGCATAAAAGCCGGTTTCATCAGCCTGTGAAACACTCCGGGCATAATCCGTACAGACACTTGGCAGCGTAGCGTAGCGAACGCAAGAGTATGTGTGCATGCCGTCCCCTGCGCTTACGTCCCGTACTCTATCAAAAAAAGAACCCCCGCGGGATGCACCCGCAGGAGTTCTTAAGCCCAATTTGTATTTAAAGGAGGAAGAAAAATTCTAAGCCTCTAAATGCCAGATTTCATCATTGTACTGCTTGATTGTTCTGTCAGAAGAGAAGAAACCAGCCTTGCTGATGTTAACAAGCATCTTCTTAGCCCAAGCCTTCTTATCCTCATAATCAGCGTAAGCCTTCTCTTTTGTCTTGCAGTAATCCTCAAAGTCTGGGAATGTCATGAACCAGTCTTTGTTGAGGAGCTCGTTGTAAAGTCTCTCTAAGTTCTCCTTAGAACCAACCTTCATCATCTCATCACTTACAAGGAAGTCAACAGCTTTCTTTAAGTCAGCATCCTTGTCATAGTAATCCTTAGAGCAGTAGTCGCCTCTCTCATATCTGTCGATAACAGTCTGTGAATCCTCACCGAATACATAGATGTTCTCATCGCCGACAAGCTCAGCTATCTCTACGTTTGCTCCGTCACTTGTTCCAAGTGTAATAGCACCGTTAAGCATGAACTTCATGTTTCCTGTTCCTGATGCCTCCTTAGAAGCAAGAGAAATCTGCTCTGAAATATTTGCAGCCGGGAATAATTTCTCAGCTAATGTTACGTTGTAGTTCTCAACCATGAATACCTTAAGGTATGGACTTACCTCAGGATCATTGTTGATAATCTGCTGTAAGCAGAGGATTGCATGGATGATATCCTTTGCAATGATATATGCAGGAGCTGCCTTTGCACCGAAGAAGCATGTGATTGGTGTAGATGGCTTCTTGCCTGCCTTGATTTCAAAGTACTTACGGATGATGTAAAGCACGTTGAGCTGCTGTCTCTTGTACTCGTGAAGTCTCTTAACCTGGATATCAAAGATTGAATTGTCAGGTACGTCGAGATTCTGAGTCTTCTTTAAGTAAGAAGCAAGATCTGTCTTCTTTGCGTTCTTGATGTCAACAAGCTTTGTGAGAACAGCGTCATCATTGATGAAATTGCCAAGCTTCTCTAACTCGTTTGCATCCTTCTTCCAGCCGTCACCGATAAGCTCTGTGATGTATGCTGAAAGCTCTGGGTTACAAGACATTAACCAACGACGGAATGTGATACCGTTTGTCTTGTTGTTGAACTTCTCAGGATATAACTTGTAGAAGTTGTTGAGCTCTGTATTCTTTAAAATCTCTGTGTGGAGGTATGCAACACCGTTTACAGAATATCCGAAATGAATATCCATATGTGCCATGTGTACAAGACCATCCTTGATGATGTATGTGCTCTCGTCAGCTACCTTTGCGCGAACCTTGTTGTCAAGCTCACGGATGATTGGCATAAGCTGTGGAACAGCCTTCTCCAAGAAGCTGATTGGCCATTTCTCAAGAGCCTCTGCAAGGATTGTATGGTTAGTGTATGCACAAACCTTTGATACAATCTCAATAGCCTCATCCATCAGGATGCCCTTCTCCTGAAGGAGACGGATAAGCTCTGGAATAACCATTGATGGATGTGTATCGTTAATCTGAACTGCTGCATAATCAGCAAGGTCATGTAAATTAGAGCCCTTTGCCTCTGCCTCTGCAAGGATAAGTCTTGCTGCGTTTGATACCATGAAATACTGCTGGTATACACGAAGGAGACGTCCTTTATCATCTGAATCATCAGGATATAAGAATAATGTAAGGTTCTTCTTGATATCATCCTTGTCGAAATCAATTGTGTCGCCTACGATTGACTCATCAACTGACTCGATGTCGAATAAGTGAAGCTTTGTTGTACGGTTGTTGTATCCAACTACATCGATATCGTAAAGTCTTGACTGTACTGTGAATCCTCCAAAGCTTACAGGATATGTGATATCTGTCTTTGTAAGCCAGCTCTCCTTTGTAATCCATGGGTTTGGAGTCTCCTTCTGGAGATTGTTCTCAAATACCTGCTTGAATAATCCGTAGTGGTAGTTGAGACCTACACCGTCTCCGTTGAGCCCGAGTGTTGCGATTGAATCTATGAAGCATGCTGCAAGACGTCCAAGTCCACCGTTTCCAAGTGAAGGCTCGAGCTCGATTTCCTCGATTTCAGCAAGTGACTTTCCGTTCTTCTCAAGAGTCTCTTTAACTTCATCGTAGATGCCTAAGTTGATAAGGTTGTTTGATAAAAGCTTTCCGATAAGGAACTCTGCTGAGATATAGTAGAGCTTTTTCTTTCCTTTGTTTGAAACCTTTTTCTCTGCCTTGTCTTTTACAAGCTCAAGTAATGCGTAGTATACTTCCTCGTCTGTACTAACGCTGATTCCCTTCTGAAGCTTTGTTTCGATTTCCTGCATGATTGCCATTTTGATTTCCTCCCAAATCTGTTATCATGTGTACACGCTAATGTGTCAAATTAACTAATTTTCTTTTAGCGTGCTTAACTTCTTTGTGTCATTTGATGAATCAAGTATAATCCATTACACTGCACAATTCTTGCAATATACAGTCGAAAACTTGCACAATCCTATCATTTTTCGGTATTTTTAGTGGCTTTTTAAGAAATAATATGCTAAAATATCATCATGAATATATTAGAATATGAAAATTATCACGAAGCCAAAACACATGTGGAGCTTACGTTCCCATACAATACCTACCTGTGCTCTATTCCTCTTGATTTTTCCGGAGTTCCGCTGCACTGGCACGACGACATGGAGCTTATCTATATAAAGAAGGGCTGCGGTCATATATCTGTGGATTTTAAGGAGTACCATGTCACAGCGCCAAGCCTTGTGCTGATTCTGCCTGGACAGCTTCACTCTATAGACCAATATATGGATGAATCGATGGAGTACGAAAATATCATATTTTCCCTGTCGATGCTGCTTCCCGGAAAGTATGATTACACCAAGGAGGATTTTCTTACACCTCTCTTAGCCGGCAGATTCACAGTTCCGACGGTTTTTACACCGGTGTATCCATACTACGAGGATGTCGTGGCTCCAATAGATGCATGCGATGAGATTTGCAAGACGATGCCGCAGGGCTATCAGCTTTATATAAAGAGCAAGCTCTACGAATTCTTTTTTGTGCTTGATAACCGCTGCCGTAATCTGACAAAGCCATTAAAAAGCAAAAAGAC
>ENA-UESI01001030-UESI01001030.1-human-gut-metagenome-genome-assembly--contig:-NODE-1030-length-19583-cov-6.871527_pt1 | contig 19583 bp, 18 predicted proteins | sample MGYA00243005_ERZ508006 | MGnify/ENA primary metagenome ERZ508006 (study PRJEB26167, sample SAMN06115436) | human gut metagenome | host: Homo sapiens | place: China:Shandong | collected 2015-06-10... | reverse complement strand
TTTATGAATCAGATTGTAGATCTGCTTACGGCCACAGTCAGGACAGGTAAGCACATACCACGGGGTGTCGTTCATAAGGATCATCCTTTCATTCCTTGATAATAAGAGCGCAGCTGCCGATGCGGTTGATGAAATCCTCGCCGTAGGTTTTATACAGCTCTTCAAAATCAGGGGTGTAGATGACATCATCGACATCGTGGAAATACTGGGCGAGCAGCTCGGCCATATCAACATCGGTAAGATCGTAAAACTCATTGGTGAGGAACAGCTGGCCCAAGAGATTGCCGACTTCTTCAAACGGCGGGCCAAACTTGCCCAGTGAAATGTAATCGATATACTCGCCGTCGGAATCGTAGAATTTGAGACGGTCTTGTTCTTCGGCGTTATTGGCGGACAGGAACTGGTTGGAGAATGAGAGGGAGACGACAGAATCCATAGTTATTCCTCCTGTACAGGATGCAGATCGATATGCCAGCCGTCATCCTCTTTGGTGCAGATGACACGGTCGATCAGTTGGCCGCCAACCGTCATGGCGATGGTTTCGCCTTTACTGGGCAGACCGTTGACGAGCTGTTTGAAATCTTTGAATGTAAAGGGAATCATGGTTAGTCCTCCTTTTTACTAAGGCATCCATAGAACGGGTTCTTATCGCCGTACCAATAGGCATCATCGGTGAAGACGGAAGTTTCTTCTTTGTCGTCCCAATCAATGATGTCATCGGCATTGATGCATGGATAGGTCCCGCCATCAATGGTGACTGTTTCATTTTCGAGCTTGGCATCCTCGCCGGGGCAGCCTGCACAGCCGATATTGAATACACGGTGTGTGAAAAGATCGACTTTGCAGGGGGCATCGAAATAGGAGCCGTCGTCCCAGTTGGAGGTAAAGGTGGCGTCCACGATTACTGTATATTTCTTCTTTAAGTCTTCCATCAGTTCTTCAATCTTGGCTGTAGATATAGGGTCAAGTGCTGATGTAGGCTCGTCCATAAGAAGCACCTCTGGCTGGACTGCAAGTGCTCTTGCGATACAGATTCTTTGCTGCTGTCCACCTGAAAGTCCCATGGCCGATTTTTTCAATCTATCCTTAACCTCATCAAATATAGCTGCACCACGAAGACTCTCCTCAACTATCTGGTCAAGTCTTTTCTTATCTCTTATTCCGTGAACTCTTGGACCATAAGCAATGTTATCGTATATGCTCATCGGGAAAGGATTAGGCTGCTGGAATACCATACCTACCTTTTTACGGAGAATAGTGGTATCAACTCCCGGCTCATATATATCCTCTCCATCAAGAAGCACCTTGCCATCTATTCTTACACCGTCAACCAAGTCGTTCATACGGTTTAAGGTCTTTAAAAATGTTGATTTACCGCAGCCAGATGGTCCGATAAATGCTGTTACTGCATTTTCCTGTATATCCATGCTCACATCCTTAAGGGCGTGATTCTCACCATAATACAGGTTCAGATTTTCAACTTTAACTTTAATCTTATTGCTCATATATTCCTCCCAAATTAGTGCTTTTCAAGCTTCTTAGCGAGCCTCTTTGTACCAAAATTAATAAGAAGTACAATTACAAGAAGTACAACCGCTATACCGAATGCCACCTCAAATTCACCCTTGCTTGCGCTTAAATAAAGCTGAATTGTAAGTGTTCCGCCCGAGTGAAATATTTTCTCAAGAAATGCATTGAAGGTCTTTGGAAGAAGATGTGCACTTCCCGCTGTAAAAAGCAATGCTGCTGATTCACCAATAATTCTTCCTATTGCAAGGATTACTCCGGTTACAATTCCAGGCATTGCTGACGGAAGAAGAATTGTTCTGATTGTGTACCATTTACCTGCACCTAAACCTACCGCTCCTGTTCTGAAGCTGTCAGGCACAGTCTTTAACGCTTCCTGTGTATTTCTTGTAACAAGCGGAAGCACCATTAATGTAAGTGTAAGAGAACCTGTCAGAAGTGAATATCCCATGTGACATAACTGTCCGAAGAAAAGCATACCAAACAGGCCAAATATAATTGATGGAATTCCTGCAAGTGTCTCTGTTGCAAATATTATAACTGTAACAAGCTTTCCCGGTTTGGCGTACTCATTTAAATAAATCGCAGCACCTACACCGATTGGCGTTGTAATTATCATAGTAAGTAATATTATTATCAATGTGTTCAGAATATTACCGGCAATTCCCACAGTTCCGTGAAGAATTGATGTAACACCTGTAAGAAATGCCCAGTTTACACGCCTTGCGCCCTTTGCGAACACATATATAATAATTCCCAAAAGCAGGAGAACTGAAAATGCTGCACATACATATATTGCTGTATAAACTGCTATTTCTTCCGGATGTCTTTTCTTGGCTTTAAGATTATCCATTTGCTTTCTCCCCTTTCTTCTGCATAAATGTAATTATCAGGTTAATAATCATTATGAAAATGTAAAGAACAAGTCCTACTGTGAAAAGAACCTGTCTGTGTACTCCATCTGCGTAACTCATCTCACTTACAATCTGTGTTGTAAGAAATCTTACTGAGTTAAATGGAAGCGGAAGATTTACTGAACCACCGGCTACCAGATTAATAGCCATTGCCTCACCTAAGGCTCTTCCTATACCTAATACGATGCCTGTTATAATTCCTGACTTGGCTGCTGGAACTACAACCTTGAATATTGTCTGTATCTTAGTTGCTCCAAGAGCAAGTGATGTTGCTCTTAAATTCATTGGAACTGCCCTGATTGCTGACGCGCTCATATTGATAACTGTTGGAAGTATCATAATTGCAAGCACCAGCACTGCAGCCAGGAGGTTGGCTCCTCCTGTGTACTGATGTGTTGTGGAATTCGCGAATACATGCTTTTCTAATTTATAAAGGAGGGGGTTTAATAGCATTAATCCGAGAAGTCCGTATATAACAGAAGGAATTGCTGCTAACAGTTCAACTGCCGGCTGAACTACTGCTGCAAGTTTTTTTCCTGCTATCTCTGTCAAAAAAACTGCTGTTAATAATCCAATTGGAACACCGAGAAGAATCGCAAGTGTTGTTCCTGCAATTGATGAAAGAATTATGTATACAATTCCATATGCAGGTGGTGTAGCCGTTGGTGCCCATACTGTTTTAAAGAGCAGATCTGCTATTCCGACACTTTTAAGACTCTCTGTTCCTTTTATGAACATATAGATAGTAATGGAGCAGACTGCCAGGATAGCTACTATTGCACATATAAGGAATATAAACTGTGCCACGCTTTCACTTGCATGCTTTGACTTTTTATTACCCTTTAACGAACTATTTGCCGTTGCCTTAACAGCTTCTGGCGTTTTATTTATTTTGTTCATACCAACATTTATAACCTCATCCATGTCAATCTCTCCATTCAGAATCTATATTAACCGCGGCTTACTCTGGGAGAATTAAGCCTACGCCCTTGATAACCTTCTTGCCTGCGTCAGACTTTACGAAGTTGAACCATGTCTGAACAAGCTCACTCTGTGATGAAACAGAACCCTTAGTAGCCATTACAAATGGTCTTGAAAGTGTATACTTACCAGCCTTAATGTTATCCTCTGTTGCATCTACACCATCAAGCTTTAAAGCTGCAACTGTCTTATCAACTACATCTAATGAAACATATCCAATTGCACCTGGAGTTGCTGCAACCTTGGCAAGTACAGCACCTGTACTGTCAAGTTCCTGTGCATATGCACATTTATTCTTAACTTCAAGAAGTTCCTCAAATGCTCCTCTTGTACCAGAGGCTGCCTCTCTGCCGATTACTACGATAGCTTCGTCTGAACCACCAAGGTCTTTCCAGTTAGTAATCTTACCTGTGTAGATATCTGTGAGCTGCTGCTTTGTTACATTAGTAACCTTGTTGTTCTTATCAGTAATCATTGCGATACCATCAATTGCTACGATATTCTCCTCAATACCTGCTGACTTTTCTTTATCAGATAAAGCTCTTGAAGCGTTACCGATATCAACTGATCCAGATGTTACTGACTCGATACCTGCGCCTGAACCTGTATATTCTGTTGTTACTGTTACATTAGGATATTCTTCCATGAATGCTTCCATGAGAGCGCCGCACATCTTTTCCATTGATGTACTTCCTGCTAACTGAATCTTTCCTGAAAGCTCCTTAGTTGTGCCTCCGTTTGCTGAGCCACCATCTGCACTTGATGAACCACAGCCTGCTAATGTTGCAAGACCTAATGTTGCTGTTAATGCAACTGTAAGTAACTTTTTAATTCCTTTTCTCATAACTTCCGTTACCTTCCTCTTTTTTTATTTGCAAGCATTAACAGAAGATTTTAATAGGGGCTTGAATCAGTTTCCTGACCGAATGATATGTGAGTCGTCTCAAAAAAAGAAAACCCTCTGCATCTGCTTGCAGAGGGTATGTTATCAATGTTATGTAAAATACATAATCTCACGTTCGTAAAGATTTTGTAAAATGTATGTGATTATCTTAAAGTCTTTCTGAATATTATTATAAAATATGCCGTTCCTATAATAGATGTAAATGCCCACGCACTCGCATACACAAGATAGAGTGACATCAGTGTATGTATACTTGCAAATATTGTACACACCCATATGATTCTGAATACAACAGAACCCATTATAACTATTATTGTAGGTATAACGCTTCTGCCAAGTCCTCTTGCTCCCGCTGCCGCATTATCCATAAATGCGGATATAAAATAAGAGCATCCCATTATTCCAAGTCTTATTGAGCCATAATGCAATACATCCGGATCACTTGTGAACAGGCTAAGAAACTGTGTCCTGAAAACTACAAGCAATGCACCAAGCACTGCTCCTATAAGAAATGAATACATCTGTGTAACAAGATATGCTTTCTTGATCCTGTTACGCTTTCTTGCTCCCAGATTCTGCGCTATAAAGCTTGTACATGCAGTATAGAATGCCGCCATCATATCATACACAATATTATCAGCATTAGCCGCAGCCGAATTGCCCTCAACAACTACATGGTCAAATGAATTGACTGCTGACTGTATATAGAGATTGGCAACTGCAAAAAGTGAATACTGTACTGCTGCAGGCAAACCAATCTTTAACACTCTCGCTGCTATATGTGAATCTATTCCTATATTTCTCATATAAATCCCATAATCCTTGCCACAGCCAAACAGGAATTTAAGTATCAGAAATGCTGATATATACTGTGATATTATACTTGCCAGTGCAACACCGACAACCCCAAGCTTACACACTATTACAAAGAACAGATTAAGTATTACATTAATTATCCCCGCTGTAATAAGATACATAAGCGGTCTTTTAGTATCTCCAACTGCACTTAACACGGCATTACCATAGTTATACATTGCAAGAGCCGGTGAACCAAGAAGATATATTGTAAGATATATAACTGCGCCATCTATCAGTTCTTTCTTAGTTCCTATAAGATTCAGCACCGGTCTTGAAAGGAACAGTCCAGACAAAAGCAGCAGCAGCCCCGCAATCATGCATATTACAATTGAAGTGTGGACTGCCCTCTTTACATTTGCACTATTCTTAGCCCCCACAAACAGCGCGACTACAGCGTTGACACCACCTGCTAGTCCTAGCAGGATGCCGGTTGTCAATGTAATAATTATACTCGTTGAACCTACCGCACCAAGTGCCAGTGGTCCTACAAATTTACCAACTACCGCCACATCACACAGGTTGAACATAACCTGCAGTACATTTGACAACATAAGCGGCACTGAATACATTAATATTTTCTTTGGCAGGGAACCTGTCGTCATATCTATTTCATTTGATTTCATAACCTTATCTTAAACCCTTTAAATATTCCTTCTGCTCTGGTGTAATGCGGTAACTCTCTACAGCCTTCTGTATTGACTTTCTGTGTACCCATTCAGAAAGCCTGTGTTCCTGTATATAAGGAATCGCCGCATCCCACTGTTTAGCAAGTGCTGTAGCCATATACCATGCAATCATCATATTTACATAGTACTCTTCTGACTTTACGCTTGCAACAAGCTGTATATATTCTTCTTTAAAATCTTCATCAAGAAACAGGCGCATCATTACACCCATCCCATATCTCTTAACATATGTGGCATCTGTTGCAATCCAGTTCTTCGCCCTTTCAAGAATATCTTCTTTATTCTTATCAAAACACTTTGGAAGCGGTAAATCACAGGTTGCCCAGTTATCAATATGTGGCAGAAACTTCTCGGTTTCACTAATACATTTATTATAATCCTTAATCTGTGCAATCAGCATCATATGAAGATTATTTTCTTCATAATACTTATGTGGCAGCTCCGTCATAAACTGTTCCGCCTCCTCCGTCTTAGAGAATTTCTTTGCAAATGCTCTTAAAACCGGAGTTCTTACTCCTATAACAGCCTCTTTATCTACCCCCGGCATAAGGCTGCTGTGAAAATTCCTGTACACCGTATCCTGTAACTTAAACAGTTCTTCCTGTAAATGTGTCATTATTCCCCTCCTGTGTGAGCTGGCTCATCGCCGCGGGTTGCGCGAGCAGCTCATACTCCTGAAATTCGTTCTGTCGTTGTCGCGGTGCTCATCGTAAAGCCATACAAAGTTCCCAGTCCGTGCAAGCACGGCTGTAAACTTTCCGTGGCTTCACTCATCGCCTCGGATTGCGCGAGCAGCTCATACTCCAGAACTTCGTTCTGTCGTTGTCGCGGTGCTCCTCGTGAAACCATACAAAGTTTCCAGTCCGTGCAAGCACGGCTGTAAACTTTGTATGGCTTCACTCATCGCTACTCGCGCAAAAAAAGTGGAAGCATCGACTGCCTCCACTTTAGATAGTAGCGAGAGAGGGATTTGAACCCACGACACCACGGGTATGAACCGTGTGCTCTAGCCAACTGAGCTATCTCGCCATAATATTTACTGAATGTCTTAAAAAGAAATGGGGCCTACAGGGCTCGAACCTGTGACCCTCTGCTTGTAAGGCAGATGCTCTCCCAGCTGAGCTAAGACCCCACATTCAGAACAATTCGTTTGATTTCTCTCGCAAACTGCTTTGCTATTATAATATTAAAATGTGCTACCTGTCAAGCACTTTTTTGACTTTTTTCAAAAGTTTTTTCAAACTTTTTCTCAACCATTAAATCTGAGATGAGCTTTTCAGACTGCTACAGGCATTCACTACAAGAAAAACCTACTCAAACCTATCAAATGTATGATTTCGTAGGTCATTTAACCTGCATGGGCACTGTTATTCCAGCCCGATGACCTACTCAATCGCTAATATAGCTCTTTTGAGTAGGTTTTTTGCCCACCTTTATTTTATAATACCGCATCATTTGCAGTAAAAAGACCTACTAAAATCACTCTTTTTTATTAATTAGTGGGCTTTTCATCTGCTTGCAATCAAAAACTTCATTTTAAAAACCTACTCAAGTTACAATTAATACCACTTTCGTAGGTCTTCCCGACAGAGACTGACAATCACAGCAGACTGACAGCCACATCGGCCTGCCAATCTCATCAGCCCGACGGCCACATCAGCCTGTCAACCTCATCAGCCCAACAGCCTCATCAGCCTGCTGCCTTCATCAACCTGACGCCCTGCTCATGCCATGTAATTTACACATCCAGAATATATCCGATCCAGAACAGATATCTAGAACAGATACCTCGTCCACAACAGGAAATTCTTAATCAGCTTCATTCTGCGTTCTCTCTTAGGAGTAAGCTCCACAGGCTGCACATTATATGGATTATCGTATGTGCCATCAGCATTAGCCTTTCTTGCACTATGCTCATACATCTGCATGGCACCGCCAAGCTGTTCATTAATCTCCGGGCTGTCAATAACCAGCATAAGTTCGGTATCAAGATAAGCACTTCTCATATCAATATTAAAAGAACCTACCACAGATATATCATCATCTATAAGAACCGACTTTCCGTGGTATGAATATCCGCCTTCATATTCCCACACTTCAAGCCCTGTGCCAAGCACCTTATCCTTATGTGCATAATAATCTGCTGAACCAAATGGATTGCCATTATTGCCCACAGAATTAGTCATTAAAGAAACATTTCCAACTGAGTCACATACTTTCTTTAATCCATCATACATGTACTGGTTGCAGATGATATATGGCGTATGTATCTTAACCTTCGAATCTGCCTGCTCCATAAGTCTTGTAAGCTGATACCAAACTACCGGCTTTTTCGCGCCACATTCTATTGGATTACTAAGAAGTGCTATATTGCTGACTTCAACTGTTTCATCTGTGTAATCAACGTCGGTCAGATAATCTTTGTTATCTGCATAATATATGCTGTAGTTATCAAGCAGCTCCTTTCTTGCCGCCCTGACCTTCTTATTGCCTGCACATCTGTTATTCTTTAAAAATGCTTTGCTCTCCTTATAGTTCCAGACGCTCTCATAATAAGCAAACACATCATTCACAGAGCTGGTTTCATCAGGGCTTTCGCAGTACACAAGCACATCCCTGTCGTAATTCTTATGTCCCGGATATGCTCCCAGAAAATAATTAAAAGTATTCCTTCCTCCAAGTATATAATTAGTCCTGTCTGCTATGACATATTTGTCATGAAGCCTTCCCATTGACTGCCATGGCTTGAATGGATTAACTTTGTTATATATCTTCACATTGACATTGTCAGATGACGCAAGTGCCTTAAAATCAGGATTGCCTTTCATCTTAGTAAACCCAGATACACCATCAACTATTACATTAACCGATACTCCCCTGTCTGCAGCGTCTATAAGTGCGCCAAGCATAAGTTTTCCGCTGTCATCAGACCTGAAGTCAAATGTAGAGAGAATAACTTCTTCCTTCGCGTTGCTTATCATTCTTATTCTCTCCTTAAGTGCCTCATCATTATCCTCGATAATGCGTGCACGCTCGGCACTTGTTCTCTCTTTCCATATGCCCTGTTCATCAAGCTGCTTCATCTCGTCAGCAGTAAGTTCTGGCTGTCTGTGGTAAGTTATTAAAGCACATGATACAATTGCTGCAACTAGCGCAACAAGCAGTATCACTGCTCCAAGAATTATTCTTTTCATAAGCTTTCTCCTGTTGTAAGATTTCAAGATTATTCTCCTTAAATATTATCTCTATCCTTTTATTACCCCGGCTCTCCCGTAAACAAAAAAGATGTGTCATATATTATATATACAACACACCTTTTCGATATCACATTAAATATTTATGAATTATTCTTAAATTATCTGATATAGTTAGTCTTTATCTTATTCTCACCCTGTGGAAGCTCAATTCCAGCCTTCTTCGCTGCATCTACTGACTTAACAAGCCATGCAAAATTCTGACCTAAAAGTCTCATTGTCTGCATGCCTTCCTCGTCCTTTACAACTTCATCTGGAGTATTGCCATGTACTATATTCCAGTAATTAGATGACACAACCGGCATCTGGTTAATCTGGAAATACTTATTCAACACATCAACAGTTGATGTTGTTCCACCACGGCGGGCAGATGCGATTGAAGAACCACATTTGTAACGAAGCTCATTGCCATATGCACCAAATAATCTGTCGAGGAACATCATTATCTCTCCTGTTGGAGAAGCATAGTATACAGGTGAACCAACGATAAGTCCGTCTGCATCTGTAACCTTTGCACCGACTTCCTTAACTACTGCATCAAGCTCGCCTTTTACAACTCTGCTGCCAACTGCAACTATCTCAGTCTCAATACCCTGTGCCTCTAATTCCTTAGCAACAACAGAAAGTGCTGTATATGTACAGCCCGCATCTCTTCTGCTGCCATTAACTAATACAACCTTCATGTTAACTCCTTCCTGTGCATGCTTTCCGCGCACATACAATTATTGATTAAACATTAATCTCTGCCTTCATACCAAGCTCTTCCTTATTAGAATCAAGAATAGGCTTGATAACATTAGCAAGATACTCGTCAACCTGTTCCTTAGAACGGCCAACATACTTCATAGGATCAAGCTTTGACTGTAACTCTTCAAGAGTAACACCGAACATTGGCTCTGCTGCAATAAGCTCAAGAAGATTATTATCAAGACCTTCCTGCTTAACTCTCTTTCCTGCTATCATAGAAAGCTCTCTTATCTTCTCATGAAGCTCCTGTCTGTCTCCACCAGCCTTAACAGCGTCCATCATAATATTCTCAGTTGCCATAAATGGAAGCTCTGCCATCATGTGCTTGATGATAACCTTGTCATATACAACAAGTCCGTCAACAACATTTAAGTAGAGGTCAAGGATTCCGTCAACAGCAAGGAAGCCCTCTGGAACTGACATTCTCTTGTTAGCTGAATCATCAAGTGTTCTCTCGAACCACTGTGTAGATGAAACAATAGCTGGGTTAAGTGCGTCACTGATAACGAAATCAGCAAGTGACGCCATACGTTCGCTTCTCATAGGATTACGCTTGTAAGCCATAGCTGATGAACCAATCTGTGATTTTTCAAATGGTTCTTCAACTTCCTTAAGGTGCTGTAATAATCTGATATCATTAGAGAACTTATGTGCGCTCGCAGCAATTCCTGCAAGTACATTAAGCACTCTTGTATCAACTTTTCTTGAATATGTCTGTCCTGAAACTGGAACACATGCGTCAAATCCCATCTTTTCTGCAATCTTTCCGTCAATCTGGCGTATCTTATCCTGATCTCCATTGAAAAGTTCAAGGAAAGAAGCCTGTGTACCTGTTGTACCCTTACAGCCTAAAAGCTTCATTGTAGAAAGTACATAGTCAAGATCTTCTAGGTCCATAACTAATTCATTGAGCCATAATGTAGCTCTCTTACCAACTGTAGTTGGCTGTGCTGGCTGAAAATGTGTGAAAGCCAGTGTAGGCTGTGCCTTATATTTATCTGCGAACTTAGAAAGCTCGTCAATAACATTAACAAGCTTCTTACGAACAAGCTTTAAGCCTTCTGTCATAATGATAATATCAGTATTATCACCAACATAGCACGAAGTTGCTCCAAGATGTATGATACCTTTAGCCTTAGGGCACTGAAGTCCGTAAGCATATACATGTGACATAACATCATGTCTTACTTCTTTCTCTCGTCTCTTGGCATCCTCATAGTTAATATCATCCTTGTGAGCCTTCAGCTCATCAATCTGCTCCTGTGTAATAGGAAGTCCAAGTTCATGCTCTGTCTCTGCTAATGCAATCCAGAGTCTTCTCCATGTCTTAAACTTCATGTCAGGAGAGAAAATGTACTGCATTTCCTTGCTTGCGTATCTTTCCGCAAGTGGTGTCTGATATCTGTCGTTCATCTCGTATCCGCCTTTCATATATCAATTCTAAGTATGCCATCATCCAGACCGCATACAAGTTAAGTATATCATAGCAGGCTTGTGTTTGCAATTCTACCACACTTTTCCATCTGCTGAATTTCCGTCTGCTGATTATTCACTTAATTTAAATATGTTTACCGAATTACCATTTTCAATTGTTTCTAGTTTGTAGTAGTCTGTATGACTTGTCCCATCTTTATAAGATATCTCTGCCTCAACTAAAACAGAATTCAGCACTTCATTTTTTGCCTGTCTTTCAGATTCTGGCGACTGCTTGTTCATATACCATGAATCATTTGTTGATTTCAGTTCAAGACAAAGAATCATTTTCAGTTGTTCCTGTTCACCTGCTGTTATGTCAGCCTTATCCATCTTCAGCTTCTTTTTATTCTGGTATTCATTTGACAAATCATCTTCTATTCCCAGCCGCACCCTGGCATTGTATGTTTTGTATACAATTTTTTCTACATCATCATCATTATAAAGTACAGGCCATTTAAAACTGCTGATAATTATATATGATGTATCTTTATCTCTAACATCTGTCTCACTCTGCTTTCCATTTATGGAGCAGACTGCAGCCTGTTCCATATCGGCACAGTCGTGTTCCATTAACGGATATATAATCGTCTGCTTTGCTCCTGTTTCTTCTCTGTATTTCACGCCATCTTCTTCATAGTCTTTTACATTAGCCGCATTGTACTCTGATGTAACAACTGATGTATTTTCTCTATTCTTACCACATGCCACTGCCGTTAAGCTGCAGCACACCAGCAGGCCTGCAATTATCATTTTATTAAAATGCATACATATCCCCCTCTTTCATATAATAATAAACAGCACTATTGTATTAAGCACTATCAGCAGCGGAACCTCCCTGTTAGAATTCTTTTTAAATATATATCTTGATACAGCCATAGTTTCTATCGATACCAGTAAAGAATATAAGATATATACCCCAAGCTGCATAATCATATACTGTTTTATCGTTATGTATCTCAGCATTTTCCCAACTTTCATAAAAGACAGACTTATAAGCGGTGCATCTATATATGGCATTCCATATGTATGAGACATAACTGACATTTCTGTTATATTCACAATTACAGCTATAATTGCTGCTATTATACATACCGCACCTGATTTGACTGCCTTTCCCCATATTCTTCCCCTTGCTGATGAGCCAAGCAGCATGTTCATTCCGCTTTTATACTCTAAAGCATTTTCAGATTCAGCAATAAGCACTATTCCAAAGCCAAGTATTATGTATATAATAAGCTTTCTTATCTTCGCATTATCTCCTAATATCTGATTGTATCCTCTCTGTGACATAACGTATGCTTCTATTCCGTACTGTGCATTTACTTCTTCCACATAATTAATCTGTTCCATATATTCGTTCATGCTGTCAAGAAGTCTTGTTGAGTCCATATAATTATATACATATTTACTTACAGTATTTTCATCTATCTCACCTTTTTCAAATTGTTCCTGCGCTTCTTCAAGTTTTTCCGCAGCTTCTTTAACTTCTGCTTTCCTTAATTCTATAATTTCTGTAAATCCGCTGTAATCTTTTCCTCCATATTCCTGATAATATTCATCTTTTTTCTTTTCATCATCTGAATAAATTACTTTCTGGCTATTACATATAAATATTGTGATAAACACTACCACTGCAATTACGAGCCAGCCTTTTCCTGTTATCAGCAGCTTATATATTTCCTTACACAAATGTGGAAGCTGTCCCAGAAGTTTCTGTATGCCATGTCTGATTTTTTCAATAATCTTATCTATTACACCTGTCTTTTTACCCGGTCTGATATACTTCCCCATTATTATAAGAATGCTCATCATAAGCACTGATATTACCAGACATACAACACACAGCATAGCTGCCATGCCTGCTGATATATTACCATATACTATATTCTCATAGTCTTTAAGCATGGCATTGACATCCATTATATTTATTATATTAATCTTTCTGAATATTCTGAATCTGCTCTGCAAAGATATATTCTGATATGCATAAGCCTCTATTCCGGCAATAATCCCCACTATAACCACAGAACTTATTCTTTTTCTGCACAGTGCAAATATCACAGATACAATAAGCGATAATGTAATAATTATCATTGAATTAATAAAATATCTTATAAACAGATAAGTAATCACACTGACCGGGAGTGTATAACTGCTATATCCTGTAAGACACTGAACCGGCTCTGTTAATATTTTATTTCCTCCATATATGCACAGCATTCCACCCGCTGCACATATATTCATAATAAACATTTGTACAGCAATTATAATAAACATCGCAGCCACTGAACATGCCGAAAACCGCATGCGTCCATTCTTTGCCGTATATGTAAGCTGCCACATCCCATTATCTCTGTACTCGTATATGTTATAGATAACATATATCATCAACGCTAACATGACATATATAGATATATCATGCTGAAGATATTGCTCTATTGCCCTGCTGCTGACTTTCGTAACATTAACATCCTTAATTCTTGAATAATCTCTTTCTGTTTTATCTATATTAGCCACCGAGTCCGTTGTTCCAAACACGCTGAACTTTTTCATATTCTGTGCATTAGAAATAACCGCATTTACATTGTCACGATATCCCTCTATATATTCCGTTCTGATATCATATTCTTTTGCAAGTCTTTTATATATCCTTCTTTCATCTGAAGACAGGCTGTCCAGATGCTGTTTTCTTTCATCATCTGTATGTCCTGCCTCCAGCCAGTGATACTCTCTTACTTTCACATTATAATTATCTATTCCGCAATCTGAGAAGTCTCTTGCAACAACAGCCGCAACACATATAAATGCCGCGGCTATCATAATCATAATTGTTTTTTTATTAAGCAGCCTCCCCAGTTCCTTCATCTACCTAAACTCCTTAATATCCCCATTAGCAATGTCACTTTTATCAATATATATTATTGCGTCTTTTTTTAATGAAAACATAAACATTCTGGTCTTGTCACCATGCATTATCGCAAATATTTTCTCATCATCATCAAGTACTCTCCTGGCAATCAGCTCCCCATCCTTACTCAATTGATATATCGTATAATTAAGAGTCTGGCTCTGCTTATTAAAGTATTTTGCCGCATCTTTATATATTGTATCATCTAACCATATATATTCACCATCATATGTAAGAGTAAAACACTGACTTCCTTCAGGGTCTTCAAATATCTTTACGCTCTCACAACTATCTGTATTATACATATATATTCCTGTATCATCAAGCCTGCTGTAATATAGATTATGCATCTTAGAATCTATACAATATCCATATATGTTATCCGTAATTACACATTTAACATCATTGTCCTGAATCTGATATAATCCGTCACTTGATATCGAATACAAATCATTATCATCCTTTGATACATTCATCTTTATAAAATAAGTATTTCCACCATATGTGTTCAATGATTTTATTCCCAGCCCATACGATGTTTCGCTGTATATCCTTTTTGATTCCTTCGTCTGGATATTAAAAGCATATATCTCTACTTTTATATCCCCATTAATTCCTTCCTCATTCTCCTTGCTGATATATGCTGTATCCCCATTAAAACTTACATTTATTGTATCTGAACTGCCTGAATTGCATACATTTCCTAATACAATCCGTTCTGAACCATCAGCACTGATCTGCTCTAAATCCCCATTCATCCTAATCATATATATGAAAGAATTGTAGTAATATATTTTGGGCTTATATTCTGACATATCCAGATATGCCATACATTCCTTAGAATTATGTTCGCACTGTGGTTTGTTGCATAGAACTATGCTTTTCTGTTCCTCATTATCATAATATTTTAACAGATTAACCCCTGCCATTTCCTGCTCTGACATGTAATAATATCCCGTTGGACATTTTGTTACTTCATGCATTCCATTAGTAAAATACGACTGCGTCTGCTCCAAATCATTTTCCCCAGATATGTCTCCTTTAAATTCCGGTTTATTATGCTGCCCACAGGCAGCTAATAAAACAGTAGTTAATACCATCCCTATAAATAAATTAATTTTTCTCATATTCCCCACTAACTCAGGTATAGATTGTATATTCCAACAATCTATACCTGACAATTTTAATATGTAGCCATAAGTCCTGCTTTTACCACGTCATCATCATTACTATTTGCGCCAAATGTTGCCTTTATTTTTTCAAAATATGTATATTCTGACGAAACATATGCATAAACACTATATGACTGTGATGCTGAATTTCCCAAATTCATTGGTTCTGGTTCTCTTCCTATGAGATGTTTATATGCTGTTCCTGTCACATACAGGTCTGAGCATGTGTTAACAGACGCTCCTGCCGATGCCCTATGGTCAGTAGCTGTTACACTATATTCCATTGTAAGCCCTCCTGATGTAATACTATCTCTTTCTGTTCCTGCTGATACTACCATACAACTTCCAGCTATCAACACAGTAGTTATCATAGGTATTACTATTCTTTTTATTTTTTTAATCATAAAGCAATCTCCTTTTCACATTCAATTAAACTTTTAATACAAATGCTATTTCAACTAATATTTCATCATATTCTTGCTTGATAAATTACACATGGCACCTGCATTACAGCCGTAATTATTATTCCTAAAAACATACAAATAGTAACAATTTCTTTTCCAACTATATCTGCTATTATTGCAACCACAACATAGATTGCTAATTGCCGCATGACTATCTTTCTATATGTATGTTTTTCATTTTCTTCTATGATTCTGTTATCTGACTGAATCGGAGAAAATATGCATAATCCCACAACCGAAATAGCAGTTACCATGTATAACAATAGGCCACTATTAATCTTAGTCGAAATCCATAAAAACACTGTAACTAATATTGATGAACCCACAAAACATGTACATGCATGCTTGGCATGGAATCCCCCACTGAATTTTCTCAAGAATAAAAAAGGTATAACCATCAGCACTCCATTAATTGGAATACCCATAATGCAGCCTATTGCTATAGAAATAAATGCTGGCGATAAAAGCAAAACTATACTATAAAGTGCATACTCATATAATTCACGCTCATCATCTTTAATAGCTTTGCTTTTTATCAGCCAATTAATAATTAACTTTCTACCTGACGCCATTACTTTGTCTTCTTAAATCTTTCTAATTCTTTAGGCGCTTTAGGTTCATATGCAAATACACATGATGCAGAATTAGCTTCCAGTTTTAAAACCGTATCCAATACCTTTACTATCTTTTCTGCCTTGTTCTTTTTCAAAATATACCTCCTATGTTTCAAACTAATAAAACGACGCTTTATATAAGCCTTTAATACCACATCTATTTTATTAATTCAATATCAATTGCGTGAAATGACACTTTTCATGTTTAAAATAACATTTATTTTAATATTCTCATCAGTTATAATAACAATAGCTTAATTTTATGGAGATTGGATAATGAATATATTTATATGTGATGATGACAATTTGGTATGCGAGCAGATTAAAACTCTGTGCGAAAGTTATTATATTGAACATAAACTGAAAAGACCTGATATTTACATATTTCACTCTGGTGAAGACATTCTGGCTTCAGATATCAAACCCGATATTGTATATTTAGATATCCAGATGTCCGGCATAGATGGCATTGCCGTTGGTAATTCGCTTGTTAAATCTTATCCGGCAGCAATAATAATTATTATAACTTCGTTTCCGGAATATCTTGACGAAGCCATGCGCTTTCATGTATTCCGTTATATTTCAAAGCCTGTTGAAAGTAAACGTTTTATGCGTAACCTTGAAGACGCCATATCTGAATTCAATTCTATTGGCGGCAGGATTATTGTAAAATGTAAAGGCACAACATATATATTATCAGCAAAGGATATCATTATGGTGGGGGTTAATCCTCACCGCCGCAATCTTACTATTTACACGGTTTCAGATACATATACAACCACTCAGACTCTTGCCAGCATTAAATCAATGCTTCCGTCTGGGAGCTTTTATCAGAGCCATCGATGTTATATAGTAAATATGAATTATATTATGTCTTATAATAACAGCAGAATATATATGAAAAATCATCTTTACGCTGATATTGCCTTGCGCAAGTATAATGATTTTTTTAATACCTATTCGGCATTTCTTACAACATTGCGCTAGTTTATTAATCAGAGGGGGATTCATGAATTTAATATTGTACTATTTATTTGTATATCTTATAGAAGCCATTATTCTATGGCTATACTGCAACCGGATATTTACTTCACGAAAGAACACATTTTTATCTCTTTTAATCACTATTGGCATGTTCAGTCTGCTTATACCTGTAGCAATTCTCACTAATGCGGCACTCAATGCATTTTGCTCATTCATTGTCTATCTGTGCTGCATCGTGCTTAATTATGATTCAAAACCGGTTTGGGCACTGTTTCATGCCCTTGCCCTGACAATTCTTATGGCATTATCAGAAGGACTTATTGCCGCAGCTATTCCTGACATAACGATATATGCATTCCGTGATGGAAACATACATAGTTCGGCATTTACATTTGTTATATTAAGCAAATCTGTCTATTTATGTATTTCACAGTTAGTAACCAGAATTTTCTCTAAAGATACAGTCAATAATGCTTCTATACGCAAAAGCACCCTTATGCTGTATCTGATACCTGTTATATCCTCTATCATTACCGTTTCTCTTGGCTATATATGTCTCAACGGTAAATTGTCTGGCTCTGACTCTGTTATTGTATTCATATGTCTGGTTCTGCTGCTCTCAATCAATATCCTGACTTTCTATCTGCAGCAGGATATCAGCCAAAAAAATGTTGAATATGCCAGATTGCAGATTGAATTACAGAAAGAGACTGACACTGAACATTATTATAATTATGTTCAGGAAGTTAATGAGAAACAGCACATTCTTATTCACGATATTAAGAACCACCTTAATACTATCAGCCAGCTGAATGATGGAAAACATATTGACGAAATAACCGGATATATCAATAACATTCTGGGAAGTGATGCACTAAGAAAATCCAAAAGATATTGCAAAATTGATATACTGAATGTAATTATCTCAAGATATGCCGAACAATGTAGTAATTCAGATATAAGCTTTGAGGCAGACATCCGCGCCAACACCCTTGAATATCTTCCCGCACAGGATTTCACTTCCATATTTTGAACTGCTTTTTCTTTTACTATTTCCTTTGGTTCTTCTTCAAAAATTCTTTTTATTTCTCCATTTGCTTTTTTATCTACTAATCTTTTCTTTATTTCTTCTAATAATTTTTCTGGCTCAAAATCCCCACTTACAACTAAGCACATATTTGATGGATTATAAAATGTATTATAACATTTATATAAAATATTTTTATCTATATGGCTTATTGTCTCAATTGTTCCTGCAATATCAAGTTTTACTGGATGTTTATGGTAGATACATTCTAGTGCATTTGTATATACTTTCCATTCTGGATAATCATCATACATCATTATTTCTTGACCAATTATGCCTTTTTCTTTTTCAACATTTTCATCTGTAAAATATGGATGTTGAACATAATCCATAAATTCATCTAATGCTTCATAAAAATTATCCGTACACTCATATAAATATGCTGTATGATTATTTGTTGTATATGCATTTGCATTAACTCCTATTGCTGTTAAAACATCTAAACTGTTTTTTCCATTTTCTTGTTCAAACATTTTATGTTCTAGAAAATGTGCTACACCCTTTGGTACCTCTGTAATTTCTGTTTCTCCTGGTACTATAAAAGTACTATCATTTGAGCCATAATTTGTTCCCCATATTATATATTTTTTTTGGATTCCCTTTTTCGGAATTATCATTAAAGTTAAACCATTTTCTAGTTTCTCCATATATAATTTTTCTTTAACTTTTGAATTTTCTATTATTTGCATTTTTAATCTTATTCTCCCTTCAACGTATAGTCCTGCTTAAAAAAGTCAAAATTGTAATTATTTTTCGACTAATCTTTTAAAAAATATACTGTATTAATACTTACTTTGTTAGCTATATCAATTACTTTTTCTCTAGTAACTGCCTTAATATCATTCATATATTGTTCTATATTGCACTTACTATTTGATAACTCTTGACTAAAGAAATATGTTATTTCCGTATCTTGTTCATCATCTATTGTTTTTATAGATGCAATTATTCCTTTTTTATCACTTCCCGTACTACTTTTGTATTTCTTAACAACGTGATTTTCAATC
>ENA-UESI01001028-UESI01001028.1-human-gut-metagenome-genome-assembly--contig:-NODE-1028-length-19625-cov-3.884234_pt1 | contig 19625 bp, 19 predicted proteins | sample MGYA00243005_ERZ508006 | MGnify/ENA primary metagenome ERZ508006 (study PRJEB26167, sample SAMN06115436) | human gut metagenome | host: Homo sapiens | place: China:Shandong | collected 2015-06-10... | reverse complement strand
ATGAGCTTTATTCCGTGCCGCTCAAAAAGCTCGGCGTGGTCGGCGGTGCGGAAATATGGGTTCACTATGTCGAGGTCAGCCACCAGTGGTTCCAGTCCCTGCTTTTGGAGATAAACAGCGTAATTAGCTGTAAACTCCGTTTTTCCGCTTCCATAGTGACCCACGATGATCGTTGGACTGACGTTCTCCATACGCGCCTCCCTTTTTCAATGTTCCTACCGGAGTTTGCCCGGTATTTTTATTTTATCATATTTCTGCAGAGTTTGCAGAGAAAACCCAACCACTGCGGGAGCCAGTGGTTGGGTTTTCCAAAGTGGCTCAGTCCTTGCCCGCTGTTTCCTTGTTTGCGGCTTTGATATCCTTCAGTGTCGTTGGAATATCGGGGTCGTGCTCATATTCCTTCCAGAGCTTTACAATCACATTGCTGATGCCCCACAATCCCAAAATATTCAGGAACACCATGAAGCCATTAAACACATCACAGATGCTATACACCAAAGTTACGGAAGCCGCAGCGCCTAACATCAGGAAAATGACGATAAATACCCTGTATACAGGAACGCCCTTTTTGCCGAACAGCTTGAGAACATTAGACTCCCCGTAGAAATAGCCCGCGATGATTGTAGAGAAGCAGAAGAAGAAAATGCAAATAGAAATAATAATTCCACCTACATTTCCGAAGACCTCGTTAAAGGCAATCTGGGTCAAAACAATTCCGTCCTGTCCGCTGGTGTAGGATCCGCTGGTCAAAATGATCAAAACCGTGATGTTCAAGATAATAAAGGTGTCAATGAACACGCTCATCATAGCCACGATGCCCTGGTCGCAGGGGTGTTTCACTTTCGCCACGGCATGGGCGTGAGGAGTGGATCCGGTGCCAGCCTCGTTAGAAAGCAGTCCCCTGGCGATACCGTAGCGCATAGCCTCTTTCACCCCGATGCCAAACATGCCGCCAGCTACTGCCTGGGGGTTGAATGCGCCTACGAAGATCATCTTGATAGCGGGAATCAACTGGTCAATGTTGACAACAATCACAATCAATCCCGCAACAATGTAAATCAAAGACATTACAGGCACACACGCGGTCACGAAGGAAGCAATTCGCTGTACACCACCGACAACCACCAGTAGTGTCAAAATGGACATCACAATGCCAATTGCAATCGGTGGAATGTTAAAAGATGCTGCAAAGGATTCACTGATGGTGTTGCCCTGAAGCAGCGCCGCCGCCAGACCAAATCCAATGATTAGAAAGATGGAAAATGCATTTGCAAGGCCGCTGCCCAGCTTGCCCTTGAAAGCTGCCTTGATATAGTATGCAGGCCCGCCATTGACACGGCCGTCCTCCAATGTCACTTTGTATTTTTGCGCAGCCACCGCTTCGGAGAAAATTGTGCTCATACCCAGGAAGGCGCTGACCCACATCCAAAAGATGGCGCCAGGGCCGCCGGCCATGATCGCGGTAGCAGGCCCTGCGATGTTTCCGGTCCCCACCTGTCCGGCAATTGCTGTTGCCAGGGATTGCCAAGTGGACATGCCCTCTTTACCGGCCTTGTTTTTCTGCCGCATGCCGGAAAATACCAGCCGGAAGCTGTCGCCCAGTCTTCTGATCTGTGGGAACCCCAGGCGGATGGAGAAATAGAGTCCTGTTCCCACCAGAACAATCATATAAAAGTTCCCCCAGAGAAAACCGCTGATCTGTCCAAAAAAATCATTTAACGCGTCTACCATTTGCTATAAGCCTCCTTCCTAAAATTACGCGATGGTCCCTGTTTATTTGCTGTTATGCCTCTGTTATCTTGCCAGCCTCAGTACTGTCTGGGCTACTTTGATACCGGTGTTTCGGCAACTCTTGATGCCGACCTCATCCCGGTCCACAGCATCTCTCACTTCTCCCCGCTCTGGGTGCGTGGTACATCCACCACCCAGATAGCAGCCGGGACGGGGCTCGCCGCCACTGCCGACCACGATCATGTCATGAATCTCGAAGTAATACTGCATGTTCAGCAGAGCAAATTCTTCGCCGGCGTTTCGGTTGCCGCCCACCGCGAGGCACCCGCCCACCTTGTTCTGAAGCGCATACTGGTATTGGCTGGTGCCGTAGCGCAGTAACCCTTCCGTCCGGTCCATAAACTGCTTCATCTGCGTGGAAATGGTTCCGAAATAGACGGGAGAGGCCAAAATCAAACCGTCGCAGGCTTTCAGCTTGGGATAGATTTCATCCATTCCGTCCCGAAAAAGTGCACAGGCATGGATACCTCCATCTCTGGCACCAGCCTCCCGGCAGCAGGCAAAGCAACCTTTGCAATTATGAATCTCATAGTCTCTGAGATAGATGGTCTCTGTTTCAATGTCACCGACGCTTTTCGCCGCCTCCAGCGCATACTGAAGCATCCGATCCGTATTGGCATCCTTCCGTGGGCTGCCAGAAATGCCGAGTATCAATTTCTTCCCCATGGTTACAACTCCCTTGTATCAATCTTTTTTCCCATCTCCTGCCGCGGACGCGGCATTCTTTCAATCCCGGTTTTCCGCATCCCTCCTTATTGGCCGCTTTCAGCGGCTTAATGCCCCCGCCTTTCAACGTACTCCTTGATCCTCTTCACACCCTCCAGGATATTTTCATCGGAGTTCGCAAAACAGATGCGCAGATAGCCCTCGCCCATCTCACCAAAGGCGGTGCCCGCAATGGTCATCACGCCGGCGTTCACCAGCAGTTCCTTAGAGAACTCCCAGGAGGAGACTCCAAAGTCCTTGATGTTAATGAAGGTACAGAAGGAGCCCTCGGTCCGGAAGGGCTTCATCCCTGGAATCTCCTTCAAGCCGTTGTACAGCAGGTCACGGCGGCGCTCATACTGGCGGCGCATATCCTCCACGCAGTCCTGAGGCCCATTAATAGCGTCAGCGCCGGCCTGCATGGTGAAGATCGGCAGGCAGGAGGCCACCGCCTGTTGCATCTTGAACATATGCTTCATCAAATCCTTGTCCCAGCCAACCACATAACCAAGCCGCCAGCCAGTCATGGCGTAGGTCTTAGAGAGGCTGTTGACCACCAGGACCTTATCCTTGATGGACTCAATCTGGGCAAGGCTGAAATGCTCCCGGCCGTCAAAAATGATCTTTTCATAGACCTCATCGGAGATCACCATAATGTTGTGCTTTTCGATCACCTTTGCCAGAGCTTCACCGTCTGCCCGGTCCAGTACCGCTCCCAAGGGGTTGCTGGGATATGTAATGACAATGGCCTTGGTCTTGGGGGTGATGGCCTTTTCCAGGTCCTCCGCCTGCAGGCGGAAACCATGTTCTTCATAGAGCGGCACCCGAACCGGCACGCCGCCCAGAGTCAGGGTCTGGCCCACATAGCAGGTATAGGCCGGGTCCGGGATGATAACCTCATCGCCGGGGTTCAGGATTGTCATCAGCGCCATGAAGATCCCTTCCACACCGCCGATGGTGACCATGACATTGTCCATGTCATAGGGCCGTCCAAACTGCTCGGTATATTTGTTTGCCACTGCCTGACGCATGGCCGGAAGGCCCGGCTCCGTTCCGTACTTGGTCCGTCCCTCCCGCAGAGCCTGGATACAGCTCTCCTTGATGTGCTCCGGCGTTTCAAAATTGGGCTCGCCATTGCACAGGTTAATGGCACCGGGATAGTCCGCTGCCAAATCAAACATGGCACGAATGCCGGACACCGGGTAATTCATGGTCAAATTTGATAAAAACTTGTTGGCACTCATCATCTTTCTCCTCCTCGTTTTGTCATCGAATCGGATGCGCCCTTCTAAAGGCGTCCGCCGCCTCAAAACCAGTCATAAACTCCACCGCATTGGTGTCCTGCATATGCTGTACAAACTCATCCAGCATCTTCATCCGCGCGGGACGGCCGATGATCTGCGGGTGGCAGGTCAGCACAAAGCAGATATCAGAATCACCGCTCTCCCGCACCTCTGCCTGAAACTCCGCCAGCAGCGCGTCAAACTCCTCCTGCCAGTACTCCTTGACTGCGCTTAGAGGCTGCATACACTTTCCAGGTGTCCGGACGCTATAGAGCCAGAAAGCCGCATCGTCCAGAACCCAGTGGATGGGCAGCTCCACCAGCTTGGTCTTTCTGCCATTGACCGTCAAATACCGGATGCGCTCCGTGTCCATCATGTTGCTGGAATATGCGATCTCCGGCAGATGCTGCTCCAAAATGTCCAGTGTATAAGGACTGAATTCCCACGCGGGAGAGCGGTAGCCCTTGGGCCGATAACCAACAACTTTTTCCATGATGTCGCTGCAGTCCAAGTACTCCTTCATTTCCTCGTCATAGCCGGACATATTGTCGGGATAGGTGTGGCTCCAGCTGTGATTGCCCAGCTCATGCCCCTCCGCGTCCATCTGACGCACCATATCCGGATATTCGTCCACGGTAAAGCCCGGGACAAAAAACGTCGCGTGAATTCCATGTTTTTTGAGCATGCTCAAAATGCGGGGCACGCCGCTCTCCGGGCCATATCTCCCCTGGGACAGAATGACTGGCCGTTCAGCATTTTTCGGGTCCCGGCAGCGCCACAGGCATTCTCCGTCCACATCGAATGTCAGCAGTACAGGCATCTTCTTCATATGTTTCCTTCCTTTCAGGTGAAATACACATACGGGTCGAGCTGCGTTTTTGCCAAAATTCGCGCCCGATTTTATCTATAACGCACAAATATTTTCTTTCTTATTTATACGCATCATATCATAATGCCTATTAAATTTGTAATCCCGCTTTCTTAGCGCCGTTATAACCAGTGGTTATAACAATCTCCTTAAATGAAAACCACCTCTTTACTCCCTCAAAAATGAAAGCCACCTCTCCAGATAGAGAGGCGGCTATGCTACAAAAATGATATTTGCAGGCCCTTAAAAATTACTATATATGAATCACCTATCAGCCAACCCATAGCAGTTACCGGCAGCTTTTACAGTCACCGAACAAAAATATATCCGCTCTTTTTTAAAAAGGCAGCGGCTTGTCTTTTTCATGAATCAGCGTCTGTAAAACGTGGATAAAGCGCGCCGCATATGGATGCGGCGGGTTCCCCTTCAGACGTACGCAGTAAATATTCCAGGCCGCTCCATCTCCTCTGATGGGAATTGTCACCAGATCCGGATGAAATTCTGTGACATAATGGGCTGTAATCCCCAGAAAAACCGCATCTGTTCTGGAAAGAACATCGTAGAGCGTACAGCGGTTATTGGTAAAGATATTTTTCTCAAACTTTTCATAACTGGCAAACGGCTGTGTAGCGTCGTAGTTACAGTACTCTGTCATTTTGCTGGTGGTACGAACTTGAGGATATGCATAGATATCCTCCATGGAAAAAGATTCTCTCTGCGCCAGCGGATGACTCTTTCGGAACGTCACACAGGAATAGGCCCGGAACAAAAAAATATGCTCCATATTTCTGGCCTCCAACCGTTTTTTCCATGCCTCTTCATCTGCGTTTTTTACATGGATAAAGCCAAGATCAGCTCTGCGACCAAATACATCCTGCACGACATCCGCATTTCCGCTCTCATTAATATACAGGGAAAAACGGGAGTGCTTGTGCAGCTCCTGCTCATAAAACCGAATCACCGCTGCCGACATAAAAGAATACCGCCCGCTGGAAATCCGCAGCACTAGGGGTGGTTCAGTCTGGCCATGGGTGTGGCTGCTGCGAATCTGATTCCACTGGTCCACAATTTGTCTGGCGGCCATGATAAACCGTTTTCCCTCCGCTGTGCTGGTAATCCCCTTGGAACTCCGTTCAAACACCGGAAACCCCAGCTCCGCCTCCAGATCATGAACCGCGGAGCTGATGGCGGGCTGAGAGACAAACAGCGTCTGTGAAGCCTTGTTGATCGATCCGCATCGGTCAACTTCCAAAATGTATTCAAGCTGTCGAAAATTCATATCCTTCTCTCCCCTTCTCTCCTACTGGCATTCCCCCGGCTCCTCCTAGGGCGTGAACTCCTGGTATGCCTTAGTCTTCTACGATTTTCCTTCCCGTTTCTATGTCTTATCAAGCGGGTCAAACCGCAAAAAGTGAGCCATTGTGATTATTTTAGCAAAAATCTCCGCCATACACAAGCTCAAAATCTGGTAAATACGCCAGTCTTCTGTGATGGTTGTGGAAAAAGTGCCCGGCTCTCCCACCCTTGGGAGAACCGGGCCCAGTCCATCTGCGTTTCAAAAGCTGCCGCAAATTGTATTTCTCAAATCAGGGCTATGGTTCGTGCAGCACGCAATGGCACGCGGCATATTTTTAATAAAATTTCCACATCCTTATAACAGTGGACACGGTGCCTTACGCGACGCTTTCAGCTGTTGCAAGCATTCTCTGAATGGAGATTCCATATCCCTTTTGGGGGCTGTTCAGCAGCACATGGGTCACAGCGCCTACCAACTGTCCGTCTTGCAGGATTGGGCTTCCACTCATCCCCTGGACAATTCCTCCGGTAGCGGAAATCAAATCAGGGTCCTTAACGGAAATTACCATATCTCGCCCATCGGAGCCAGTGGACGTCACGCTGACAATTTCAATATCAAATTCCTCCACGGTGTCCCCTTGCACATTGCTTCGTATGACCGCCGGTCCTGTTTGAGCTCTGCCAACGGGGACCGCGTCCCCAAGCACCGGGCTGTAGTCATCGGCCTCCAAGATGCCGAAAATTCCGTTGCTGGTGTTCGCGTAGAGATCACCCAAATCGCCGGTCAAATCAAAATCGCCTCTCAGCTCCCCAGCAGCGCCGCTTTCTCCCTTTTTGACAGCTTTGACCGTTGAAGGCAAAATGGAACCGTTGGAAAAAGGCATCAGCTGTGCAGTATCCACATCCGCAATTCCATGACCCAGCGCGCCAAAGGCGCCTGTGGCCGGATCATAGTAGGTCATGGTACCGATCCCAGCCATACTATCCCGAATCCAAGCACCAATCCCATAGACTCCCCGCTCATTTTGCTCTGGCTCCACGGAGAGTGTCACGCTGCTGCCATCCCGCTTCACCTGCAGGTCTGTGGTCTCTCCGCCGCTCTTTTGCAGGAGCGACTGAAACTGTTCTGTGGAGGTCACGCTGCTGCCCGCGCACTTTACAATAACGTCTCCAGTCTGGAGTCCGCCGGCTTTGGCTGGAGTTCCTCCTTCGGAGAGCTTGACCACCACGACGCCACGGGAAAAAAGCTTGATGCCCACGGTATGGCCGACCGGCACCAGCATACGGGTGTCTGTCATCTCAGCTGCGCCAGCCCCAACGGCGCCGCACAACAGCAGCGCCAGCAGCAATGCCGTCCCGCCACGCAGCATCCGCTTTGCGCTTTGCGAAGGTTCATACAATGAAAAATCACCCCGTTTCAAAATCATCGCCGACAAATGCCGGCACGTTTATCATCTGCCAGCCGCAGCGAAATCACGCAAAGCAAAAACCGCCAACAGTCCCATGTCAACCTTTGCCTCTCTATATCTCCAGCGAAAAATGAAAACCCCGCAGGCAAAAGCCCACGAGGTTTTCCAATATTTTATCAGAGCGGGAATCAAAGGAATGCTCTCCTCATTTTTACCACATCGCACTTCCCGCCGTACGGATAACTCCTGCCATGTAGTACATGTCACTGACACTCTGAGGAGAAAGCTCCGTGCCAATCATCTTAATTATCATCCTCAATCCCGCTTATTGAAAATTTTGAAAATATCATCAAAGGGGTCAGCTTCCTCGCTCTTCTCCACATCATCCTCCTTGAGGGGCATCGGTCCCGGCACAGCGGCACCTTCGTCCTCCGGAGTTTTACTGGATATCTTTGGAAGCGGCTCACCGGGCTGCTTATCAAATCCGGTGGCAATCACCGTGACTCGAATCTCATCATCCAATGTCTCATCGAACTGGGCACCGAAAATGGTAAGTGCGTCGGGGTGGACGGCAGCCTGCACCAAGCTGGCGGCCTGCTCCACCTCTTCCAGGCCAATATCCATGGAGCCGGTGACATTGATCAGCACGCCCTTGGCTCCCTCGATAGAGGTCTCCAACAGCGGGCTGGAAATCGCCATGCGGGCGGCTTCCTCCGCCTTACCCTTGCCGGCGGCCCGGCCCACGCCCATATGGGCCATGCCGGCGTTTTTCATGATGGCAGTTACGTCGGCAAAGTCCAGATTGATAAAGCCAGTATCCCGAATCAGATCGGAGATGGACTGTACTGCCTGACGCAACACGTCATCCGCAATCTCAAACGCATTTGCAAAGGTAATTTTTTGATCCGTGGCATGCTTGAGCCGCTCATTGGGGATAATGACCAGAGAATCAACCTTATCCTTCATCTCTGCAATGCCGGATTCCGCCTGCTGCATCCGGCGGCGACCCTCAAAGCCAAAGGGCTTTGTGACCACGGCCACAGTCAGGATTCCCATCTCCTTGGCAATCTCTGCCACAATTGGCGCGCCGCCCGTACCGGTGCCGCCTCCCATGCCGGCAGTAATAAAAACCATATCTGTATTTTCCAGTGCCTTGGCGATCTGCTGGCGGCTCTCCTCCGCGGACTTGCGGCCCACCTCCGGGTCAGACCCCGCCCCCTGGCCATGGGTCAGCTTTTCTCCAATTTGAATTTTATAGGTAGCGCTGGATACATTCAGCGCCTGCTTATCGGTGTTCACTGCCACAAAGTCCACGCCCTTCGTGCCGGAGCGGACCATGCGGTTCACCACATTGTTGCCGCCGCCGCCCACGCCGATGACCTTGATATTGACAACGGTGTCAGGACCGGTCTCCAACCCAAATGCCATAGTGGTGCCTCCTGCTATCATTTGTAGAAATGGGCGCAAATACCCACAGATTTATACAATATCCTGTGTAAAGATGCTCTTGTTCATTGTATGACACTTTCTCGCTTTGGTCAAGTGCCCCACAGCGTTTTCCTGGATTTTTTTCAAAAAATTCAAATCAGCTCCTGTTCCCAGTTGTCTCCGCAGTCCGTCTATCGGGTGCTCTGATCCAGATATACTCTGCCGTCTTCCCGGGTCATGTCAAAGGTGCCGGTCATATTGTCCTGGACGTAGTCGCTCTCAATCGCCATGCTCAAAATTTTCATCTTGGTGGCATAGTCCGCGCTGTAGGGCAGCTTTACGGTGAAACGCCCCAAGTAGTCCATTCGAATCACGGAGAGATCGTCCAGATGAATGCCATCCACCTCTCCCAGCATATCTGCCTCATCCAGCGCAGAGAGCAGGCTGAGCAGGCTTTCCTGCTGCACACTGAACTCACTGGCCAGGACGACCTCTCCCCCTACGGAGGGGGCCAGCAGCGTACAGCCGGACACCACCGCGTAATTGGCAGCCGCCGACGCATCTGTCTGATCTACGATCTTGCCTCTGCCGCTCTTGCCTCCGGCGCTGATCAGCCATGTGATGTTATCCTGCACCACCGCCACCGGCGCGGTGCACTCCCGCACCTCAATCTCCAGCGTATCCGGCAGGCGCTTGTGAATCCGGATTTCCTCAATATAGGGCAGCTTTTCTGAAATATTCCCTGAAGCGCTGTGTTTGTTCAGCAGCAGCAGATTGTCACCCTCCTGAATACCGGAAGCCGCCTGAATCTCCTGAGCCGTATAGCGGCCCTGGCCGCTAACCGCAATAGTGTCCACCCGGAAAAACAGCGTCAGCGCCGCGATGAGACAGCCGCAGATTGCCAACACGGACAGCAGCTTATAGAGAAAGCCGGAGCTTCCCCTGCGTCGTCTTCGTTTTGAATATCTGCCCATGTTCTTCCACCTCATCCGCAAAAGACCTGCTTTCGCGGAAACCCTCCTTGATTGTACTTCACCTGCCAGGAAAAGTCTGTCGATTGCAAGATGTTGTAATCCCGGCAGTGGATTTTTCCGTCCTTCTCCGTCCGTCGATCAGCCCGGACTACTCAATTCGTTCGATCTCCGCACCCAAGGCCCGCAGATCCCTCTCTATCCTCTCATAGCCACGGTCAATGTGTCCAATCTCCGCAATGCGGGTCTCCCCCTCTGCCGCTAGCGCCGCAACACAAAGTGCCGCGCCGCCCCGAAGATCCGTACACCGCACCGGTGCGCCCCGCAGAGTCTCCACACCGGTCACTACCGCTGTGCGGCCGGACACCTGAATGTCCGCCCCCATGCGGGCCAGCTCATCTACATGCCGATAGCGGTTTTCAAAAATATTTTCCTCAAACACCGTCGCTCCCCGGCTGCGCAGCAGCGCCGCCATCAGGATGGCCTGCGCGTCGGTGGGAAATCCAGGATAGGGTGCGGTCCGCACAGGCCGAACCGCCCGCAGCCTGCGCCGGCAGACACACGCAATCCCTGCGCTGTCTGAAACAATGTCACACCCGGCCTCCCGCAGTACGGCGGTCACTGTGGCAAGATGCTGTTCCCTGGCCCCCTGCAGAAGGACCGTCCCGCCGGCAGCTGCCGCCGCGCATAAATATGTGCCCGCTACAATGCGGTCCGGCATCACTGTATACGTACATCCATGGAGCTTGTGTCCGCCCTCAATCACCACGGTGGTGCTTCCTGCGCCGGATACCCGGGCTCCACAGGCGTTTAGAAAATTCTGTAAGTCTGTAATCTCCGGCTCTCTGGCAGCATTGCAGATGGAGGTGGTTCCCTCCGCCCCGCAGGCAGCCAGCATCAGATTCTCTGTGGCCCCCACAGAGGGCAGACTCAGCACAATTTCCCTGCCCCGCAGCCGCGCTGCCCGACAGTGGAGCATGCCGCCGGTGTCATCAATCTCCGCTCCCAGCGTGCGCAATCCTGACAGATGCAGGTCGATGGGCCGCGGTCCCAGTTCACACCCACCCCGGTGTGATACTCTGTGGTGCCGAAGATGCCATGTTTTCCACAAACACAATGCCGCCGCAAGTTTGAACCCGCACTTGGAGTTCCTCCGGCATGGCAAATGGCGCCTTTGCGGGAAGCTCCCCCGGTTCATAGACCAGAATGCGGTCAAAAAGCGTTCTTGCCAGTTCCTTGGTCAAAATTCTCTTATCTAAATGTAATATTATATCGTCCAGCCGAATCCCTGTCAATTGGTTTTGCCCTGGCCGCCGCGCTGCAACGGAGCGCAGCTGAGCCTCCAGCGTCTCTTCTTCAGCGACACAGGAGGCATATTTTCGGACAAACAGCTCCTCTGATATCACACCTCTGAGTCTGTCGTCATACATTTGGTCAATCATGTTCCGCACCCGCCCCAGTTTCTTCTCCAGCTCCGTCCTCCGGTTCCGCTCCCCGCTGTCCAGCCTGTCCGCGATGGCCTCCGGATTCAGACTGGAGGAGCGCAACAGCCGCTCCAGGTATTTCAGTGCCGCCTCATAGAGCACAGATTCCCGCACATGGTGCGGTGTGCAGCCGTTCCTGCCGCTGACGGCGCCCTCCCGATGGTTTTTCCCACAGATATACGCGTCCGGCCGGTTTTTCCGACTTCGGAGAACCAAGGGGCTTCCGCATCTTCCGCAGCGCAGCAGGCCCGAAAAAGGCCGGCTCACAGCAGTACGCCGCTCCTGACGGCGGGCGGGTCTTTGCAGAGAGTTAAACAGCTCCCGGGGAACCAGCGGCTCATGGTGGTTCTCCAAAATAATCCACTCTGTCTCCGGGCGGCGAATGGTAGTTTTATTTTTATAGCTTTTCCGGCCTGTGCGGTTGTAGACCATCGTGCCCACATACACTGAATTTGTCAAGATCCGGCGGATGTGCTGGGCGTTCCAGCAGGCAGCAGCATGTTCATATCCCGCGGCCTGGGACGGCGTGGGGAGTCCTTTCCGGTTCAGTGCCCCGGCGATCTCCCCACTCCCCCGCCCCAGCTGTGCCTGCTGAAAAATCCACCGGACCACGCTGGCGGTCTGTTCGTCCGGCACCAGTCTGCCGGCCTCTCCCGGCCTGTAGCCGTAAAATGGTTTTATCAAAAGGGTGCCAGCCTCCATCTTGTGCCGCAGCACACGGCGAATTTTCTGTCCATCCTCCTTGGCCCGCTGCTCATTGAACCACGCCTTGAGCGGAAAAAAATCCTCGTTATATTCCTCGCTCTCAAAGAGGATTTCCGCACCGCAGCTCTCCACCAGGTCTACAAAGATCAGGCTCTCCTTTAAATTTCTGCCCAGGCGGGAGGCATCCTTAAAGACCAGAACCTGAATCTCTCCCTGCCGGACACGTTCAATCACCGGATCAAACCGCCGGAAGCTGGTGCCGGAGGTATCGTCATCCAGGATCACATCCACCACATTTACCAGCCCGCGCCGCCGGCAAAAGTCCAGCAGGATGTCCCGCTGAGTCTCAATCCGCTCATAGGACTCACCATTTTCATCCCGACTCTCCCGGCAGTAGATCAGCACCGGCCGGCGGTCCACAGTTTTATGCATGACAGCCTCCTCACTCCGTGGTCCCCTTCCGTATCTCTCGAATCTGCGCTTCCATTCGATTTTCAGTTCCCCATTTTGTCATCTGCCGCAGCAGCCTGAGCAGCACCTGCTCGACAACCGCTTCTGGAGTTTGCAAAATCTCTCCACCAGGAACAAACACCACCGCTCTTTCCGCACGTTCTCTTCCGTGTGCCTTGTATTCCTCCATAAAATACGCCTCCCCCCATACCTATCCATATGAGGGTGGTTTGCATTTATGCGGGACAGCTGTAAACGCTCCGTTCTCATGCGCGTGGGGAAATCGCAGCGATTCTCCGCCTCTCGACAGAAGTTTTCCCACACGCCAAGACGCCGGCCCCGGAACAATCCGGGGCCGGCGTCTTTTGGTTCACTCGTAAGTCACCTGTTCCATCAGGAATCTTCTTTGCATATTGACCGCATAGGCGGCAGTCTTTTTGGCAACCTTGCCAAAGTCGGGATGACTGCGAACCTTGTCGAAATCCTCGAAGCTTTTAAAGTAGACGTGGCCTTCATACAAGGGGGAGCCCCCCAGCTTCATAAAAACCTCGTATTTGTCCACCTCTTCAAACTGTGTCCAGAAGGGCGCGCCCTCGGCTTTCATGAAGTCAAAAAACTCATCTGTTTTTCCGGGTACGATGTCAAATTCAAAGATGTAAATCACAGCATCTCCTCCTCTTGTCAGTCTGCTTTATATTGCAGCAGGTATTCCCGGGTCTGGCCCCGAGTCTCTAGCAGGACGCCCACAATCAGCACCACGAAGCAGGCGGGCAGCCCAGCCAGCACCGGGTCTAGCGTGAACAGAGTGACCACGTCGTTCTGTCCTCCCATGGCAGCAAATGCACTGCTCTGGTAGGCCTGAGCCGCGATATTGAATGCGGCGCCGCAAATCATTGCAAGCAGAGTTGCCTTTGGTGCGCGGCGCGCTCTTGGCCAGAGGATGATTGCCACAAACACCGGCGCCAGGCCAGAGGCCATAATCCGGCCTCCTATCCAGAATAGTTCCAGGATATAGGGCAGCATCTTCCCCACCCAGGCGCAGACGATCACGATGACGAACAGGCAAATTCTCTGCAGCTTGACTACCTGCTTGTCAGATGCCTTCGGGTTGAGGAACCGTTTGTAGACGTCCAGGGTGATGTTGGCCGTGGTAGTCAGAATGCAGGAACTGATGGTGGACATACAGGACGCCATCAGACACACCACAAAGAATGCTCCGGCATATGGTCCCAGGATATTGCACATGGTGAGGTAGGCGTCAGAGGCGTTGATGGTGGGATAAACCACCCTGGCCACCATCCCCACCATGAAGGGGGTGATGTACCACAGCATTGCCATGCCGCCGCCGTACAGGAAACACTTTTTGGCAGTCTCGTCATCCTTGGCTGCCAGCCCCCGCTGCAGCACGGTCTGATAGGCGAAGGAAATGAAGCACCCCAGCAAAAGCCATCCCAGTGTCTGGGAGAAACCGGCGGAAACGGGATTGACATGGGTGGCCGGAACCTGCGCGCAGAATGCCGCAAAGCCGCCTGCCTTCCAGATGCCCAGAGGAATCAGGACCACAGAGCCCACAATGATCATGGCGGATTGGATGGTGTCTGTCACCAGCACGGCCCACATGCCGCCGGAGGCGGTGAATACCAGCACCACACCCACCGTAATACAGAGCGCCACAAGCTGGCTGATACCAAACAGGGACTGGAAAATCTGTGCCAGGGCAATGGAGATGGAGGCAATCACGCCCAGGTCGCGTCCCAGGCTCAGCAGCAGCGCTACCAACCGGTGGGCCGGTCCGAAGTAGTGCTCGAACAGCTCCGGCACCGTAGTGATGCCCGCCTTGCGGAGGCGGGGAATTATCCAGATGCCCATCCACATGGTGGCGGCAATGAAGCTGGCGCCGGACCAATACGCCCCCAGCCCCACGGTGAAGCCGCTGCCGGCATAGCCCATGACCGTGGCGGAGCTGACCCAGGTGGCAAACAAAGAACCCGCCACGATCAGCAGCGGCGCCTTCCGGCCTGCCAGGATATAGTCGTCGGAGTTCGTATCGGCCTGTCCTTTTTTATTGTAGTAAAAACCGATTCCAATCATCATAGCGAAGAACACCAGGATCACAATGAGTGCAAAGATCTTAGGGCCCATAACACTTCTCCTTTCTGTCTTATCCGCGCGTTACGGCCGCCAGCCGTAGATTGCGCACCAAATCAGCAGATACACCGCCATATAGCCGATGCATCCCACCATCGTAAGAACCATTTTCCCCACAGGAGCCGGTACCTGGTCCATGGGATCGTTTTCCACGTACTTGAATTTCATATGCGCGCTCCTCCCTTCTTGATTTTTTTATCATCCACGTAGGTGGTGTGTCCCTGCTCAGAAAATTAGCTCCTCCAGTTCCCGCTTGCACTGGGTAATCTTTCGGCTGCCGCCCTTGGTCAGAATCACGGTGTCAGAGTGGCGGAAACCGCCAAGCTCTGGAATATAGATGCCTGGCTCAATGGAGAAAGACATGCCCTCCTCCAGGACCAGGTCATTGTCAAACCGCAGATAGGGTTCCTCATGCAGCCCCAGGCCGATGCCGTGTCCACAGCGGTGGTTGGAGTATTCTCCGAGCCCCGCTTTCTGGATCACCCGGCGGCCCAGAGCATCCGCTTCGCCAGCGGTCATACCGGGCCGGATGCCGTCCAGCATGGTCTGCTGAGCCTCGGTCATCACCCGGAATACCTCCCGCTGTTTGTCGGAAGGCTTTCCCAGGAAGAATGTCCTCTCAATCTCTGCCCGATAGCCGTCCAGCCCCACCTGACGGCTGTGAAGCACGATCTCATTCTCCTCATATTTCCGGGTATTGGAGAATACATGAGGCATGTTGGTGCGGGCCAGCCCGCCGGGAGACATCACGAAGATGTCTAGCGTGGCACCCGGGTAGAGCCGCGGAGTCTCCTCCATAATCAAGGCGTTGCCAAACTGGTCCATATCCATCTCTGTGACGCCTGGGCGGACCTGTTCCAGGCTCGCGGCCATGGCCTTGCTGACAAGGTCGCCTGCCTTTTCCATCATGGCGATCTCCTCAGCGCTTTTGATGTAGCGCTCATGCTGGATAAAAGCGCCGATATCGCACAGGGTAAACCCCTGGTTTTGGATGTAAAGAGCCATGCCCATGGGGATAGCTCCCAACTCCACACCGACACGGGCACCCTTGGGCAGCTCCGCCAGCATGCCGTCCAGGAAGTATTGATAGCTGCCGCCCTGAGCCACCTTTTCCGGGTGCTCATAGTGGACGAGAACCTGGTCCACCGTGGCATGAGCCTTGGCATGGTCCTCCTCCAGGCCGGGAACAATGGCGCTGACCCGCTTTTCGTCCACCGTAATGATGATCTGGCGGGAGTAAATGATAGCCTTGTAATTGCTGTAATAGAACATGTTTTCATGTCCCAAAATCAGCGCAAGGCCAATCTCCTGTCTGCGCATTTCCTCCCGCAGCCTGTCGACTCGTGTTGACACATCCACTTCATTTCCCTCATTTCTCATTCATTTTTGTCGTAGATTTTGCTATAAAAACTGTTATTATTATCAGTTGTCATATGCGTTTTGTCCAATATCAACTCTTGATTTTCTTATGCACTTTCTCTATAATACAAGTATCCAAGGAAAATAATGTGCCCATCAGGAGGGCGCCTCCCGGAAGAGGTGGGACTATGGAGTTCAAGCAAATCCAGTGCTTTGTAGCAGCCGCTGAAACGCTCAACTTCACCACGGCCGCGGAACGTATGTATCTCTCTCAGCCATCGCTCAGCCGGCATATTCAAAACCTGGAGGACGAATTGGGCCTGCAGCTGTTCATCAGAGACCGCAAACACGTCACTCTGACGCCCAGCGGCCTCCACTTGCTGCCAGTTGCCCGTGAAATTTGTGCCGCCAGCGCCAGATTTCTGGTCTCCGCCAAAAACCTGCTGGAGGGGGACCGCGGCTTTCTCAAGGTGGGATATCAGGGTTCCGCCCGTGTGGTGCTCTCTCCCATTCTGGATCGCTTTTTCAAACACTATCCCAACGTGCAGGTCTCCGTAGAAGAGCTGGGGGCGCGCCAGTTGATCCAGCATCTCTCTACAGGAGGTCTGGACCTGGGCATTGCCTATTCCCTGATCCGTGAGGGCTCGCCCTACAGTGGGGAATTGCTCAGCCGGACCATCTTTGTAGATCAAATGGCCCTTTTCCTGGGAAAAGGCGCTTTGCAGGGCTATATAGCAGGCGGTCAGGAGCTGAGGCTGCGGGACTTCAGCCGGGAGACCTTTCTTCAAATCAGCAGGATTGAAAATCCCAGCTATTTCGAGCTGCTGCAGACACTCTACCGTCAGCGGAATTTTTATCCTGCCAATCTGATGGAAACCAACCGCTTAGAGACTCTGATGACTCTTGTTCAGCTGGAGCATGGCGTCTCCCTACTGCCGGAAAAGGCGACTCTGGCCTATCATCCCGATGCCTGCTGCGTCTCTCTGGCCGATATTCGTGTCCCCATGCCTATTGAGGCCATGTGGCGCCCGCAAAACACCAACCCCTGCCTTGCGCTCTTCCGTGGCTTTTTCCCCAGCGGTGCCCACAGTCGGGAGAGATAATAGCTTCTTACCAGACCTGCACCCGTCATTCCCGTTTGAAGAAATTCTTCAAACCATTTTTACATTTTTTTGTTTTGTACAAGCAATCCAATCTTGTATAATACTGTTTGAGTGAAGGGCCAGCGCAGGGAGGAACGCCTCTGCGCTCCCATTGATACAGGAGGACAATTCATGAACATATCCATTTCCGAAGAGGTCCGCGCCAGATGTCCGGAGGCAGCACTTGGCATTTTACAATATGAGGCCCAGGTGGCGCCCAGCTCTTCCGCTCTGCTGGAGCTCTTTGAACACACCCTGCGGGAGCTCTCTGAATGCCACACCTTGGACAGCATCGCTCAGATCCCCCATATCGCCGCCACCCGCAGCGCCTACAAAGCACTGGGGAAATCTCCCCACGAGTACCGCAACGCGGCGGAGGCCATGCTCCGCCGCATCGTTAAAAGCAACGGTCTGTACCATATCAACAACGTGGTGGAGATCAACAACCTGATCTCCGTCTCCTCCGGCTATTCCATTGGCTCCTATGATGTCTCCCAGCTTCAGGGAGACGTCATCCTGGCGCGGGCCGGTGAGGGCGTCCACTACGAGGGGATCGGAAAGGCCAGTGTCAATATCGAATATCTCCCCACCCTGTGCGATGCACTGGGTCCTTTCGGCAACCCTACCAGCGACAGCCAGCGGGCCATGATTCAAAAAGGCCGCCGGAGCATTCTCAGCGTCTTGTACGCCTTTGACGGCAAAGGGGATCTGGAGCTCTGGCTGGATCGGTTTTCCCAGTTGCTGCGGCAGTGGTGTGGTGTTGACACTGTGGAAACTCGAATTGTGTGATTTATCAAAAAGAGCGCCCGGAGGCGGGCGCTCTCGTGTTTTTCCAGTTGACAACCCTGAGACTTCCACCCCATCGTGAAGAGCAGCGGATTGCCCCTTGGATAAGTGCAGCTTACAGCAAGCCGCAAATTTGGAAGCCGCCGCGCCTATGGGCGCGGCGGCTTCCTTCAGGTAAGAGGGATCAATCGGCAAAGCCGTTTTCCACATCGGTCTGGTGCATGCCCTTGATGATATAGGCCAGCGTTTGCAGATCGCCACAGAGAATATCCTCCTTGCAGTACTGCAGCAGTTCTCCGCTGACGCCGTCAATAGGACGGACGATGCCCTGCCGGTTCACCCAGATGGTGCGATACCCCAGCTGGTTGCCAGGAATCACGTCATACTTGAAACCAAAGCCTGCATGCATCATCTCATCGGCAGTCAGGCCCAAAAGCTTTTGGGAGAGCAGGAAGCCGCCGTGATTGGGCTTATAGCAGCCCGCGTCCTCTGCGGTGACAATTCCATCCACCTCAATGCCGGCATTGGACAAGGTCGCGGGAGCGATATCCTTATCTGTGTTGGTCAGCATGACGCACTTGGTATACTTGCGCAGCTCCTTGATCGCCTCCACCGTGTCGGGGAATGCCTTCCAGTGCGCCATGGACTCAGAGAAGGCAACGCAGTCCTCCTCGGTAAAATCAAAGCCGAATTCCTGGCAGGTGAGGGCCATGGTATCCTTAAGGACCTGGCGGTAGGGCCGGTAGGTCTTGATGTACTCGAACTGCACCTCTTCCCAGCGCTGCTGAACCTGATACGGCGTGGCGCTGGTGATGCCCTTGGAAGCCATAAAATCCGAGAAATACTTCCGGATTTCCCCCTCCCAGTCAATCAGGGTGCCGTATACGTCAAAGGTAATTGCCTTGGGAACCAACCTCTTCTTTTCCATAAAAAGACTCCTTTCCATATTCAGCTTGCGCTGGCTATGGTGATATTGTATAATGGTTTTATATGAAAGTAAATAAACAAATCATCAGATTTATTTTAAGTAATCCTTAATATAGATGGAGGGTGTGGAATGGAGAACTCCAGATACAAGGCATTTGTTGCGTCTGTGGAAACCGGCAGCTTTTCCAAGGCGGCCGAGAAGATCAACTATACCCCCTCCGGCGTGTGCCAGCTGGTCAACGCGCTGGAAAAAGAGCTGGGCTTTCCGCTTTTGATCCGGGATAAAAAAGGGGTTCGCCCCACCTCTGATGGGGAGACTGTGCTGCTGGCCGTGCGAGACCTGCTGCAGCAGGAGGACCGTCTCAGCCAGATTTCTGCGGAAATCCGAGGACTGAATATCGGCAATATCACCATCAGCGCCTATTCCAGCATCGCCACCCACTGGCTTCCCTCTGTCATCAAGAATTTTCAGGAGGCCTATCCCCGCATCCATATCCGCATGATGGAGGGAATTCGTCAGGAAAACATCAAATGGCTGGAGGAAAAGGTGGTGGATCTGGCCTTTTGCAGCTATGAGGAGCCCATGGAGTATGACTGGATTCCCCTGGCGGAGGACCCGATGGTGGCGGTGCTGCCCGCAGACCACCCGCTGGCCCACAGTCCCTCCTATCCCCTGGCAAACTGCCAGTATGAGAAATTCATCATGCCCGCCCTGGGGCAGGACGACGACGTGACAGCTCTCTTCCGCCGCCACCATCTCTCTCCTCAAATCGCTTTTACCACGCTTGAAAACTTTGCATCCACCACTTTCTCAGCATCACTTCCTGCAAAATTTTTACAGTTCCATCGGGTAAAGAAAAAAATCTTAGCTGT
>ENA-UESI01001021-UESI01001021.1-human-gut-metagenome-genome-assembly--contig:-NODE-1021-length-19671-cov-68.507043_pt1 | contig 19671 bp, 18 predicted proteins | sample MGYA00243005_ERZ508006 | MGnify/ENA primary metagenome ERZ508006 (study PRJEB26167, sample SAMN06115436) | human gut metagenome | host: Homo sapiens | place: China:Shandong | collected 2015-06-10... | reverse complement strand
TGGTAATTATGCAAATCAAAGGAATGCATTTTTTATGATTGAACATGAATATGTTGTGGTAATCAAAAAGCCATCAGGTTATGAGATCGCTTATTTATTACCACAAAATCATCAATGCGATATTAGGGACAGTGCAACAGCAACATGGAAAGATGTTGTTATGACAGTAGTGAGGGAATTTGGAAAGGAAGTTTCAAATGAAACTCTCTACAATGCGTTAAAAAATCATAGTAAATGTAAGAATAACAAAAACTATGAGGCAAAAATCCGACAGACGTTACAAAAATTAGCGGCATCTGGAGTTTTATTCCATACAGGACGGGGAACATGGAAAATTGCAGCATAAACGTATATGAAGGAGAAAAAAGATGAAATTAATACAGACAGAAAATTGTAGTATAGTTTATGGAACATTTCAGGGAAAGGAAAATCAGGAATTGTTCCGTTGCCCAAGGGCATTGGACAATGTGGATTTAAAACAGTACATCAATGAAAACAGATGTTTTCTTGGCATTGAAGCAGATGATGTACATGATGATCTGCATAATCTTCCCGGTTATTTGGGCTATTACAGACTCTATTTTAGTGGAGGCTGGTGTGGCCGATGGATGTATGCGGATAAAGGCATGAGCCGTTTAGATTGTGCCGGTGTAGACGGCATAGTTGAATGGTTGTCCGTTAATTTCCCCAAGGGATGCAATTATTCTATGAGGGAATTTCTTTCACAGTATCCTAGTTGTTCAAATAACAGATATCTGCTGAAACCATTGATGTCTGAACATTACAAAATAATGTTTGATACAAAATACGGAAATGAGGATTATCCGGTTCGTATCTATGTGTATGACAGAGGAAAGGACAGAAAATGAAATATATAAGATTTACGGAAATTAATGCCGGTGGCTACGGCGAAAATGCAACCTTGGTTATTAAGGTGAAAACAAACGACGCAGTAAATAAGACGGAGCTTGAAAAAATTGTTGACAGGCTTCGGGAGGAAGATTCGGACAGAGACACAGAAAGTATTATTGCAGATGCCTGTGAAGAGTATTTTGGACAGACAGAATATGTAATGATTCATGTGATTGATGTTGAGTTTTAAGAGAGGATATGATATGGTGCTAGAATATAAATAGTACAAGCCAAATCTTGTCAGGTCAGATTAGCAAGAGCAATAGCTGCGTTTAATTCAAATCCAGAGGTTTCAGCGTTTGCTTTGTCTACGAATAAATTTATAACAGAATATTGTACGGAATGAGGTGAAGTAATGGAATTACCAGTACGATTTGTATATGCAGAAAATGGTAAGGAAAAATCATCAATTGATGAAAATAAAAGGATGAATGAAATTGATCAGTTAAATAAAGATTTGCACAAATGGTATATTGATGCAAGAAGCAAAAGAAGAAGTAAAAGATTGAGGTGAATCAAATGAAAGAATTAGAAACAAAGAAAATTATTGCAGAAGAGATTCTAAATCGTATGAACGATCAAGGTGCAGCAGATGTATTAAGAGACATTTTAAGTAACAATGACAATAAAATTGATTGGGATAAAGCATTTGAATCTATTCAAAAACATATGCCTGAGTTGAAAATGTTTTAATAATTTTGAGGTGAAGTAAATGAATAATGCTGAAAAATTGAAATTTAACAACTAAAAATCTTTCTTAATCTGTAATTCATTTATAGATTAGGAAAAAACATTTAAGGAGAAAAACCATGAATATAGAAATCAAGTTAAAAACAGAAAAAAAGGTAACAGTAGATGTTTTGGAATTTGGATATTTTGGATCTGATGACACAATTCTTACAGTGGATTGGGGTGAGTCCCAGTACGAGCCGGGAGATATATATGGGAAAGGAGTCCAGATTAACGAAGAATACGCCAATGGAAGAATCAACGAGTTGCTGGGACTGGAATTAACAGCTTTGCAGGTGTATGACTTAGAATCAGGACAGGAAATGGACTGGATAGAAGTTGAATCCATAAGTTATTTCGATGATGATAAAACTTATGAGGTTATGCCATATTGCTTAAGGCGGTTTCAGAGGCATGATATTCAGACAGATTGTGTAAATTTAAATCTGACGGAAGAACAGTACCAGTCTATCGCAAGGTATGTGAGGCAGAATGATAAAATTGAAAATTTATTTGATGCATTGGAAAGTCATCTGTTGCAACGCAACGGATATGAAAATGTATTTCAGTTTCTGGAAAAAGAACTTCAGGAGCATCCAAAAGAGATGACAGAAAATTTTAATCCAGAGGCATACACTGGCGAAGAAGAAGTTGATGCACTATGCAATATTATTGAAGATCGTGGCGGTATTGCTACATATACACTTATCTCAAATCAGGGAACTGAAAATGAATGTGAAAATGAAGTGGTTCTCATGAAAAAGCAGGCGGATGTTTGGACGGATAATATAAGGGAAAAGAACAATGGATCTGATATGCTTATCCAGGAAGGAGACATTATTTTAAAAGATATTAAAGGCGACGAAGTAGATCTTTTCTTCGTCGATGAAATCTGTTTTAAAGCGGACGAAACTATATAAAAAGTAAAGGTTGAAAGAGGATCATTGTATTGGCATATTTTGCTGTGCAATGGTCCTTTTTTATATTCATTTGTTGTTCTGACTACTCCCACAGGCAAGCCTGTGGGATGAAAGCCACTAATTTATAACATATATCAAAATTAAAAATGATAGCAGGACATCATTTTTAATTTTGATAAAACGGAAAAGGATATGTGTTTTATATTTGTAGAAATTAATAGTGTTTTATGGTATAATAAATCATCATGTCAGATGCGGAAATACCAATATGAGAAACAAAGGAAGGAAATACTATGGCTCATTCAGAAAAATTAGAAGAAACTGCATTATGGAAAGAGTATGAGAAACGAAATGGCGTCGAGTATAAAAGATGTATTTGGGTAAAAGAAGTTTATGAATATGCTGTAAATTATTTGAAGGACGTTCGCAGAACTTTTGGAAATTATACACTGCATGACGAAACACATATTTTAAACGTATTGGATGCCATGGGCGGATTACTGGGAGATCAGATTATCAATCTGACCGTTGGTGAACTGGAGCTGCTGATCTTGGCCGCAAGTCTGCATGATGTGGGTATGGTTTACACGGATGAGGAAAAGATTGAACAGTATGAAGATACAGAGGCTTGTAAAAAATTTTTAAAAGAGTATTATCCGGAATTTCTTGGTAGTACAGTGGAAGATTGGACGGAGGATATGCGGCAGTGGTATCTTCGCACTTTACATTCTGGCCGTGTTGCCGAGGTATTACATAATAAAGCATGGGAAGAACTGATTCATTATCAGTGTCCGATAGAGGTTGTACCTTTACGTTGTATCATAGCTGTTTGTGAGGCGCATGGTTACAATCCGTCAGACCTAATCAGCAATCCAGATTTGGAGTATTTACCGGCTAACGATGTAAGTCCACTATTTTGTGCATTGCTGTTACGATTGGGAGATTTGTTGGATTTTGATGATACCAGAGCACCTAAAGTATTATACAGTTACGTGGAATATAATGAAAAAAGTAGTGAAGAGTGGAAGAAGCATCAGGCTTCTGCAGGTTTTTTTTATCCAACCTCTCCTTCAAATGAAGATTTGCCATATAAAGCCCGTTGTACTAATCCGGGAGTGGAGCATGCGATACGGAACTTTCTGGATTGGGTTGAGGTTGAACTTGGAAATTGCGTAAAACTGCAGAAGTATTGTGGTAAAGTCTGGCAGCAAAATTTTCCTTTCCCCAGAGCCATCTTACGCAATGAAATTGAATCTGATGGATATGTGAGTGGAGGAGTCCTTTTAATTAAGTTGTACATATCAAAATTAAAAATGATATAAAACTATCGAAATTAAAAATGGTAGTTAAATATCGTTTTTAATTTTGATTGATGAGGAAAGAAAATTGTGATATAATGAAAAAAATTTTGAAAGGAAGATTAAGAAGTTTATGGAAAAATATTCAGATTGCATGTTAATATATAAAATATCAGAAAATAAACCGTATGGTGAAATAAATAAAAAAAATTATGATAAAATGAAGAAGGCATTGAAAAATTGTGGATTTATGATATACTAAATCTTAGTAAGCCATACTCCCAAATTCGCGCGTAAACGCGCAAGGAGGTAAAGAAACGTGCTGGATGTATCCTATTACCGCAAAACGGACGAGATCATTTCCCGTTACGTCCGGGATGCACGGTCCCTGATCCCCATTATGCAGGATATTCAGGCGGAGTACCGCTATCTTCCTGCGGAGCTGCTGAGCTATGTTGCCAAGCAGATCGGGATCACCGAAGCCAAGGCGTACTCGGTCGCCACCTTCTATGAGAACTTCTCCTTTGAGGCAAAGGGTAAGTACGTCATCAAGGTCTGCGATGGCACTGCCTGCCACGTTCGCCACTCTACCCCGGTTCTGGAGGCACTCTGGAAGGAGCTGGGGCTGAGCAAGAAAAAACACACCACCGACGATATGCTCTTTACCGTGGAAACGGTGTCCTGTCTGGGCGCCTGCGGTCTGGCGCCTACCATGATGGTCAATGAGCAGGTGCATCCCTCCATGACACCGGAGAAAGCGTTGGCGTTGATTGCGGAATTGAGGGGGAAAGGCTGATGATCAAAACTTGTGAAGAACTGAATCAGGCCCGCGTTCAGGCGCAGCTGGAGATTCAGAGCTATGCCTGCCGGATTCTGGTCTGCTCCGGCACCGGCTGTATCGCGACCGGCTCCCATAAGATCCATGAGCGGTTTGAAGATCTGGTAAAAGAGACCCCCGGCATCGAGCTGGTGTTCTCTCCCTGCGGCGGCCACGATGACGAGACGGTCGTCGGCGTCAAGAAGACGGGCTGTCAGGGCTTCTGCGAGCTTGGCCCGCTGGTGCGTATCCAGAAGGGCGACAAGGTCATTCAGTACGTAAAGGTTCAGCCCGGGGACTGCGCCGAGATCGTGGAAAAGAGCGTTCTGGGCGACGAGGTCATCGAGCGTCTGCTCTACAAGAAGGGCGAAAAGGTCTACGTTCAGCCCGATGAAATTCCCTTCATCGCGAAGCAGACCCGGATCGTTCTGGAAAACTGCGGCAAGTTCGACGCCGAATCTCTGGACGAGTATCTGGCCTCCGGCGGCTTTGACGCGCTGAAGAAGGCTATGTTCGCCATGACCCGGGACGAGGTCATCGACGAAGTGGACCGCTCCGGCCTGCGCGGCCGCGGCGGCGGCGGCTTCCCCACCGGACGGAAGTGGAAGCAGGTCGCCCGTCAGAAGGAGACCGTGCGCTATGTGGTCTGCAACGGCGACGAGGGCGACCCCGGCGCGTTTATGGACGGCTCCGTTATGGAAGGCGACCCCTTCAAGCTCATCGAGGGCATGATGATCGCCGCTTACGCCGTCCGTGCGGAAAACGGCTACATTTACGTCCGCGCGGAATACCCCATGTCCGTGGCACGGCTGCGCAACGCCATTGCCCAGCTGGAGGAACGGGGACTGCTGGGTGACAACATCCTCGGCTCCGACTTCTCCTTCCATATGCACATCAACCGGGGCGCGGGTGCGTTCGTCTGCGGCGAAGGCTCCGCACTGACCGCTTCCATCGAGGGCAGCCGCGGCATGCCCAGAACCAAGCCCCCCAGAACCGTAGAAAAGGGTCTGTGGGAGAAGCCCACGGTGCTGAACAACGTGGAAACCTATGCCAACGTCCCCAAGATCATTCTGCAGGGCGCGGACTGGTTTAAGTCCATCGGCACCCCTGGCAGCCCCGGCTGCAAGACCTTCTCCCTCACCGGCGCCATTGAAAACACCGGCCTGATCGAAGTTCCCATGGGTTCGACCCTGCGTCAGATCATCTTCGACGTGGGCGGCGGATTGAAGGACGGCGCGGAATTCAAGGCCGTGCAGATCGGCGGCCCCTCCGGCGGCTGCCTGACGGAAGAACATCTGGACGTTCCTCTGGACTTTGACTCCGTGAAGAAATACAACGCCATCATCGGCTCCGGCGGCATGGTGGTCATGGGGCAGGACACCTGCATGGTGGAAGTCGCCCGGTTCTTCATGAGCTTCACCCAGCGGGAATCCTGCGGCAAGTGCACCCCCTGCCGGGAAGGCACCAAGCGGATGCTGGAGATTCTGGAGCGGATCGTCAACGGTCAGGGCAAGTTGGAGGACATCGATACGCTGGAAGAACTGGCGAAGATGATCCAGAGCATGGCGCTGTGCGGTCTGGGCAAGTCCGCCCCGCTGCCGGTTCTGTCCACTCTGGCCACCTTCCGGGACGAGTACGTCGAGCACATTGTGGATAAGCGGTGCCGGGCCAAGCAGTGTACCGCTCTGCGCCGGTACGTCATCAATCCCGCGTTCTGCAAGGGCTGCTCCAAGTGCGCCCGGAACTGCCCCGTCAACGCCATCTCCGGCGTGGTCAAGAAGCCCTACACCATTGATTCCAACAAGTGTATCAAGTGCGGCGCCTGTAAGGAAAACTGCGCCTTTGATGCCATCTACATCGAAGCGTAAGGAGGGCAATCATGGGTACTATTACAATCAACGGAAAAAAGGTAGAATTTACCGACGAGAAGAATGTTCTGACCATCATTCGCAAGGCCGGTTTCGAGGTCCCGACCCTGTGCTACCAGCCGGAGCTGTCCATTTTCGGCGCCTGCCGCCTGTGCATGGTGGAGGACGACAGAGGCCGCTTCTTCGCCTCCTGTTCGGAAGAGCCCCGGGACGGCATGGTGATCTACACCCATACCGAGCGTCTGCGCAAGAACCGCAAGCTCATCGTGGAGCTGCTGCTGGCCGCTCACTGCCGGGACTGCACCACCTGTGACAAGCACGGCAGGTGCAAGCTGCAGAAGCTGGCCTACCAGCTGGGCATCAACAATGTCCGCTTTGAAAATCACCGGGAGATCCAGCCCGTAGACTTTTCCTCTCCCGCCATCGTCCGCGACCCCAACAAGTGCATCCTGTGCGGCTGCTGTGTCCGGGCGTGCTCGGAGCTTCAGGGGATCGGCGTTCTGGCCTTTGCCCATCGCGGCACGGACGCTACCGTGACCACCGCCTTCGACCGCAAGATGGCCATGACCAACTGCGTCAGCTGCGGACAGTGCCGCGTGGTCTGCCCCACCGGCGCCCTGACCATTCACCACAACATGACCGACGTCTGGCAGGCGCTGGGTGACAAGAACACCCGCGTGGTCGCCCAGATCGCTCCCGCCGTCCGCGTGGCCATCGGTGAAGCCTTCGGTCTGCCCAAGGGCGAGAACTCCATGGGCAAGGTCGTAGCGGCGCTGCACCGCATGGGCTTCGACGAGGTCTTCGACACCGCCTACACCGCCGACCTGACCATTATGGAAGAGTCCGCGGAATTTCTGGAGCGGGTCAAGGCTGGCGCCAACCTGCCGCTGATGACCTCCTGCTGCCCCGCGTGGGTCAAGTTCGTGGAGAACGAATATCCGGAATTCAAGGAAAATATCTCCACCTGCCGTTCTCCTCAGGCCATGTTCTCCGCCATCCTGAAGGATTACTACCGGGACGAGGCCAACGCCAAGGAAAAAAAGACCGTCGTAGTCTCCGTCATGCCCTGCACCGCCAAGAAGATGGAGGCGGAGCGCAAGGAGAGCTACACCCACGAGGAGAAGGACACGGATTACGTGCTCACCACCACCGAGCTGATCCGGATGATCGACGCCCACGGCATCAACTTTGAGGCGCTTCCTTCCGAATCCTGCGATATGCCCTTCGGCATCGGCTCCGGCGGCGGCGTGATCTTCGGCGCTACCGGCGGCGTGACGGAAGCGGTTCTGCGCCGTCTGATCGAGGGCCACGACCCAGCAACCCTGCGTGCGATCGCGGAGTGCGGCGCACGGGGCGATGAGGGCATCAAGGAATTCAGCGTTCCCTACAACGGTCTGGATGTGAAAATCTGCGTGGCTTCCGGTCTGGCAAACGCCCGGAAGGTGCTGGAATCCGTGAAATCCGGCGAGAAGGAGTACCACTTCATTGAGGTCATGGCCTGCCCCGGCGGATGCGTCATGGGCGGCGGCCAGCCGGTCTACGGCACCAAGGTGCGCCGGGCAGAGACCCGCACTAAGGGACTGTACGAAGCGGACGGCGGCATGGCCATCAAGAAGTCCAACGAGAACCCCCTGATGGACGTGTTCTACAACGGTTACTTCAAGGGCAAAGCCCACGAGCTTCTGCATAATCCCCACGAATAAATTTATAATTTCCGGGGCGCACCCATTTGGGTCAATGTTGCTAACTTAGTGACATTGGGCACGCGGCTGTCCCTCTATTTGCTATGCAAAAGCATAGCAAAATCAGAAATGTGCCATTTCCTCGCCCCTGCGGGGCAACCGGAAATGATGCACAAAAACTTCATGCACCGGCATCTGCACATTGTCGTGGTGCGGCGCTCATGCATGAAGTTTTATGCCCTTTTATCTCCGCCTCGCGTCCATCTTTATTCTTGTGCTATTGGATTTCATTTGTGCCAGCGGGGAGAAGTTGTCGTAATTCTTGGTCAAGTCCGCGTCGAAGATCGCACAATAATGTTTCGTCATGGCAAGGGTGCTATGCCCCAAGAGTTTTTGCAGAGTAAAGGCATCTCCGCCACAATCAATCAAATACTTTCGGGCAATGGTGTGGCGGAACAGATGGATGCTTGTCTTTTGGACTCCCCGCCGCGTGTTATACCTTGCTATGGATTGCCGCAGACCGTTCTCCGTCAGTTGAGAGCCGGTTTCTGTGCAAAAGAGGAAATCAGCCGCCTCCCCGCCTCTGTGCCGCAGATACTCCCGCAGAATGGACACCATGGCACTACAAAGGGGAATGGCCTGGGTTTTCCTGTTCTTTGTGTGGCGGTAGAACACCACGCCGCCGTCCAAATCCACATCTCGGATTTGAATTGCTCTAACTGTCGTGGCTCGGCTGCCGCAGTTCAATAAAAAGTTGATAATCACCCAATCCCGATATTCGGCAAAGGTTGCTTTCCGAATGTCGGGCTTTTTTAGTAATGCGGACAGTTCTAAATCCGAATAGGTTTCTTTCACAGTTTCCTCCGCCTTGTAGAGCGGGATATTGAGGCGGGTAATGCCTTGCTCATTGCACCAAGAGAAAAAGGATTTGAGGGTGCGTGTATAACTGTTGATGCTGTTGGGGGAAAGGTGCGCGGTGCGCATACTGATAATCATTGCATCCAAATCCGCCTTTTGGAGCATGGCAATGTCCATCTTTACATCCAAGCGCCGCGCCACGGCTTGAAACTGGGCTTGATAACTTTGCAAAGTCTTTTCGGCAAGTCCCTTTGTCTTTTTGGAAATGATGAAGTCGGAAAAGGTTTCCTCGATGGTTGCACTCACTACTAACTTGATTTTAGCCATAATATCTGTCCTCTTGATTTCATAATTTTTAGCCTAAAATCAAGAGCACAGGTCAGCGTTTGCCTTTTGGTGGAAACCAAAGAAAATCACACATCACAAGCGATAAAAGCAAGAAAAAGCCTTGATTTCCGAAGGAATCAAGGCTTTTGACGGAGATAAGCGGGATCGAACCGCTGACCTCTTGAATGCCATTGACGGCCGCGGTAGCGTCCGTCAGAGGCAAGCGCTCCAAAAGGAAAAACCGTTGAAATGCAAGGGCTTTTTGCTCATTTGCCCGTTTCGCACACTTTACTTTTCTGCTTCATGTGCGCTTGAATTTTTGAATCGATTGCGTGTTTGCGGGGCTGCTTACAGCCCCATTTCTTTTACCCTGCGATAGAACGTGTTGGGCTTCAAGCCAAGCTCTTTCATGGCAGCGGTGGCGGTGATTTCACCTGCCCGCCATTTCTTGCAAAGGGCTTTCATCTGTGCTTCGTCATAATCAATGGGCTTGCGGCCTTTATACTTGCCCTCACTTTTGGCAATCTCGATTCCCTCACGCTGACGCTCCAAAATGTTCTCCCGCTCCAATTCAGCCAGCGCGCCGAACACGGTCAGTATGAAACGCCCCTGCGGGGTGGTGGTGTCGATGTTCTCTTTCAGACTGACGAACTCCACGCCCTTTTCAGTCAGTTCTGACACGATGGAAAGCAAGTCCCGCGTGTTTCGCGCAATTCTGGAAATGCTCTCGACTACTACGGTATCGCCCGCACGGACGAAAGCCATCATTTCCTTGAACGCGGCGCGGTCTGTGTTCTTGCCGCTCGCCTTGTCCACAAATACCTTTTCGGCGTTCTGTTCCTCCGCCATTTTCAGCTGACGCGCTTCGTTCTGCTCGATGGTGGAGCAGCACACATAGAAAACCCGCATTGTGAAATCCCCCTTGCTTTATCTGTCATTATTCTATCACAAATCCCAAAGTATGTTAATAGGATATATATGCAATTTGAAATATTTCAAAAATTATGATATAATATATGTGAAACAGAAAAGCAAGGGGGTTTTCATTGTCATTGGGCTATACCCTAATGAAACGGACAGAGAAAGGAGCGGGACACGCGCCCCGCTCCCACAATTACCATTCTCGGTCATTATATGGCGTGTTTTCAACGCCCTCCCCATTTAGCCGCTCAACCATGCGGTCAAGGGTAGGTTTCCACATATTCTTAAACCATGCAGTTTCGCCAAACCATTTTACAAGTGTCGGGCTGATTGCGTAATAGGTACGAATAAATGCGCGGCCATACCATGTTTCAGCCAGAGTATTGTCACGGAAACGGCGTAACGTCCAAACTTCGGGACAGTCATAGGAGCCATATACAGCGGTAGCTACGTAGCAGCCGCCAGTCTGAACGGTGGGAGGCGTGTAAGAGGTATCTTTGTCTTTAATTTCGTTTGTAAGTCGTGCTGTCTCTGTTGTTAGGTAATTTGTGTTAAAAAATTTTCCATTTTTCGACAGGAAGCTATTTTCTGCTTTTTGTACAGCAACTAGCCTACTGGTATTGGACGTGCAGTATTTTTTCAGTGACTTTTCTAGCATTTCATAGATGGATTTAACCGCTACCACTCTATTACTGCATTCTCCAAATACACCATTAACACTTGAATGCTGAGTATAATGGTTAATAGCACCACTTGCAAGCATAGAAGCAATTAACTGCGCATAAGAAATGACGGTATCCAAAGCCCTGTTTTTCTCATCGGTATCTTGCATTTCAGAAATAAGTTTCATTGTGCTATCAATATTATTCGCAACGGAATAAGCGGCACTTGAAATATTCATTATTTTGCACTGCATAGATTGATAATAAACTTGGAAAAATGCTGCCTCCCAGTTGTCGGGGTCTTCCTGCAAAACCAGACCATAATACTTCTCAGCGTTCTCACTATTGTTGTCCTCTCTTGCGCGGCGAGCTAGCACAAGAAGTTTTTCTGTTTCTTCAGTTTTATCAACTTTAACTGTGCCAAGCAGTTTTTTTGCTTCTTCCACAGAATACTTTGTACCGCAATTTTGGCAGACGAACATTCCGTCTTGTTTTACCAAATCTTGGCTACCGCACATTTCGCAAACCATAGCTTTCATTTATATCTACCTCACTTCTTTTGCGACAAGTTTTCAACCGCAATACGGATATTTGCGGGAACGCCCTTCATTTGCACATACTTTGACACGGAGGACGCCCTGCGGCCGGATAAAACGCTTTTAAGCGCATTATCCAAAACCCGTACAGGAATAGAATACAGCGCGAAAATCCCGAAAACAATTAACTGGCTGCATAGTATTGGGAAATTTCTCTTTTTTGCCCAAAATCATGGGAACGCAGCAAAAACGCGGAAGATTTTGTGAATCTCCCGCATTTTGCAGTAAAATCAAAGAAATGGAACTTAAAACAGCGCGTTTTACTCAAAAATCGCATTTGACAGGTCGATGGGGTTCTGGATCGGATTGTCAATATCCGTTCCGTTTCCGGAAAAAACAGTACCGAAAAAGTCCAACGGCATTGCACCGGGAAGGTTTACAAATTGAATGCCAACATCATTGCCCTCAATCCTACAGTCCGGAAATCCGTCTTTGGAAAAGGAATAGCGCAATGTATCATAGGAAAATCCGATTTTGTTATTCCGGAATGTACAGGCTTCCACGCCGATCATGCCGCCGTTTTCCACGGCTGCGCCGATATCATAGCCTGTGAAAGAGCAATTCTCAATCATCGTCGATGCCGTGGCGGTAAGCCCGTTGCCGCCGTTGCCCACAAAATCCAGATCATGCAGCACTACCTTGTCCGGGACGTGGGTGCTGACGGTTAGACTTCCCTCGATCACGGTTCGCCCGCTGCCGTCGCAGCAGCCATAGAGATTCACCGCACGGGAGGATATGTGCAGATCGCCGGCGTAGGTGACCGGCGGCAAATAAATATCCACGACGGTGTCTGCCGGAACCTCCCCGTCAATGCGGTCAAGGAGCGCCTTCTCAAATGATTTCACAATCTCTTTACCTTCTGTTTCATAAGCCGCTTTCAAGTTAACAGAAATATTATACAAGCGCTTGCCATCAGTAATAGGAATCATGATGTTTTCATACATATGTCCTTGCATCTCATATACCTGTTTGATAACGGGATTGGCAATCTGGGCCATACGGTCTGTCTTGCGCTTGAAGTTGTTCATTGCCGCTTCAAAGGTTTTCTCTGCAAGATCTTCTTTTCTCATCTTGTTGTACTCCTCTTCTGTGAATGGTACTTCCATTGCCAATGTCTGCAATATTTCCATCTTCACATTATCAAAGTCGCCCAATTCTACAGCATAAGCGCAACGATCCCAAATCATATTCACGATATCCATACCGATACGCTCACCCATCAAGGCATGACGACGTTTGGTATAAACAGCCACACGCTGTTTGTTCATCACATCATCATATTCCAGCAAGCGTTTACGAATACCGAAGTTATTTTCTTCCACTTTCTTCTGCGCACGTTCAATGGAATTTGAAATCATCTTGTGTTCAATCATCTCACCTTCTTTGAAGCCAAGTTTATCCATTACACTGGCAATACGATCTGAAGAGAACAAACGCATCAAATCATCTTCCAATGATACAAAGAACACAGATGAACCCGGGTCCCCTTGGCGACCGGCACGACCACGCAACTGACGGTCCACGCGGCGACTTTCATGACGTTCCGTACCGATAATAGCCAAACCGCCCGCAGCTTTCACTTCCGGACTCAGCTTAATGTCGGTACCACGACCTGCCATGTTAGTAGCAATAGTCACGATACTCTTCTGACCTGCCTGTGCCACAATATCCGCCTCTCTTTGATGCAGTTTCGCATTCAACACATTATGCTCAATCTTGCGCATAGCAAGCATTTTGCTCAACATTTCAGAGATTTCCACCGAAGTGGTACCTACCAGAACAGGACGTCCTTCTTTTACCATTTCTTCAATCTCTTCGATAACAGCTTTATACTTCTCACGTTTTGTCTTATAAACGCGATCATTCATATCTTTACGGGCAATAGGACGATTCGTCGGAATAACAACGACATCCAATTTATAAATATCCCAAAGTTCTCCCGCTTCCGTTTCCGCTGTACCGGTCATACCCGACAATTTATGATACATACGGAAATAGTTCTGTAAAGTGATGGTAGCAAAAGTCTGGGTAGCAGCTTCCACCTTCACGCCTTCTTTGGCCTCAATAGCCTGATGTAAACCGTCAGAATAACGACGGCCTTCCATAATACGTCCTGTCTGTTCGTCAACAATCTTAACCTGTCCGTCGATTACAACATATTCGTCATCCTTTTCGAACATAGCATAAGCCTTCAGCAACTGGTTGATAGTGTGTACGCGTTCAGACTTGATAGCGTAATTTGTCATCAGTTCATCTTTCTTGGCCAGCTTTTCTTCTTCTGTCAGATCTGTCTCATTTTCCAAAGCAGACAATTGGGAAGTAATATCAGGCAAAACGAATAAAGTAGGATCTGCCGCATTTCCTGTAATCAGGTCGATACCTTTATCGGTCAAATCTACGCTGTTTTGCTTTTCATCAATTACGAAATACAATGGATCAGTGGCTTCAGGCATACGCTTGTTATTCTGTTCCATATAAATTTCCTCGGTCTTCAGCATACCTGCCTTAATACCTTGTTCACTTAGGAACTTGATTAATGGCTTATTTTTGGGGAGTGCCTTATGACTACGGAACAATGCCAAAAATCCCTCTTCCTGATCTTTCTTGTCATCCGATGCAATCAAGCGTTTGGCATCGGCCAAATATTGGGTAGCCAACTTTTTCTGAGCTTCAAACAGACGCTCTACTAAAGGACGAAGTTGTTCAAACAACTGATCCTCACCTTTAGGAACAGGACCGGAAATAATCAACGGAGTACGAGCATCGTCAATCAATACAGAGTCCACCTCATCGACAATAGCATAATTATGTTTACGCTGCACCAAGTCTTTTGGACTGACAGCCATATTGTCACGCAAGTAATCGAAACCGAATTCATTATTCGTGCCGAAAGTGATATCGGCCATATAAGCTCTGCGGCGCGCATCTGAATTAGGCTGGTGTTTATCAATACAGTCCACACTCAATCCATGGAACTGATACAATGGCCCCATCCATTCCGAGTCACGTTTTGACAAGTAATCATTAACAGTAACTACGTGTACACCATTACCGGTCAGTGCATTCAAAAATACAGGTAAAGTGGCCACTAACGTCTTACCTTCACCAGTAGCCATTTCGGCAATTTTGCCTTTATGTAACACTACGCCACCGAATAACTGTACATCGTAATGCACCATGCTCCATACCATGTCATTGCCACCAGCAATCCAATGGTTCTGCCAAATAGCTTTATCGTCCTCAATACGCACAAAATCTTTTCCTTGAGCAGCCAATTCACGGTCAAAATCGGTAGCGGTTACAATCAATTCCGGATTTTCAGAGAAACGGCGTGCAGTGTCTTTTACAATGGCAAAAGCCTGCGGAAGTACATCATCCAGTGCCTTTTCATATTTTTCCAGCACTTCTTTTTCCAGTTTGTCTATCTGCGCGAAGATGCCCTCACGATCTTCCAGTTCTGTAGTTTCGATAGTACCTTTCAATTCTTCTATCTTCTTTTGTTCCTCTGCAGCCGAATCAGAAATGTATTTCTTTAATTCTACTGTTTTTGCACGAAGCTCGTCATTGCTCAATTTGGCAATTTCCGGATAAACAGCCTTTACTTTATCAACCCATGGCTTGATTTCTTTCATGTCACGAGTGGCCTTATTTCCAAATAATTTGCCAATAAATTCATTAAATCCCATTGTATTTTTTTGTTTTTATTATTTTCTAATTTGATTACTTTTGAAAATGCAAAGTTACAATAAAATGCAGATTAATTTGCACTTCTCTCCTTAATATTATTTTCTGATGTCTGTCATTGGTGCCAGAACGGCTGCATTAGGAGCACGAATACGCATATAATGAGCTATGGTGGGTGCTATATTACCTATTTTTACAGGCGCATGGATTATTTCCGGTTTTATTCCGTTCCCAATGAAAATCAATGGAGCCGACGCATACGAATAGCGTTGCACCTGCGTATCAAGCGAATGTTCACGGAACACAGTCCAACCTGGTAAAACTTCTATCCACAAGTCTCCAGAACATATCGGGTTATAGTAATTCTTTATTTTATCAATGGTAGGAGTCCACGCCCCCAATTGTAAACGTTGTGAAGAATATACATCTTTCACCCCACTGAACTGTACCAAAAATTCTGCCGCACGGTTCAATATCTCGGACATATTCAGTTGTTTCTGCTCTATCAGCTTATGATTCAAATATATTTGTTGCTCAAAATGTGCCTCCACCCATTGCCCTTCACCGTAAATAGCAGCCAAATAAAGGTTTAACAGAGCAGAACAACGTTCAATATGGAATTCTCCACCCGGTATTTTATATTGAGGAGGATCAACAGGATCTGTGTCAGCATATCCTGTAGAGGTTATAAAGAATAAAGTATTGTTCAAACCAACTTTCCGGTCTATCAATTCCAATAATTCAGCAATACTGTTATCCAAGCGTACATATGTATCCTGCATTTCCATCGGGAGTTCTGCAGGAGCCTTATGATCATAATTCCCGGCATAATATGCTAGTGACAAAAAGTCCGGAACAGCATCCTTTCCAATGGAAGTATTACTCAAACAAGCATTAACCAAACGGTTTACCTCATCATTAGCATAGGGACTTGTTTTCAATTTACGGTATTTATTTTTCCGTTCATCATCGAAATTATGCTTGAACGTAACTTGTTTGTTCTCGCTAGTCAAATATTTATAGACAGTCACAGGCAAATAAGGCGCCCACGACATATTGCCGATACGGAAATCTAGTCCTTCACGGTCATTATAAGTAGTCACCCATGCAGGAAATATACCGTAATATGTGCTGCCACTCCATTTTCCTGTTTCATCATTCAACCAGAATGCACCTTTCGAAGCATGGCCGGCAGCTAACACCGCCATTTCACGTGTAGGAGCGATAGAATAAACTTCAGCTACTCCTTGTGTGGCTATTACCAACTCATCTGTCAAAGTCGACACCTTCATTTTCTGCGGAGAAGTAGACTCTGAAGTATAAATGCCCATAAAATCAGCATCGTCCACACAATTAAGGACTCGAAGAGTACTGCGGTCCATCCAGTTATCCCCCACGATTCCGTTGGTATAAGGTGTAGTACCAGAATAAATGGCCGCCACAGCTGATGACTTATCTACATTAATAAAATCATATTCGGCATTCCGATAAATCCGTCCTTCTTTCCACAACCGCTTAAAGCCACGTTCACCGTATAAAGCCGAAAAAGCCTCTATATAATCAGTCCGCAATTGGTCAATAGTCAATCCGACCACTAACCTAGGGACCGCAGGAATGTTCTGTGCCTGCAACCCTGTTAATGCGATAACAGTCAAAAGAGAAGTTAAGATGCGTCCTTTCATTTATTGTTTTGTCTGTAATATAATAAAACGTGGTTTGCAGAACATATTAACAAACACAGTGCCAAAGGTAATACCGTTACGTTGAATTTTTGCTGTATAAACGGCATTATCATCATAAAAGATGTTAAGCACACTATATTTATTGTATGATAGTAGTCTTTTTTACCTTTTATAGCTCGATAAACCATAACCGGAAGATAAATTAAAGGGATAGGATTCAATAAAAGGATAAGCCAATTGGACCCTACCGTAGGATGAGTAGAAAAAAAGACCAAGAAAGTGATGACACATCCCGCCAATCCTTGTACACCGAAAAGAAGCAAATCCCAAATCCAGATTATTTTCCTGATTTTAAACTGCAACCACCCTACAAAGCAAGTAACTCCTATTAAAATAAAGACACACACCATGGGTGACAACGGAAAGCCTTCCCTAACGTCCTCTGGTTCTACATCCACTACCTTTTTTTCATGCAGAATCAAAGGACGCACGCTGTCACCTACTACTATAGTTGCTTTTTTTGCTGCCTCCAACATATAAAAAGGAGCGAACATCTGCTTACGCGTATCAATAGACTTATCAGCTTCACTGCCCAAACACATATCAATGCCCAGCTCATCCCATTCGTGCCCTTTAGTATATTGATGGACAATATCCCGAAAAGAGAGTCTCTCTTTTCCTTCAGAATAAACAACCTTTCCTTCAATACACTTTTCTATTATATCACGCGCACGTGTAGTGCAATTATCATAGAAAAAGTTATAACGATAAACCCTATTCTTCGGCAGATAATTCTCTTCCAGCAATCTTCTGAGTTTCTGTTTTTCCGAAATAGTCAAATTCAATGTCTGCTGATAGACCGAGGAACCACGCATAGCATAACTACCTTCAAAATAAGGATAACGGGTTACGCCCAATTCATAATCAGTCTCTCCTTTGACAAAACGATAGATAAAACAGGGAGTATTAAAGCTGAACATACCATAATTAAACACCCAGTCCTCTCCACGTGCCGTATCCTCATAGCGCAATGCCGTATGCCCGAACAAAGCATATATTTCTGTACCGGGAGCACAAGTCATCAGACTCACCTTTATATTATCCTCCTGACCTCTAATCGATTGACTCAAGGAAAAGAATAACAAAATCAATGCTATAATTAATTTATTCATAAAATCCATTTTCTGTTTACCGATGCAAAAGTACACCTAAATATTAATTAATTCCTCACAAATACCATTTTTTATTGCTATTCCTATTTATTTTTTACGTTACTTTGCAGCCGAAAAAGCAAAGTTGTGAATTTAATAATCGACATAGGAAACTCAGTAGCTAAATTGGCTATATTTGACAAAGGCGAGTTAGTTGAAGTATTTCGTGGCTCCAATCATTCTTTAGATTGTCTCCCGATGCTTTGTTCTCGATACCCCTTGAAACGAGGTATCATAGCTTCTGTCATAACACTAAGCAATACTATCCGGCGCCAACTGGGAAGATTGCCTTTTAATATCATCGAATTAAGTCATGAAACCCCTGTTCCTATCACTAATTTATATAAAACGCCTCAAACACTGGGTATGGACCGTTTAGCAGCTGTGGTTGCAGCAAACTGGCTGAAGCCTGGACACGATGTACTGGTTATTGACGCAGGGACCTGTGTTACATACGATTTTATCGATGCCGACGGATCCTATCATGGGGGCAATATTTCTCCAGGAATGCGTATGCGTTTCAAAGCATTGAACATATTCACCGACAAACTCCCCAAAGTAAGCGCCAAAGGAGAAGTTCCGATGTATGGGCAATCTACAGAAACAGCTATCCGGGCAGGGGTCATTCGCGGAATGGAATTTGAAATGGGCGGGTATATCACCCATCTTCAAAAGAATTATCCGGGACTTTTGGTTTTTTTAACGGGCGGAGATGAATTTTCTTTTGATACAAAATTAAAAAGTATCATCTTTGCAGATAGATTTTTAGTATTGAAAGGTTTAAACAGAATATTAAGCTATAATGATAAACTATAAAAGACTGATTAGTGCGTCAATATTACTCACAGTCACAGGGCTAGCCGTAGCCCAAACAAGCACAAATTCTCCCTATACACGCTACGGCTTTGGTCAGTTAGCTGATCAAAATTTTGGTAACAGTAAAGCGATGGGAGGAATAGCATACGGCTTGCGAAACGGCTACCAAATCAACGCATCTAATCCGGCATCTTATACAGCCATCGATTCATTGACATTCTTGTTCGATGCAGGAATGACCCTTCAAAATGCGAACTTCAAGGATGGTAATGTAAAAACCAATGCTAAAAATTCAAGCTTTGATTATTTGGCTATGCAATTTCGCCTATGGAAAAAAATGGGGATGACAGTTGGGTTTCTTCCATTTTCCACAGTAGGTTACAGCATCTCCAAAACACATGATTTTGAGGATGTTAACAATAACGGGAAGTGGAGCGAATCTTATGATGGCGACGGAGGTTTTCATCAAGTTTTCATAGGATTAGGTTATAAAGTTTTTAATAATTTGTCTGTTGGTGCAAATTTTTCGTATCTTTATGGAGATATTACTCATCAATCCATGACAACTATTGGAGCGACAGATACACGTAGTATTAAATTAGACAAATTTTCTATCAGTGATTATAAATTAGATTTTGGTTTACAGTATACTTATAAGTTAAATAAAAAAAACACTATTAATATAGGT
>ENA-UESI01001020-UESI01001020.1-human-gut-metagenome-genome-assembly--contig:-NODE-1020-length-19699-cov-8.087096_pt1 | contig 19699 bp, 20 predicted proteins | sample MGYA00243005_ERZ508006 | MGnify/ENA primary metagenome ERZ508006 (study PRJEB26167, sample SAMN06115436) | human gut metagenome | host: Homo sapiens | place: China:Shandong | collected 2015-06-10... | reverse complement strand
TTATATTTCACCCGCCTGGAAGTGACGGGTGAGGCGTTCCAGGCGTGTGGTGCCATCACCTATGCCCAGCCGCTGACTGAGCGGGAAATGCAGGATTATGAACTGCGGCCCTCCCGTGAAAATCTGGACATCCGGCGGCAGATGGATGCCCAGGCCCAGGTGGTAGGCAAATGGGAGGACGCCCACCATGTCCCGGAACAAAGGCGGCTGACCTGGTTTTATCCCGACTTTGGCAGCTATGTGGCGAAAGAGTATGTCACCCCGGAGCAGCTTACCGCCCGCGCCCGTGGGGTGGAGCGTCAAGTAGCAGCTAAGGCCCACAAACAGGCGAAAGAAAAACAGCCGATTGCCGAACAAATCAAGGCCGCCCAGCGGGAGGCCCTGGAGCACTGGGAGCCGGAGGCTCCAAAAAAGAAAGCCCCCGATAGGGGCGAGCGTTAGGAGGTATGTGTATGGAAAAACAGAGGGAACAGGATCGGGCCGACCTGGAAATGAAAAGGCTGTGCGGCGTGTTTGGCTCCCCCCAGCCCCCGGAGGAGGAAAAGCCGCTGGACAAGGTAAAGGAGCCGCCCCGCCCCTATCGGAGCCGGGAGCGCGAGGAACGGTGAGCCAGAAAAAGCGCCGCCGCCCTGTCCATCTTCATGTGATGGTGTCCGAGGAGGAGCTGGCGCTGATCCGGGAGCGCATGGCCGAGGCGGGTGTCCGTAACCTGGGGGCCTATGTGCGGAAAATGGCGCTCAACGGCTATGTGCTCCATGTTGACCTTTCGCCCGTCCGGGAGTTGGTATCACTCCAGCGGCGGTGCTCCAACAATCTAAACCAGGTGGCGATCCAGGCGAACACCTACGGCGGCATTTACCCGGAGGAGATCAAGGCCCTCCAGCGGGACTATGAAACCCTGTGGGAGCCGCTGTCCGACCTGCTCAAAAAGCTGTCGGCGGTGGTGGAGCTTTAACCCTTGCCGGGGAGCGCAACGCTCCCCGGCTGCCCCGGCTTCTGGACACTTTGTCCAGAGGTGGGGGCAGCCGGAGTCATCCTTGTTGGCCCCCTCTTACTGAGTTATAATATACATATAGAGGCAAATAGCAAACTTTTGTAGGAGGTATGAACCATGCGTATCATTTTGAAAATCATCGCGGCCCCCTTTGTTCTGGCGCTGATCCTCGCTGTGGCGGTGCTCTCGTTCCTCTCCTGCATCGCAGGGGCGCTCTGCTGGCTGGCGTGTACGGTTTTCGTTCTGCTGGCGGCCTGCGGTTTTTTCGCAGGGCTGCATACCGGGTGTATTGCCATGCTGGTGCTGGCGTTTTTGGTTTCCCCCTTTGGGCTCCCGGCCATCGGGGAGTGGCTGCTGGAGCGCCTGTATGGGGTGAAATACGCTTTGCAGGATTTTATGTTTAGCTGATGACCTCTGGACACTTTGTCCAGAAGTGCCGGGCGGCGGGGATTTTCCCGCCGCCCGCTTTTCGTCTATCTGGAGGAGGTGAGCCTACGGCCACAACACGCTTGATCACCCACCATATCAGCAAGGGGGAAACTGTTGCCCAATCGCTGAAAGACCGTTTCGACTACGGCCAAAACCCGGAGAAAACCCAAGGCGGGGAGCTCATTTCCGCCTATGAGTGCGACCACCGCACAGCCGATGCCGAGTTTCTGCTGGCAAAGGCAAAGTACAAAGCCGTCACGGGCCGGGAGCAGCGGCGGGATGCGGATGTGCTGTGCTATCAGATCCGGCAGTCCTTCCGTCCTGGAGAGATCACCCCGGAGGAGGCAAACCGGGTGGGCTATGAAACGGCTATGCGCTGGACAAAGGGGAAGCACGCCTTTTTCGTTGCCACCCATACAGACCGCCAGCACATCCATAATCACATTTACTACAATTCCACCACCCTGGACTATACCGGGAAATTCCGGGATTTTTTCAGATCGGCGGCAGCCCTGCGGCGGCTCTCTGACCGGGTATGCCTGGAGCATGATCTGTCTGTGATCCAAAACCCGAAGCTCCACAGCAAGGGCCGCTTTCTCCACTACGGCCAATGGATCGGGGAACGCCCGCCCTCGGCCCAGCAGCGGGTGCGGCTGGCTATCGTGGAGGCCCTGGGGAAACAGCCCGCCGACTTTGCGGCGTTCCTGCGGCTCATGGAGGAGTCCGGCTTTGCGGTGAAGCATGGCCGAGGCGGGGTGATCTCATTCCTGGCCCCTGGGCAGGATAAGCCCACCCGCCTGCGCTCGTCCACCCTGGGCCTGGGCTTTGACCCGGAGGACATCCGGGCGGTGATCGCCGGGGAGCGCCCGATCCCGGAGCTGCCAAAGGATGGCCCGCCCCCGCCCCGGCGCGTCGATCTCATCATCGACATTCAAAATCGGCTGGCCCAGGGCAAAGGCCCGGCCTATGAACGGTGGGCGAAGGTCTACAACCTCAAACAGATGGCCGCCGCGCTCCTGTATCTCCGGGAGCATGGGCTGACCGACTATGCGGCGCTGGAGGCCACCACCGAGGCGGCGGTGGATCGCTTTCACACCCTGGCCGGGGAGCTGCGGGACACCGAGGCCGCCCTCTCCCATACTTCCCAGCTCATGGGGGCGGTGGTGCAGTACGCAAAGACGAGGCCCGTGTTTGACGGCTACAAGGCGGCCCGGTATTCTAAAAAATATCTGGCCCAGCACGAGGCGGAGCTTTCTGACTATCGGGCGGCAAAGGCCGCCATGAGTGAGCTTTTGGACGGGGCAAAACTCCCAAAGATGGACGCGCTGAAAAAGCGGCGGCGTGAGCTCTCTGAAAAGAAAAAGGCCCTCTATGCCGAGTACCGCAAAGCCCAGGCGGATATGCGTGAGGCTGTGGCGGTCAAGGGCAACATCGACTTCCTGCGCTGCTATCCAGAAGGGCGGGAAGATAAGGCCCAGGAGCGGTAGCGCCGGGGCCGCAGACAATAAGGACTTCTGGACAAAGTGTCCAGAAGTCCAGCGGGTTTGGGGAGCTCCCCAACAAGCATTTTTGCGGGGCTACCGGCCACGCAAAAATAGCAGGTGTGGGCACACCTGCCCTGCTTGCCGTTTCGTGCAAACCCGAAAAACAGGCGCTTTGGAGCGGATAGTGCAGGGGGCGAACATTCCAAAAAGAATATTGCCATACTTCAAATGTTCTGCTATAATGTCTATAAATAACTTTTCAAAAAGGGGTTGACAAGCAACATGACTTCTGCCATCCTAAAGCAAGCAAGCAAGCAAGCAAGCAAGCAAGCGGAGCGGTGCTATAACTATGTAGCATCGGGCTTTTGTCATGCCCCCAATAATATTGGTATATATAAGCGTTTCTATCAAGGCAGTTTTCTGCGCGGATAGAAACGCTTTTTTGTTTTGAAAACGTCAACTGGAGGAGGATTATGGTATGGACAATTTGCTGGAACAACTTGAACAGTGGAATAAAAACGATGAATTTTCCCGGTGTATTGAAGCCATTGAAGCTATCCCGGAAAAAGAGCGTGGATATAAATTGACCGTATTGCTTGGCCGGGCTTATAGCAATTTGGCAGTATTGGGAGATCACAAGGCGCATGGAGATGATGATGAAGTAGATAAGGAACTTATCCAACACTCCATTGACATTTTGGAAACTGTATGGAAACAGGGAGAAAATGACCCGTACTGGAACGCTCGCATGGGATATGCTCACCTCATGGCAGATGATACGGCGGCTGTTGCTCTTGAATATGGAAAGCGGTGGCTGGAATTAGAGCCGGACAATCCAGAAGCGCAGAAATTGGTGAGCGATTGTGAGGGGTATCTTTCGGAAGAACCAGTCGAAATGTATGACGAGGCCGATTGGGATGCGGTAGAGAAACACATTGAAAAATATTTCGGTCATTATGATTACGTATTTCACGAAAGTGTTTCCACAGGTATTCATTTGGACATCTGCGTTATTCCACCGCGAAAAGATCATAACTATTATACCCTTGTTACATTTGGAATGGGCGCTCATAGAATGAACGTGCCAGAGGAACTAACAGAGAAAAAATTGGAACGGGCAGAGCTTTTAATCAATCTTCCCCCGGATTGGAAATTGTCGGAGGAGGATTGGCAAGAGGAAAAATGGTATTGGCCTATTGATGTTTTGAAATGGATTGCCCGCATACCTGTTAAAGATAGAAATACTTGGCTTGGCTGGGGACATACCATAAGTTCCGGTGAGCCATTTGCGGAAAGTACAAAATTGTGCGGGGCTATGTTATTAAACCCTGGTGTGTTTGGTGAACCCTCATACTTCTGCACTCTCCCCGACGGGGACGAAGTGAATTTTTATCAGCTTATCCCTCTCTACAAGGAAGAAATGGAGTTTAAGTTAGAAAATAGTGTAGATGAACTTATAGATAAATGCCCGGACGAAATCTTGGAGGTCATTAACCCCACGCGCCTTAATGCAATTACAGATGAAGATACGATTGGCTATGATTTAGCGGAAATGGATAATGCGGAAAGTCATCTAAAACGTATCCGGGATTTGCATTTGCCTGTTGATGAACTGGCCGCTTACAACTCTATGGCCGTTTATCTGCGTTGGGCTATGGAACGAGGGCAAATGAGTAATCCGTTTCTTACCCAGTACCGAAATGTGGTAGAAGCAGTTAGGGCGGGGAATGGCCCCGACTTGCGTGTGTTTATCCGGGACAAGCTGGACGGAAAATTGTCCACACAATTTTTTGATCGGGTAGGCTCTGGCTTTGCTCAATGGTATGCCCAGGACAATCGCTCAAACCCCTATGGCTATCTTCGGGACTACCGTGATTGCGCTCTGGCTGTTTTGAAAGACCATACATGGAATAGCATTGAGGAGGAAGAAGCCGCATATTTGCTTTTGCCTTATACCGAGGAAAGCTACCAGGCGATAAGTGCAATTTTGGATAAGCGGTTAAAAGAATTTTTGGAAGCAGAATTTGAAGATGATCCCGAACTGCGTGTTGCACGTGCCGCTGATGGAAAGCCGCCTATCATTCCCGATTGGGACGGTCCCCTATTCTGCTATGCAACTGACCGTATCGCTCAAGAGGGTTATAAAATCAAGGTGGCAGAACGGGTAGCGCCGGAGCGTGAGGAATGGGGCTGGGACACCGGCTGGGGGTTCTTTTCCGATGATGACGATGAAATTGAAGATGACGAAAACGGCGGCTTTTACGATATTCGAGACATTTGCCGCATTGACCCAACCGTAGTGCCCCTGTTGTCCTTGCCTTATGGCACGTGTATGGAGAAAGACGAAACCGGGGAATGGATTGAAATTGAAGATGATGAAACGGAAAGGAGTTAATGACAATGCAGCTTGATAAAATTGAAGATGTTTTATCTGAAAATCTGGGAGAAGGGTATCGAATTGTTAGGGACAATGATGAACTATCTCCAATAATCGAATGGGTTGACTGGGTTAATCAATCGGAAAATGACGAGAATGAAGAAGCTATTCGGGTTGAAGTCCATTTTGAAGATGGCACAGAGGAAACCTTTGAAAAAGGAATTACGCTTCGTCAAATCTGGCATGAAGATGTACTATAAGAACACCCTATATGCAGGAGGTGGAAAACATGGGTTCATGGGGCGTAAAAGCATTGGAAAGTGATGAGGGGCTGGATGTAATCGACATCCTCACAAACGAATATGTGCCGGAGCATCCGGTGCTGGATTTGGGCGAAATTATTGAGTTGATGAAAGAGGAGGTTATGCTGGGAGCAGACTTCTCACAGATTGACTTTCTCTTTGATAATACTGCGATGGCTCTGGCGGAGCTGTACTTCCAGTGGAAGGATGTCGGTAAATTGGACTATGGCACCGAGGAAAGCGTCTGGAATAAGGTTACAGACTTTATGACATCCAAAGAGGCTCTTGATCTTTTGCTACGGCAACTCACCGACATAAAAAATGAAGTTCCAGACGAGGACGGTGAACGAGAAATAGCGGAACTTTGGAAAAACGGTAATTCTTGGGAGAAGTGGAATAATCATCTTGATATGCTCATTCAGCGATTAGAGCAAGAACAGGAAAAATAAAGAGGAACTTGCCGCTTCATCTTTGGCGCGGGGGATGCGTGTTGATCGTGTGTAGTATCGCTACGTTGCTTGTTTAGGTGCGGACTTCTGGACACTTTGTCCAGAAGTGGCCCGGTAGATAAAGGAGGATGATATATGGGCGCATGGAATTATGGTGTTTTTGATGATGATACTGCGTATGACGCTTTGACTGACCTTAAAAATTCATTAGACATAATTGCTGATATGGAACGATATTTTGATGAGGTTATACAGGCTGAATATATCGGCTATGATGAAGCTCATTACGCTTTAGTATCAGCGGCCGTTATTGACAGCGTAATAAACAGCTTTGTGTATAGATGTGATGAGGAAGATTATTTTGAGTGGACAAGTTCACAAAAATGTTTTGACTTTTCTCCCCTCAAACAAAAAGCAGTAACGGCTATTGGTGCCATTCTTTCTGATAATTCTGAATTAAGAGAATTGTGGGAAGAAAACGAGGAATTGTATGAAGCATGGAAAGAGGATAAACTTTCAATGCAAAAACGACTGCAATAACAACAAAAAGGAAAGGTGAAAAATCATGGGATTGTTTGGAAACATTTTTAAGCCGCTGCAAGGAAAGCTGACCGCTAAACAAGAAGAAAATATGAAAAAGGTAGCGGAAGTATTTAAGGAAAAGACAGGGAAAGATTATCAGACCGCCGTTGTCTGGAAAATGACAACAAAGAAAAAACTAACAAAAACTGTTCATACATATTACAACTGGCTTATGGGCTATGGCATAGACGATAATAACATTCCTGAAATCGTACTTATTCCCGTAGATCCTAAATGGGATTGGATTGATGAACCTATTTATTGCAAAAAGACTAATTCCGAAATGACGCAGGACAAGAAAACAAGCCTGTTCATCTTAAAGAATGACCAGCTTGAAGATGGCAAAATAGATTTACAGCTTATTAGTTCCGTGGCGATGATGGAAAATTATCTCATGGACGTTAATTATATGTTTGACTATGAAAAATTGAGTGAGTATTGCATGAAATATTGGATGGGTAAGTGATGGAGTTTATAGAAAAGTTTTTAAGTGAGTATTGGCAATATGTAACGCTTGTGATTGGTGCAGGTTTTGTGATATTCGGTTTTATCTGCAACAAAATAAAATTACCAAAATTCTTAACGAGAAATCCAGACGCAAAATATTCGTTCGGGTTGAGAATAGTGTATATATTACTTGGCATCGGCACCGTATTATATTCTCTTTTCTGTATTTTTTCTTGAGGTTAATAGTTGTTTGGGGGCCGCCAACGGAAACGGCATATAAAAAAACCGTTGGATTGGCGGCTGTGTTGTTATGCGCCTCAAATAGGGGCAGAAGTCAAACGGCGGTTTTGAAACTAATCATTTCAAGGCCGCCGCTTTTTTATACCCACGGCGGCAAAGGAGGTACGCCGTGTTTCTTTGCCTTGTCCATGCCCTTAATTTGTCAAAAAAAGCCCAGGCACCGGACCAGGATATTCTGATATTGGTTGCGAAAATTGTTCTAATATAAATAAATTCCTCGCTTTATGCGCTTGTGCGGCCTTGTGCTGTGCAAGCGCATTTTGCTTGCCTTACTTCTGGACAAAGTGTCCAGGGGTACGGGGCGGCTCCCCTGGGTGCCGCTCCCCGCCAGCCCTCCATTTTGTTTCCGATCAACCAACCCACCGAAACAAAATGGAGGACAAGTTATGACTACAATCAATATGAAAGATTTTTATTATTGGTACATAGTGGACGAGCTGGTGGAGGTGCCCGATGAAGTGGCCGAGGTGCTTCTGGCCAGCCGGAGGAATGAAGCGGCCTATCAGCGGCGGCTTACCCGGAACAAGGCGTTTTATTCCCTGGACTGCGATGACGGGATCGAATACTCCGCGTGTCTGCACGAGCCCAGCCCCCAGGAGCTCCTGGATCGGAAAGAAATGTTTTTCCGTCTGTGGAACGCCCTCAACTCCCTGCCGGAAATCCAGGGCCGCCGGGTGGACGCTCACTTGATCCTCGGCAAGAGCTACCGCCAGATTGCCCGCGAGGAGGGCGTGGATAAAAGCGCCGTCCGTTGTTCCGTGGAAAGCGGCATCAAACGGATGAAAAAATATTTAAGAGAAAATTTCTAATTACCATCTCCATTTGCCCCTTTTTTGTCCTGGGTATATGAGAGGAAGTTTTTTCCCTCTCCGTAAAGAGGACGCGGGGGCCCCAGGCCACAGTGCCGGGCCGCCGCCCTCTTTGCGGGGGAGCGCCGCCGCCGAGGATGCTGTCTTATGACGGGGCAAGAAAATGAGCGCGGCGCTCCCCTATATCTTTATGAAAAAGGGGAACGCTCTATGAACTACGATCCAGAATTGGCGGCCCTGCTTTCCCAGCCGTGGAGCGAGGGGGCCTGCCGGGGCTATGTGATCTCTGCGATGGAGCGGTGCGGCTTCAAGCCCGCCGACATTGAACAGGTCATGCTGGAGCTCCACGAGGTTTTTGACTACACCACCCCGGAGGAGGCTGCGGCTTACTACGAGCGGAGCCCCTATTGACTTCTGGACAAAGTGTCCAGAGGTCACACCGTCAAGCGGCCAGCGCCCTATGCGGGTGCTGGCCGTTTCCTTTATCCATACCGTTTTAAGAGGGAGGTATTTTATGCAGGCACAGGTCAAATACGAAAGCGAGATCAAAACTGCCGTTCTTGGGGATCGGACGATCACCGTCAAGAATGTTACCCCCATTTACCCGCCGCAGGAGCGGGATAAGCGAAGCCGTGAGGTCGAGCGGCGGCTGTTTGATGTGTTTGTAAAGTACGCCGGACAGAGGGGGTAGGCCGGAGTCATCCTTGTTGCATGGGGGCATTAGAGGTATAATATAGTTGTAGGTTGGCTCCCATTTATGGAAAGGGAGCTAATTATGGATAACAGAATTGACGCGATTTATGGGCGGCAGTCGATTGACAAAAAGGACAGTATCAGCATTGAAAGTCAGTTTGAATTTTGCCGTTACGAATTGAAAGGCGGTGAGGGCCGGGAGTACAAGGATAAAGGTTACTCCGGCAAGAATATTGAACGCCCGGACTTCCAGCGGCTTTTGCAGGACATCAAGCTGGGGCTCATCAAGCGGGTGATCGTCTACAAGCTGGATCGGATCAGCCGCTCCATTGTGGACTTTGCAAAGCTCATGGAGCTGTTCAAGCAGTACAATGTGGAGTTTGTGTCCTGTACGGAAAAATTTGATACCTCTACCCCAATGGGCAGGGCGATGCTCAATATCTGTATCGTGTTTGCCCAGCTGGAACGGGAAAGCATCCAAATGCGCGTGCAGGACGCTTTTTATTCCCGGTGTACCAAAGGCTACTATATGCGGGGCCGGACGCCATACGGTTTTGATACTGAGCCCATCGTCATGGACGGGATCAAGACAAAGAAGCTGGTGGAAAATGCGGAAATGGATTTTGCCGAGCTGATGTACCAGATGTATGCGGAGCCGAGCAGCTCCTACGGCGATATAACCCGGTACTTTGTCAAAAACTCCATTGATGTCTATGGAAAAGCCCTGCAACGGGCCTTTATCTCGAAACTGCTGAGAAACCCGGTCTATGTCCAGGCCGATATGGACATCTACGAATACTTCAAAGCCCAGGGCGTAAAAATCGAAAGCCCCCCGGAAATGTTCACGGGGGACAATAGCTGCTATCTCTACCAGGGCCGGGAGGGTGAAGAACAAATCCTTGTAATCGCTCCCCACCAGGGGCGCATCCCCTCCAGCCTTTGGCTGACCGTCCAGCGTAAGCTGTCACAAAACACCTCATTCCAGAATGGCCGCAAATGCCACAATACCTGGCTGGCCGGGAAAATCAAGTGCGGACGCTGCGGCTATGCTCTGGTGGGCTTGAGAGCCCAAAACGGCGTTACTTACCTGCGGTGCAAGCAGCGGGCCGATAACGGGAGCTGCGAGGGTGCCGGTACGCTGACGGCGCAAAGCATGGAGTCCTTTGTGTATGGCGAGATGGTGGAGAAAATGCGGAAGTATCACACGCTGAAAGGCGGCAAGGAACCGGGCTATAACCCCAAACTGACCGCCGCCCGTGTTGCCCTGGCAAAGACGGAAAGCGAGATTGAGAAACTTCTGGACACTTTGTCCGGGGCAAACCCGCTGCTCCTGCAATACGCAAACAATAGGATCGAGGAGCTGGACGCAGAACGGCAAAAGCAGTTAAAGCTGGTGGCCGATCTCACCGCTAATTCCGTTTCGGACACGCAAATTGACTGTATCACGAATTACCTCAACGATTGGGAGTCCGTGAGTTTTGACGATAAGCGCAAGGTGGTTGATATTCTCATATCCCACATTGATGCAACCAGTGAGAGCGTTACAATCCACTGGAAAATCTAAAGCCTGTTTCACTTGGCATTATGCCTTTGTAAAAAATAGTTTATTTTTTACAAGTATCTTTCCGATAAGGAAGTTAAGTTCTTGAAGGAGAACGACTATGATAATGAACTCCTGAAAACCGTATCGGAGGAAGATGCCGAAACAGTTGAATGGATCCAAAAAAACATAGGCTACTTTATTGCCTATAAGGATCTTTTCTCCACTTGGCTCACGATGGGTAAGGACTTTGATGTTTCAAATGTCCGTGATGCTCTTTCTGCATTTAGCCGACTAATTTCTAATTCGCATAAAAGGGTATTTGAAAAAGTATTTGATACCCTGCAAACAGGCCTTTCCAAACTTGGCGATAGCTCCGGTTCACAAACGAAAGCAATTAGTGGGCTGCTGACGCTGATAAAAGACATTCCTATGGATGGCAAGCAGGACTACGATGTTCTCGGTTTCATCTACGAATATCTTATCAGTAACTTTGCAGCAAATGCTGGAAAGAAAGCTGGCGAGTTCTACACCCCGCACGAGGTATCGCTTCTGATGTCCGAGATCGTTGCGAGTCATTTGAAGGGTAAAAGTGAAATCAAAATCTACGACCCGACAAGCGGTTCGGGCTCACTGCTTATCAATATTGGTCAAAGCGTTGCGAAGTATATGAGCGACGACAACAATATTCAGTATTACGCTCAGGAGTTGAAAGAGAATACTTATAACCTGACCCGAATGAATTTGGTTATGAGAGGCATTGATCCCGCTAACATTATCACTCGTAACGGCGATACTCTCGAGGAGGATTGGCCGTACTTTGATGAAAATGATCCGGTCAATACCTATAACCCTCTCTATGTGGATGCGGTCGTATCCAATCCGCCGTATTCGCAGGCTTGGGATCCGTCTAATAAAGAGGGAGATCCTCGTTATGCTCGTTTTGGACTTGCTCCCAAAGGAAAAGCCGACTATGCTTTCCTACTTCACGACCTGTTCCATATCAAACCGGACGGCATTATGACAATTGTTCTTCCCCACGGCGTACTGTTCCGTGGCGGTGAGGAAGGTGAAATCAGAAAAAACCTGATCGAGAATAACCATATCGACGCCATTATCGGGTTGCCTGCAAATATCTTCTTCGGGACAGGGATCCCCACCATTATTATGGTGCTGCGCCAAAAGCGTGAGAACACCGATGTTCTTATCATCGACGCATCCAAGGGATTTATCAAAGAGGGTAAAAATAACAAGCTCCGTGCGTCTGACATTAAACGCATAGCAGACACCTTTATCAAGCGTGAAAGCGTCCCGAAGTTTTCACGAGTTGTCAGTCGTGAAGAAATTCGCAGCAATGATTATAACCTGAACATTCCTCGCTATGTGGACTCATCTGAAGCAGCCGAGCATTGGGATGTCTATGCGTCTATGTTTGGCGGTATCCCGACGGCAGAAATTGAAGAGCTGGGCGAATTTTGGACGGCGTTCCCGGCACTGAAAAAGGCTCTGTTTACAGAGAGTGGCATCCCCTATGTGAATGTGTCTGTCGATGACATTAAGAGCGCCATCAAGAGCCACCCCGATGTGGTCGGATTTGAGGATGCTTTTAATGCCGCCTTTTCTACTTTCCCGGCGTTCCTGAAAGAAGAACTTATCGACCGGATGGAAAGCATTGAAATCTCTAAGGCTGAAACCGTTCTGAGCGCTGATATTTTTGAGCGTCTGAAGGATATTCCGCTTATCGACAAATATGCGGCGTTCCAACTCCTTGACGACGATTGGACTGGAATTTCTATTGATCTTGAGGTCTTGCAGACCGAGGGCTTTTCTGCGACAAAGGAAGTCGATCCGAACCTTGTCATCAAGAAAAAGGATGGCAAAGATCAGGAGGTGCAAGAAGGCTGGGTAGGTCACATAATCCCGTTTGACTTGGTACAGGTGACTTTGCTCTCCGCAGAAACGGATGAGCTCCACGGTTTGGAAAGCCGTTTGGCGGAAATCCCGTCTGAATATGAGTCCATCCTTGATGAAATGACAGAGGAGGATAAAGAGAGCTGCAACGATGTTCTCACCGATGAAGGCGATGCTTTCGTTCCGAAAGAAGTATCCAAAAAGATCAAAGAACTGAAGAAAGACCGTTCTCCTGAAAGCGTTGCGCTCTGTACACTCTTAGAAAAGGTTGAGTCTTTGGTCAAGAGCGAGAAAGAAATCAAAGCACAAATCAAGGCAAAGAGTGTTGCGTTGCAGGCAAAAACAAAGGATACGATTGAAAACCTGAGTGACGAACAGGCTTTGGATTTGCTTAAAAAGAAGTGGATCGCTCCTCTTATTGAGAGCATTCACAAGCTGCCTGATACCGTAATCGACAGTTTGGTAAGCAAAATTCAAGCCCTACAGAACAAGTATGCGACAACTTTCTTTGAGGTCGAACAGCAGATCAGCGAAACCGAAGCTACCCTTTCGGGAATGATCGACGACCTTGAGGGTAACGAGTTTGATATGCTGGGACTTGGTGAGTTGAAGAAATTGCTGGGAGGTAGTGCAGAATGACGAAAAAACCAGATGCTCCCGCAATTCGCTTCAAAGGTTTCTCGGACGCTTGGGAACAGCGTAAGGTATCGGAATTAGCTGAAAAGACCTATGGTGGCGGTACTCCTTCGACATTAAATGAGGCATATTGGGATGGTGATATTCCGTGGATACAGTCCTCTGATGTAGTTGATGGAAGGTTGTTCGGCGTTGTACCGAGGAAACGTATAACTCAGTATGGATTAAACAATTCTGCAACTCAACTTGTACCTAAAAACTCAATAGCAATTATTACCCGTGTAGGTGTTGGAAAGCTCGCATTTATGCCGTATTCCTATGCTACCAGCCAAGATTTTCTATCGCTGAGCAAGCTCAATGCAGAGCCACTTTTCACGGTATATGCTTGCTATAAAAAGCTGCAATCCGAGTTGAATGCAGTACAAGGAACATCGATTAAAGGCATTACTAAAGATGAACTGTTAGCAAAGACCGTTATGGTTCCTCAATACGCTGAGCAGCAGCAAATAGGTGCTTTCTTCAGCCAGCTTGACAACCTTATCACCCTTCATCAGCGTAAGTTTGAAAAGTTGACGAATGTGAAAAAGTCAATGCTCGAAAAGATGTTCCCGCAAAATGGCTGCAGTTACCCCGAAATTCGCTTCAAGGGATTTACTGACGCTTGGGAACAGCGTAAGTTGACTGAGTTTGTCGAGTTCTTTTCAGGATTAACTTATACGCCTAATGATGTTCAGGAAAATGGAACTCTTGTGCTTCGTTCATCAAATGTAAGCAACGGTGAGGTTGTCGATGCAGATAATATCTATGTAAATCCGCAAGTTGTTAATTCTGAGAATGTTAAAGTCGGCGATATAGTTGTTGTTGTTCGTAATGGCTCTCGTTCACTCATCGGAAAACACGCACAAATTAAGGCTTTTATGCCCAACACGGTAATCGGAGCGTTTATGACTGGTATTCGTTCGGAATGTCCAGAGTTTACAAATGCTTTACTTAATACTTCAAGATTTGAAGAAGAAATCGCAATGAATATGGGAGCAACAATCAACCAAATCACGGGATATATGTTTTCCAAAATGGAATTCAAAGTGCCGCGTTTGGACGAACAAAAGAAAATAGGCGAATATTTTGAAAAACTCGACAACCTTATCACCCTTCATCAGCGTGAGTTGGAAAAGCTCCAAAATATCAAGAAATCCATGCTTGAGAAGATGTTCGTTTATGGAGGAACGAGGAAATGGGAATCATAACTCTATACCACGGTACTCCCAATAAGCTCGTAGTTCCCCAATACGGTGGCGGGGATGAAAAGCACGACTATGGCAAAGGCTTTTATCTAACCGAGAGTATTGAACTTGCAAAAGAATGGGCGGTCTGCCGACCTAATAATACAAACGGATGGGTCCATAAGTACGAACTTGATACCGACGGACTAAGAATCTTAGATTTCCAGCAGCGGGATGTCCTGGCGTGGCTTGCAGAACTGATGAAGCATAGGGAGGCAGCTGATTCCAAACGATATCGTATGCTCGCAGAGAAGTTCATCGAGAAGTATGGCATTGACACAAGCGATTACGATGTCATTCGTGGCTGGAGAGCTAACGCTTCTTACTTCTATATTGCGAAAGAATTTGTTCGGGACAATATCGATATTGATATTCTTGAAGAGCTGCTCTCGTTGGGCGGGTTAGGTCTCCAGTACTGCATCAAATCCAAAGCAGCCTATGCGAATCTGAGAGAAAAAAGCGACGAGCTACTTGTTGTCCCTTATGCAGAGTTTAACGACAGATACAACCAGAGAGATGTGTCTGCAAGAAACAATATGCGTGAACTTGTTGATTCCGACGCAAACAAGGTCACAAAGGTGTTCAGCACTTTATTTGAGAGGTGATGATAGTGCGAGCGTATGCAGAGGCATACTTAGACGATGTTGTAGAAAACCAGGGCAAGCTCTTTGACCTTGTTGCACAGCAGTATCCCGACAAAGATACTGAGGAGTTCATTAACACCTATATGGCAAGCAAAACGAGAAAGAGTATTGACGAGGCAAAAGCGTATGTCAATACAATGGATGCGAAGGAGCTTTGGACTTATTTCACCGAAACAGAAAGCTATTGTCTTAAAGAAGGAAAGGCGATGGGCGGGTTTATGCCAGCTTGGATTGGAGAGTTTTACGCCTATTATCAGTGGTTTTACGGCTTGTCTAGTGCGGAACTGGTCAAGAAGATTCCTGTGTCCTTTTTGAAAAAAGCCTACGCTGGGCTCCATGACTTGGAACTTGATTTGGCAGTAAAAAAAGTAGGAGAAGTGTGATGACTGTTATCTGTTTTCACAACAATAACGAAGAGAATGGATACCTTAGCAACTGGTATCCTTCCACATTTACGCACAATGGTATCATCTTTTCCTCAATGGAGCAGTATATGATGTACCGCAAGGCACTTTCCTTTGGCGATGAAAAGGTTGCCACACAGATTCTTGCTACGGATAATGCTGCCGAGATAAAGGCTCTTGGACGGCTTGTATCCGGCTATGATGAGAGCCTATGGAACGGTATTCGACAAATTGTCGTCTATGAGGGGCTTTTCGCAAAGTTTACGCAGAACCCTGATCTAAGGGAGAGACTGAAAGATACTGGAAATGCATTTCTTGCTGAGTGTGCTGTAAATGATCGGATTTGGGGCATTGGTTTATCCATGCGTGATCCAAGCAGACTTGACCGGGCAAAATGGCGGGGGCAAAATCTGCTGGGTTATGCCCTGATGATGGTGCGTGAAAGGCTGTAATCAGCATATTCTTGGGAACAGCGTAAGTTGGGTGAACTCGTTGACAGAGTAGTTCGCAAGAATACAAACAACGAATCTACGCTACCATTAACAATCTCGGCACAATATGGTTTGGTTGACCAAATCACATACTTTAACAACCGTGTTGCAAGCCGAGATGTGAGCAATTATTACTTGGTGCTGAATGGCGAATTTGCCTACAACAAAAGTACCTCTGACGGCTATCCATTCGGCGCGGTCAAAAGGCTTGATCTATATGAAAAAGGCGTATTATCAACGCTCTACATCGTTTTTTCTCCGAAAAAAGAGCAGCAGGTTGACTCGGATTTTCTGACCGTTTTCTTCGATACAGATAGGTGGCATAAGGGTGTAGCCGAGAGAGCTGCCGAGGGCGCAAGAAATCACGGCCTGCTCAATATTTCTGCTGAAGATTTCTTTGACATAGACCTTTCTGTACCTAAAGATGTTGCAGAGCAAAAACAAATCGGGGCGTTTATTCGCCAGCTCGACAACCTTATCACCCTTCATCAGCGTAAGCATTTGCGCTTGCACCCTTAAATAAACCTTAGCGTGAAAGGCTGCTTTCACCGCAGAGAGGAGGAAATCGTATGACATTCCAAAAAGAGGCAGACTTTGAGGAAGCCCTGATTAAAGTCTTAGCGGATAAAGGTTGGGAAAAAGAAGTTATCAAGAACCCGACCGAGCAAGACCTCATCCAAAATTGGGCAAAGATTCTGTATGACAACAACCGTGGAATTGACCGCTTGAATAACTATCCTCTTACGGATGGGGAAATGCAGCAGATCATCGATCAGATCACGGAACTCAGAACCCCGTTGAAGCTCAACGGCCTTATCAACGGGAAAACTGTATCTATCAAGCGTGACAACCCTGATGATAAGCTCCATTGTGGCACGGAAATCAGCTTGAAAATATATGATCGCAGAGAAATCGCCGCCGGACAGAGCCGGTATCAAATCGCACAGCAACCGGTTTTTCCGAGCAAGTCAAAAATGCTGAATGACCGCCGTGGCGATTTGATGCTGCTCATCAATGGTATGCCGGTCATACATATCGAGCTGAAGCGCAGCGGTGTCCCTGTCAGTCAAGCGTATAATCAGATTGAGAAATACTCATATGAGGGCGTTTTTACAGGACTGTTCTCTCTCGTTCAGGTTTTTGTTGCAATGAACCCTGAAGAAACCCGCTATTTTGCTAACCCCGGTCCCGATGGGAAATTCAACACGGATTACTATTTCCATTGGGCAGATTTTAACAACGAACCGATCAATGATTGGAAAGCGATCGCCTCCTCTCTGCTGTCCATTCCTATGGCGCACCAGCTCATCGGGTTCTATACTGTTGCCGATAATGCTGACGGTGTTCTGAAGGTGATGAGAAGCTATCAGTACTACGCAGCCAGTGCTATCTCCGATGTGGTATCTAAGACAAAATGGGATAGCGGGAAGCAGCGTGGCGGATACATTTGGCATACCACAGGTTCGGGCAAAACGATGACGAGTTTTAAGTCAGCTCAGTTGATTGCAAACTCCAATGATGCCGATAAAGTCATCTTCCTTACCGACCGCATCGAGTTAGGAACCCAGTCACTCAAGGAGTATCGGGCATTTGCAGATGAAAATGAAACAGTACAGGCAACAGAGAATACCTATGTCCTTTTGTCAAAGCTGAAGAGTAACGCCACAGCAGATACCCTAATCGTCACTTCTATTCAGAAGCTGAGTAATATCCGGGATGAGGACGGTGGGCTTAACGCAAGCGACATTGAAATAATCAACGGCAAGCGACTTGTCTTTATCGTTGATGAAGCCCATCGCTCGACTTTTGGAGATATGCTCTCAATTATAAAGGAAACATTTCCTAATGCGATTTTCTTCGGTTTCACCGGAACACCGGTGTTTGAGGAGAACGCAAAGAAAAACAATGCCCAAACAGATGTTTTTGGCAATGAACTTCATAGATATAGCATTGCTGATGGTATCAGGGATAAGAATGTGCTTGGATTTGATCCTTATAAAGTCCTGACCTTCCGTGATAAGGATGTCCGCAAAGTGGTTGCCTTGGAAAAAGCAAAAGCAGCAACCGAAGAAGAAGCGATCAGCGATCCGAAAAAGGCAAAAATATTCTATGAGTATATGGACTCCTCCACCGTTAAGATGGCAGGTTTCTTGGGCGATGACGGCAAGTGGGTCAAGGGCATTGAAGATTATCTTCCAAAGACTCAGTATCTTTCCTCGGAGCATCAAAGCAAGGTCGTTGAGGATATTCAAGAAAACTGGCTAACTTTGAGCCACAACGGGAAATTTCACGCAATCTTTGCAACGAGCAGCATCCCCGAAGCAATAGACTACTATCGACTGCTGAAGGCTGCAATGCCGGGACTCAGAATCAGTTGCCTTTTTGACCCCAATATCAGCAATGAAGATGGTGATTACAAAGAATACAAGGGGCAGCCGATTGCTTTCTATAAAGAGAAAGGCTTGATTGAAATCCTCACTGACTATAATGCGATGTTTGGTCAGGATTTTTCGATTACTACACACGCTCGCTTCAAAAAAGATCTTTCTCTACGCCTTGCCCACAAAGAACAATATAAGCGGATCGAAAGAGAGCCTAAAAAGCAACTCGACCTTTTGATCGTAGTGGATCAGATGCTTACCGGCTTTGACTCTAAGTGGGTCAATACGCTGTATATGGATAAGATACTGGAGTATGAGAACATCATTCAGGCATTTTCCAGAACCAACAGACTTTTCGGACCCGATAAGCCTTTTGGCATAATCAGATATTATCGCAAGCCGCATACGATGGAGCAGAATGTGAGCAAAGCGGTTAAGCTCTATTCCGGCGATAGACCGATAGGTCTGTTCGTTGAAAAACTGTCTTACAACCTCGGAAAGCTCAACTCTGTGTTTGATGACATTGCGTATCTGTTCAAAAACGCTGTTATCCCTGACTTTGAAAAGCTACCTGCGGATGGAACGGTAAGAGCTAAGTTTGCCTCACTGTTTAGAGATTTCAACGGATACCTTGAAGCTGCTAAAATCCAAGGATTTAGGTGGGACAAACACACCTACTCATTCAAGGATGAGGAAAGCGGTAAAACGATTGAGATTGCAATGGAGTTTGATGAGAACGCATTTTTGATTTTGGCACAGCGTTATAAAGAGCTTTCCGCTGCTTCTCCCGATGATCCCGGATCACAAGACATAGATATACCATACGATCTTGTTGGATACCTGACTGAAATTGACACAGGGGTTATTGATGCCGATTATATGAACAGTCGTTTCGATAAGTACCTCAAATTGATTCGACAGGAAGGTTCTTCCGAGGAATCTATTGAGCAAGCAAAGGCAGAACTACACAAGACTTTTGCTGCCCTAACGCAAGAGGAGCAGAAATACGCAAATATCTTTCTGCACGACATTGAGCGAGGCGATGTCATTGCCGAGGACGGAAAAACGCTTCGTGACTACATCACGGAGTATCAGTTTAGAGCAAAAGATGACCAAATTCACCGTTTTGCAACCATCTTCGGTCTTGATGAGGATAAACTCAGGAATATGATGGGGCTTAACCTGAATGAAGCGACTATCAATGAGTTTGGCAGGTTTGACGAGCTGAAAAAGAGCGTCGATAAGTCCAAAGCAAAAGCGTTCTTTGAAGCATATGAACAAACCAAGTTGATTCCGCCCAAGGTCAATATGAAAACGGATCAGCTTTTGCGGCAGTTCATTCTTACCGGTGGATTTGAGGTTGATATGCCGTAATGAGTGCCATCAACGCTAAAGCAAGCCGAAAAATGAAAAAATATGCGGTCTTAACAAGAGAGCCAAGGTGTTTCCTTGGCTCTCTTGCTTTTTCTTGGGAACAGCGTAAGTTGTCTGAAATGTGCGGTACTTTTGAGTATGGACTTAACGCAGCCGCTAAGGAGTTTGA
>ENA-UESI01001015-UESI01001015.1-human-gut-metagenome-genome-assembly--contig:-NODE-1015-length-19759-cov-6.107662_pt1 | contig 19759 bp, 16 predicted proteins | sample MGYA00243005_ERZ508006 | MGnify/ENA primary metagenome ERZ508006 (study PRJEB26167, sample SAMN06115436) | human gut metagenome | host: Homo sapiens | place: China:Shandong | collected 2015-06-10... | reverse complement strand
TCCGAAGAAGAGGTCGTGAAAAACATCATGCTGCGGGACACAGTGGACGGCGTGTTCACCACCGTGGAGGATGTGGCCGATACCCTGGTATTTTTGTCCAAGGACCGGGGAGCCCTGACTGGCCAGTCGATCCGTCTGACGCACGGCTGGGCTATGATGTGAGGTCGAGCATGAGAGAACAGATCGCAGTTTATGGCTCCGGGACCATCGGTTCCTGCGAGGCCATGCTGATCATCGGCCACGGAGTCCCCTGTACGGTAATCGGCCACTCGGAACGCGGGTTGGATCGGTGTCGGAACGCAGTTGCCCAGAACTGGGATAACCTGATTGCCGAAGGGTTGGCTACAGAGGCCAACAAGCAGGCAGCCCTGACTCTGTTGACCGTCACCAACGATCCTACCGCACTGAAAGATCACACCTTCGTCTTTGAGGCCGTCACCGAGGGAGCAGCGGAAAAGCAGAGCGCCTATGCGGCCATCGCTCAGTATGCTGCCCAGGATGCCATCATAGCGTCCTGCTCCTCCTCCATGGATGCGGAGATCCTGGCAGACCTAACGCCCTGCCCTGAGCGCCTGCTGATCGCACACCCCTTCCAGCCGGTCCATATGCTGCCGCTGGTAGAAGTGGTCCGACATCAGCGGACACAGGAGGAAGCCGTCAGCATGACGCTGGCTTTGCTGGAACAGCTGCACCGACAGGTGGTGGTCTTGAACCACAGCGTGCCGGGGCTCCTGGTAAACCGCTTCGCGCAGGCCCTGTTTCGGGAGTCCATCTACCTGATCGAGCAAGGGATCACCACGGCGGCAGACATTGACCGGGCTGTGAAATACGCCGTGGGAATGCGCTACGCCTCTATCGGCCTGTTGGAGTATTTTGACGCAGTGGGCTTCCAGTTGGAGAGCACGATCGCCCAGAACGTCTATCCAGACCTGTGCGGTACCAGGGAACTGCAAAAGACGGTCTTGGAGGGACTGGCACCCGGCAAGACCGGCCAGGCGGCGGGACAGGGGCTCTATGACTGGTCGGAGAAGGACCAGGATGACTTCCGCCGCCGCAAGCAGAGTCCCTACTTCGACGGCGTCCGGGAGTGGACCATGCCGGAGTGAGGCCGAAAACAATTATGCAAAAGACCCCGCAGGCTTTCCTGCGGGGTCTTCCCATAAGCGTTGAAATTCAAAAATTCTTCTAGATGTATCTCTTTTTGAAAGATTCCTGCACTGTTATTTTTCGCGAGTAAAGCATCCTGTGCTCTATTCCTAAATCTGTGAACTATGCTCCCCTTATATTTGCCATACAAGCTTGGACAGATATTCCTGTTGGGCAAAGTAATCCCGAGTTACATTTAGATGCGTGATCATCGCATATCGGGCTCCCAAAATATCATTGCGACAAATCGCGTCTAGAATGCAACGATGCTCCTGACTCGAGCGAGCGCGGAACGCATCGCCTGATTCTTGAATCAGAATACTGACAGACCGAGTAATCGTCGGCATCAGGTTCTGAAGCAGGCTGTTGCCCGCACACTCGGCAATGTAGCAATGGAACATAGCATCTGCATTAATATAGTTCTCATCTGAAGCAAGCTTCTGCGCGAGTGCATTATAACGAGTTGTCAGTTCAATTTTTTGCTCTGATGTAATTCTCTCAGCGGCTGTTGCTGCCATTTCTGGCTCAATCATCAGACGAAATTCCACCAAATCCTTCGCCAATTTAGGTCCTTTTTCGATAAAAGTTAACCCTAACGGATCCTCCGGAACTCCCGTATGGTCCGACACATAGGTGCCGGAGCCTTGCCGTACAACGAGAATATTTCGAGTAACAAGGCGGCGAATAGCCTCTCGCAGAGTACTACGTCCCACATTTAAAAGGAGCGCTAGTTCCTGTTCGTTGGGCAAACGGTCTCCCGGCTGTAAATTTTTCTCCTGAATAAGATCGATGATTTGCTGTGCAGCCGAATCAGCGCGGGATGCGTTAATATGAGCCCCCATAGTGATTCCTTCCTATACAAAAATTTCTGCAAAAGCTAGAAACTAATTGTCCCCGTTTTGCAATCTATATTTTGTAATCTACTAAACTTTGTTTACTTTGTCAAGTTCTGTCAATCTGTCTAGGGTTTTCACGCTTAGGAGTTTCTATTCACAAGCAAAAGGCATCTCCAAAGCAGATAGGTCATTTTCAACAAAGTTGACAGATTTTGGTTGTGTAATATATAAAAAAGAGTGTTAAGAAATTATTTTTATTGACTTTGCACATTCATATGATATGATGATTTTATAAATACATATGATGATTTTAAGACGAGAATATGAGGTTCCTGCATATCAAAAAAGAGGATCAAATTGCATTTGTCACGTTTGATCGAGCGCCTAGTAATCTTTTTGACTACACAGTTTATAGTGAGTTCAAAGAGATCTTCCAAGATCTAGGGTCTGATTCTGCAGTCGTAATATTGCAGGCTGCCGGAAAAAACTTTTCACTAGGGCACGATATGTCCGAGCTGCAAGCCATTAGTTTGGAGAATATTGACAGCCATTATCAAATCTTAGGAGAGGCCCTGGCTGCGATCTATGCTTGTCCGAAGCCTACTGTGGCTGCAGCACAAGGTAATGTGGCAGGTGCAGGCTTAGCTGCTGTGGCTGCTTGTGATCTGATCATAGCTGCAGATGACGCCCATTTTCTCACGCCCGAGATCAAAGCTGGCATCATCGGGTGCACCGAATTTTTGGAGCTGCTATTGCCGAAGGGCCTAACCCGTTATTATGCTTACACCGGAAAACAGATCCCGGCCTATGAACTTTATCGCTGTGGCGGTATTTTAGAACTGGTCCCAGCTAAAGAGCTTCATTCTCGAGCACACACATTAGCGAAAGAGTTGTTACAGTCAGCCCCCCGAAGAACTGCGAGCCTACAAGTGTTACATGAATCAAGTAGACGGAGAAGATCTGCTTGGAAAATTCTACATGGGCAAGCCCCACGGGAAAGAATTTCTGCATTCTCCCAATAGCCGTGAACTTTATCGGGCCTTTTTTGAAAAGCGGCCTCCGAAATTTCAGCGACTTTAACAAAGCTTTATTTGGCAGGATATGCCTTATAAATACGAATTCACAAGTCAACGTTGAGGAGGAATGGAGCTTGAAAGTTGTTATTTGTGACCATATTTTTCCTGATATCGAACAGGAAAAGCGGGAACTGGCCTGCGTGCCGGATCTGGAATTGATCGATGCAGGATGCACATCAAAAGAAGATGTCATAGCGGCGTGCGCAGATGCCGATGCAGTTTTGAATCAGTACAATTTTTTGACGGAGGAGGTGATCAGTTCCTTTAAAAAATGCAAGGTCATCTCTACATATGGCATCGGACTAGATAAAATCGATGTAGATGCAGCAGCAAAGCGCGGGATCTATGTCTGCAACAGCCCCGACTATAACAAATCCGAGGTCGCTGATCATATTGTCACTATGATTATGGCTCTAAGCCGACACCTGAAAGATTTTGACCTTCGGGTCCGCCGTGGAGAGTATGTTGTCCCCTACGACTGGATGAAGCCTATTCGCCCTTCCCTTCAGACGGTGGGTTTTGTAGGTTTCGGTAGGATCGCCAGACAGGCAGCTGATAAACTGCACTCTGCATTTGGCATGAATGTGCTCTGTTATGATCCCTTCCTTACAGCGGAGCAGACAGCCGCAGCTGGAGGTAGAAAAGTAGAGCTGGAGGAGCTGATGCGTGAATCGGACTACATCTCCATCAATGTCTCCCTGTTGCCAACGACCCGAAATCTGATCGGAGTGAAAGAGATCGCCTTAATGAAGCCCAGCGCCTTCCTTGTAAACTGTTCTAGAGGCGGGATCGTGGACGAGGCCCCGCTTGTGGAGGCACTGAAAAGCAAAAAAATCGCAGGCGCTGGCTTGGATACCTTCGCACATGAGCCACTATCCCCTAACGATCCTCTCTGCCAGCTAGATAATGTCATATTGACGCCCCATGCTGCTTGGTACACTGTGGACGCTATGCGTGAACTCCAGAGTATGACTGCTAAACAGGTCGCATTGGTGCTGACTGGACAAGAACCTACTCGATGCGTGAACTACGAAGAGGCGAAAAAGAACAGAAAGTGAGGAAACCTGTCATGGATCCTAAAAGAATGAAAACCATGGACGGAAACGAGGCATGTGCCACTGTTGCATACCAATTCACCGAAGTTGCAGGGATCTATCCTATCACGCCTTCCTCCCCAATGGCAGAGTTGACAGATGAATGGGCTGCATCTGGCAGAAAGAATATGTTTGGGCAGCCGGTTTCCCTGGTAGAGATGCAGTCTGAGGCAGGCGCGATCGGCGCAGTACATGGTGCGCTGGAGAGTGGTGCCTTGGCAACAACGTTTACTTCCTCCCAGGGCCTGATGTTGATGATCCCCTGCCTGCATATCATCGCAGGTCATCGCCACCCCGGCGTACTGCATGTGGCCGCACGCAGTGTTGGTACCCATGCTAATTCCATTTTTGGTGATCATCAGGATGTGATGGACTGCCGTGCCACAGGTGTGGGAATGTTCTCCACTGGTAGCGTACAAGAAGTCATGGATCTGGCCGCTGTGGCTCACTTGGCTGCCATCAAGACAGATATCCCATTCATCCACTTCTTCGACGGCTTCCGGACATCCCATGAAATCCAGAAGATCGAGGTGATTGATCTGGACGCCGTAACCAGACTGGTGGATCAGGATGCACTGGAGGCATGGAGAGCCACTTCCATGAACCCAGACCACCCCGTTATCCGTACCACCGTTCAGGGGCCAGATGTGTACTTCCAAAACGCAGAGGCCAGCAATCCGCAATACGATATGCTGCCAGAAGTAGTAGAGGGTTACCTGAACCAGCTCAGCCAGATTTCTGGTCGCGAATACCATCTCTTCAATTACTACGGCGCATCGGATGCAGAGCGGGTCGTCATCGGAATGGGCTCTGTTAGCGAGACGGCGCGGGAAGTCGTTGACTATTTGAGAAACCGCGGTGAAAAAGTTGGATATCTTCAAATCCATCTGTATCGGCCTTTCTCTGTGAAGCATTTCCTGGGTGCTCTGCCTCCTACCGTTCGAAAGATCTCTGTTCTGGATCGGTCTAGAGAGCCGGGCAGCATCGGTGAGCCGGTGTATCTGGATGTAGTAGCTGCCTTCGCCAACCGAGAAAACGCGCCGGTCATCTATGGCGGGCGGTATGGTCTTAGCTCCAAGGATGTAGACCCCGCTCAAATCAAGGCGGTATACGATAATATGAATTCCAGTAATCCCAAGCCTCGCTTTACTATCGGCATCGTGGATGATGTGACGCATCTTTCTCTGGACTCCAGCACACCACTGAAGACTGACCCAGAGAGCACCATCTCCTGTAAGTTCTGGGGCCTAGGCGGCGATGGTACAGTCGGGGCCAATAAGAACTCTGCCAAAATCATCGGTGACCATACCGATATGTACACACAGGCATATTTTGAGTATGATACAAAAAAGTCCTTTGGTATCACAAAATCGCATCTACGCTTCAGCCATACCCCCATCCGCTCTACCTATCTGGTAAAGAAGGATGCAGATTTCATTGCATGTCATAACCAGTCCTACCTAGACAAATATGATATGATTCATGAGCTTAAGCCCGGTGGCACGTTCCTGCTGAACTGTGCCTGGACCACGCAGGATCTTGAACAGCGCGTCCCTGCAAAGGTCAAGCGGTACATGGCCGAAAACAATATCCAGTTCTATATTGTGGATGCCAACAAAATCGCCCATGACCTGGGTCTGGGAGATAAGGCCAGCATGATCCTGCAGGCTGCATTTTTCAATCTCGCCAAAGTCATTCCAGTAGAGGACGCTGTTGACTATATGAAGGCGGCCGCCAAGAAGACCTTTGCTAAAAAGGGCGAAAGGGTCGTCAACATGAACCTTGCAGCGGTGGATGCCGGCATCAATAGTCCTGTGCGCGTAGAGATCCCGGAAGCATGGAAAAATGCAGAGGAACCCACGCAGGACCTGAGTGATTTGCCAGAAATGATTCGAGAAATCGTGATTCCCATCAACGCTCAACGGGGGGATGCCCTGCCTGTCAGCACATTTGTTGGGCACGAGGGCGGCACCTTTACAATGGGGACCTCTGTGTATGAAAAGAGAGGAATCGCCACCCAGCTCCCCGTTTGGGATCCGCAAAAGTGTATTCAGTGCAACCGTTGCGCTTATGTCTGTCCTCATGCAGCGATCAGGCCCTTCCTGCTGAATGAAGCAGAGTGTGCCAACGCGCCGGAGGGATTCCAAACGGCCCCGGCCAACGGCGCCAAGGAATACCGCTTCACTCTCCAGGTCAGTACCATGGACTGCACAGGCTGCGGAAGCTGCGCGGCCACCTGTCCAGCAAAGGACAAGGCGCTGACGCTCGTACCGGCCGCAGACCTGTTAGAGAAAACCGATAGCTGGCAGTACGCTCTGACGGTTTCTGACAAGGGAGAGGTGTTTAAGTCTGATACTGTCAAGGGAAGCCAGTTCCGCCTGCCGCTTCTGGAATTCTCCGGCGCCTGCGCGGGTTGCGGCCAGACCCCTTATGCAAAGCTGATCACCCAGCTTTACGGTGACAAGGCTTACTGGGTCAATGCCATCGGCTGCTCTATGGCATGGGCGGCAGCAATGCCCTCCTTCCCTTACACCACCAATGCAGAAGGCAAGGGCCCCAGTTATGTGTGCTCTCTGTTTGAGAATCAGGCTGAGTGCGGACTGGGCATGGCCATTGGCGTTCGACAGCGGCGACAGGAGGTCCAGCTCCAGGCAAAAGAGCTTGCAAGTCTGCTCCTCGGAACAGAACTGGCTAGTGTGATCCAAACCTGGTTGGAGCACTTCGATGAGCTTTGCGGATGTGATGCCCCTAGCAAGGCCATGGAAGAGGCGCTAAAAGGTGCTGTTCTTGACGGTCGAGCTTCTGAACTTGCTCAGAACATGCTACAGCATCGAGATCATTTTACTAAAAAGGTCCTCTGGATGTTCGGCGGTGACGGCTGGGCCTACGACATCGGCTTCGGCGGGCTGGACCATGTCATCGCTTCTGGCGAGGATGTAAACATCTTTGTCGTGGATACACAAGTGTACTCCAATACTGGCGGGCAGGCCTCCAAAGCCACCCCGCTGGGTGCTTCAGCCAAGTTCCAGGCAGCAGGCAAGCGGACCAGGCGCAAGGATCTGGGGCGACAGATGATGACCTATGGAAATGTCTATGTCGCACAGGTCGCCATGGGGGCGGACCCGAATCAGCTGATCAAGGCAGTGACAGAGGCTGTTGCCTATCCAGGCCCCTCCATCATCATCGCTTATACGCCTTGTATCTCCCATGGAATCCGTGCCGGAATGAACTGTGTTCAGGAGGAAATGAAAACGGCTGTGGAGGCTGGCTTCTGGACCTTGTACCGATACAATCCCATGGAAAAAAGCCATCCATTGACCATCGATTCCAAGAAACCGACTGGAGATTACAAGGCCTTCCTGCGAGGCGAATCCCGCTTTGCAGCTCTAGAGGCAAGATTCCCGGAAATCGCTCAGCGGCTTTTTACAGAAGCAGAACAGGATGTTACGGAGCAATATGAAGAATTTTTAAGGCTGGAGACCTGCTTGAACCGCTGACCCTGCTGGGGGCAATCCGCCTTAGAAATAAAAAAATCTAGGAGGAGAAGATAATGAAAAAGAAGATCCTAAGCCTGACTCTGGCACTGACTATCGTTCTTGCAATGCTTACCGGTTGTGCCGGCACCTCCAGCAGTGACGGCGACACCGGAGGGGCAGACGGAAGTAGCGATTATCCCAGCCGATCCATTTCCGTGATCGTTCCCTTTGATGCCGGTGGCGCAACGGATCTGATTGCCCGCGCTATGCAGCCCAAAATGGAGGAGTCTCTCAACGGTACCATGGCCATCACAAACATGTCGGGTGGTAATACCGCCGTCGGCAATCAGTTTGTGCTGGACTCCGACCCGGATGGCTACACGATTGTTGCCCAGGCAACGGAGATCGCCAACCTTTGGACCATGAATCAGAGCGATATTACATATCGTGATTTCCAGTATATCGGCATGGCGGCTGCGGTCCCCGGTGTTCTGGTCGTAAATCCAGACTCTCCTCTGAATACGCTGGATGATCTGGTAAACGCCCTCAAGTCAGAGCAGCTTACAGTTGGCGTCTGCGGCGGCGGATGTGCCTGGACATTGACCATGGGCCTGTTTGTGGACAGCGTAGACGGTATCTCTCCCGAATACATTGCAGAAGGCAGTGGTAAGAATGCTGGTATCGCTGCAATGAAGGGCGAAGTCGATGTGGGCTCCTGCGGCGTCCCAGAAGTAATCGAGTTGCTTCAGGGCGGTAAGCTGAAAGCTCTGGGCTGCTTCACCGAAGAAGCTATTGAGCTGGAAGGGTATGGGACGATCCCCACCATCCTGGATGTTTGCCCCGAGCTGGCCGAGTTCATGCCCTATGGCGGCTTTGTAGGCATGGCCGTTCCGAATGGCACCCCTCAGGAGGTCATCGACAAGCTCTGCGAGGCCTATGAGTACGCCTATAACGACGAGGAATTCCAGGCTTATCTTGCTAGCAGCTATTATGTGCCTCTTGGCTACATCGGCGAGGATGCGCAGGCGTATGTGGCGCAGCGTGAGTCCCTGAACGCCTCTCTGCTGTGGGATCTGGGCATCGGCCAGCGGGATCCAGCAGATAAGGGCATCGAACATTATTGATGAACTAGCTACTTGTTTTTCAAAGTTTCCGGGCCGCAGGCGACGCGGCCCGCGGCCCGGAGATCATCCTCTCCATGAACACAAAAAGGAGAAAAAATATGAGAAAGTCCGTACTGATGTTCGAAACAGTGGTTGCAGGGGCGTCTGTCGTCCTGTGGGGCATTATGTTGGCAATGTCCCTCGGCATCACATACCCCAACTCAGCGCAGTTCCTCACCGGTGGCGGGTCCTTCCCCTTCCTCCTCAGTCTGCTGCTGATCATCTTAAATCTGCTCTGGGTGTTCGATAACCTCAGAACGCTCAAAAGGGGCACGGATGAGACAGCGCAGCCGCCCTTGCTGACCTATCTCTTCGGCACAAAAGAGCAGACTCGGCGTCTGGTCCTGATCGCACTGCTGGTGATCCTGTATGTATTTGCGCTCATTCCTCTGTGCGGAATGATCCATCCCACTTACGGCTTCCCGATCGCGACGACCATCTATCTTCTGATCTCTGTAAAATTGTTTGGAAAACTCAGCTGGTTCAAGACGATCCTCGTCAGCGTACTCACCAGCGCTCTGATCTTCTTTGCGCTGAACAATATGCTGATGCTGCCAATGCCGAAATAAGGAGGAAGGATTATGACTGTAGATGTTGTCAATTTGGCGTCGCTTTTCAATGTTGACACATTGCTACTTATGGCACTGGCCACCTTGGCCGGGATCGTCATCGGTGCGCTACCAGGCCTGACTGCCACAATGGCAGTTTCCCTTATGGTATCTTTGACCTACGGCATGGAGGCACGCAACGCTCTGGCGATTTTGATTGCTCTGTATTTGGGGGGCATTTATGGTGGTTCTCGTTCTGCGATCCTGCTGAATGTACCTGGAACTCCGTCCTCAGCTGCCACTGCTCTGGAAGGTTTCCCGTTGACACAGCAAGGAAAGGGCTCAATTTCTGGCATCGTGGCTACCACAGTTTCCGCCTGTGGTGCCTTAGTGGGTCTTGTGTTCTTGGCTTGCGCCACCAATGCCATCGCACAGTTTGCCCTTGAATTCGGCAGCTGGGAGTATTTCTGGTTAGCCATCTTTGGTATCATTATTTCCGGCAATATCGCTGGTGTCAAGCCTTATAAGGGCTTCATGGCCGGCATGATGGGTCTGTTTGTCTCCTGCATCGGCATGGATCCTCTGCATGGTGCGCTGCGCTATACTTTCGGCTCAAGCAATCTGCTTGCAGGCATCAATTTGGTTCCCGCCATGATTGGACTCTTCGGTTTGACGGAGGTCCTGTGCGCTATTGCGGATCCGGAGTCCCATCTGATTAAAGGGGCAGAAAAGAAAGAGACATTCCATGATTTGATCAACGATGTGAAAATGAGCTTTGTCCTAATGTTCAAGAACTTCAGGCTCTTCTTCATCTCCAGCGTCATTGGCACCTTGATTGGCGCTTTGCCCGGCGTAGGACCGGATATTGCCTCCTGGGTCTCCTACGATGCCGCCAGACGCTCCAGCAAACATAAAGAACTCTGGGGCAAAGGAAATATGGAAGGCATTATCGCCTCCGAAACTGCAAATAATGCGGCAACCAGCGGCGTATTTATTCCTCTGCTGACTTTGGGTATCCCCGGCTGTGCGGTCTCCGCAATCATTTTGGGTGCCATCCAGCTACACGGCTATCGCCCCGGCCCTACCTTCTTCTTTGAGAGCCCGGATTTTGTATACTTTGTCTGTGGAGCCCTCTTGATTGTGAATGTTGTGATGTGGTTTGAAGGCATTGCCATGACCCCCATCATTGCCAAGGTTTTGAAGGCCAACACTGGTGTGATCATGTCCATCGTTGTGGTGTTCACCGTGGTCGGTTCTTATGCCATCAATGTCCGGACCTTTGATATTAAGGTGATGGTCGTCTTCGGCTTCTTGGGCTATTTTATGCGCAAGTTGAATATCCCCTCCGCCCCCATGGCGTTAGGTATTATCCTTGGTTCTATGGCAGATACAAATTTCCGGCGAGCGATTCTGTCTGGTCAGTATAGCTTTACTCCATTCTTTACCAGGCCTATCTCTGCGGTTTTGGTCATCTGCTTGGCACTTGTCATTGTATGGCCACTGATTCGCTCTTTCCGGGAGAAAAGACGTGCTGCCAAATCTGCCGAATAAAAGCCGCGAGGCGAAAGGACCTGATCCAATGGGATTTATTGAGTTTCCTCCTGTAGAGGTCAAAGTCGAGGGGATGGAACAGGTGCGCTTCCCACGGATGGCGCGTATCAGGCAGCTGTTTGATCCATCTCATATTCAGGCTCTCTCTGAAGCCCTCTTACAGGAGCTGAACACGAAGGCCGAAAGCTGTGGTGCCCTGACGGGAAAACGTGTGGCGATCACTGTCGGCAGCCGTGGGATCCCTCAGCTGGCTGAAATCGTGCGGACCACTGTCATCTGGCTAAAGGCACACGGAGCACAGCCGTTCCTGGTTCCTGCCATGGGCAGCCACGGAAATGCCTCTGCGGAAGGGCAGCTAGAAATCGTAAACAGCTACGGCATCACAGAGGATAGCATAGGAGTCCCCATCTGTTCCAGTATGGAAGTGGTGCAGTTGGGCGTGTTGGATGATGGAACTCCTGTCTACTGCGACCGCTATGCAGCAGAGGCAGATGGGTTGGTGATTTTAAACAAAATCAAGCCACACACAGATTTCAAAGGCTCACATGAAAGCGGCTTAGCTAAAATGATGGCCATCGGTTTAGGTAACCACAAAGGTGCCTCCATGTTTCATATGATGGGAATGGACACCTTCCCGGAACGGCTGCCAAAAGTTGCCAGGGTTTTTCTGGAAGAGTTGCCGATCCTCTTCGGCATCGGAGTGATCCAAAATGCCTATGACGAACTGTGTGTGGTCGAGGTAGTCCCTGCTACTAATCTGATGGAACGGGAAGCAGAACTGTTGGAAATTGCTAAAAGCCGCATGGGAAAATTTCTGTTCGACGATATCGACGTGCTGATTGTCGATGAGATCGGAAAAAATATCAGTGGAGCAGGTTTGGATCCAAACATTGTGGGGCGAAACTTTTCCCATAATCTCCACGGGATCCTGCGACTGAAAAAGCTCTTCATCCGCGGCCTGACAGAAGAAACCCACCACATAGGCATAGGGATCTCACTTGCTGACATCACCACGCGCCGGTGCCTGAATGACATTGACTTTTCTGCAGTGTGGGCAAATGCAATTACAGCCACAGTCATCCAAGCCGGTGCGATTCCAATGTATATGGAGACTGACAGAGATGCGCTGGCACTAGCGATTCGTACCTGCAATGGGATCGACTTCGAAGCCCCCCGTATCGTGCACATCCATAATACGCTTGAAATGGCAGAGTTCGAGGTTTCCGAGGCATTTCTTGAGGAATTGAATGGCCGAGATGACATAGAAATACTGACCTCGCTCCAGGAGATGAAATTTGATGATGCAGGATTCTTACAGTAATTCCTGCATATCATTTCAAATGGATATCTTTAGTTAAATAAAAAGATAAGGAGGTATTCTGATGCCCACTCAGGAGGTGCCTGTAGAAAGGACAGGCGTTGAGCCGATCGACTGGTCCCAGGTGGTCAGTCAAATGAACCGGTATCTGCGGATTAAGCAGACGGCAGTGGCAGTCCAATACTTTAAAACAAAGGAAGAGATACTCCAAATCCCAAAAGTGAGGATCCCAACGCGCCATATCGCTCCCTGTACAACGATTTCACAGGCCGTTCAGTTCAACTGGACGGTGGCATGTCTCCCAGAAACCATCCATATCAACTATTGCCGCGGTATCCACGGGATGTATCAGCGAGACGATAAGTGGCACTCCGGGAAAATATTCGATAAGGTCTATTATGAAAACCTCTGCGACGCAAAGGCTCACCACGACGCACTGGTGTGCCTGCCGGCACAGTACGCAGGCTTCGTAGCAACACCGCTGACTTCTGGTCGCCTGCCCGATCCAGACGCCTGCATAATCTATGCAGATTCAGCCCAGACTTTCATGCTACTCGCCGGCTGGCAATATTACGGGTATGAAAAGTTGGAATTCACATTTGTTGGCGAGTCCACTTGCTCTGATTCCTGGGTCTCTACTATTTTGACTGGAAAGCCAAAGGTTTCCATTCCCAGCTTTGCTGATCGAAAATTCGGTGGGCTGAAGGACGAAGAATTGGTGATTTCCATGAAGCCGACCGACCTGGTAAGAGCAGTCAATGGCGTAGAGCAGCTTTTCAAAAATGGCCTGCGCTACCCTATCGCCCCCTATTCGCTGACAACGGATATGATTGATGGTCTCCCGAAAAGTTATCTGGAGTTCTAGTATTTGACCCATATGTACTCAGTCAAATGTACCCCCAAGCAGATTTGCCCGTGGCACATTTTTGTCGTAAGCGTCAAGCAAGGGAAAGTAAGCGGTCCCACACACCTGATAGAAGAGGCCGGACAGTGTATGTACTGTCTGGCCTCTTCCGTTCAATTCATATAAAGGTCAAGCGTCTCCTGTACCCGATGCCAGCACGGCCCAAAGCTAGTCTTGGAGCGTATCATGCAGCTCTCCGGGATTTGTTTCAGAGCAAAACAGCGGGAGCTTGATATATTGCGCCGTCATATTGTCCAGGTCTTTTGGGGGTGCAACAGCCGGACTCCTCCCCCGCTTCTCTCTGCGCCTCCCAGAGAGCCCGTTGGATATCCAGCCACCGGCCATAGGCTCCGCCGTGGAGGTGTCGTTTCAGTTTCCGGATGGCACGCTTGTATGCCTTCTCCGCTCCGCTGGGGCCGTTGTAGTTCAGCCGGATGGCCAGCTCCTGAAACGTCATGCCCTGCTCCTCCGGCTGTCCGATCCCCAAATAACAACGTACCAGGTTCAGCTCCCTCGGTGACAGGACCTCCTCCATGCGCTGGAAAAGCAGCTTTCTCCGCATTTGGCGATCGTAGGCTTTTGCGGGATCGCCGCCGCAGGACACCACAAATACCTGGTCTCCCAAGTCGTAACTCTGGAACAGCGTCCGGCTCTCCAGCAGCAGAGACCGTGCCACGGACTCCGAAACCTGTATGCGCTCCATGATACATGGGAGCAGCTCCGCTTCCGATGCTTTTTCCTTCTCTGCCATGAGCCGCAGGACCTGCCGTAACTGGTGATATCGTCCGGTCGGGATCGTCAGCGGCAGGGCGTTTCGAGCTGCACAGTCCCGCATCGCCGCTTTAATGGCAGGTGTGGCATATGTTAAAAAACGATTCCCCATTGAGGGTTTGAACTGTTCCGCAGCCTTCAGGAGTGCCATTGCACCCTCCTGCTTCAGGTCCTCTTCCGGGGAGGGGCCGCGCACCGCCTTGTCATATTGTTTTGTCAACACGGTGAGGTAACCGCTGTTCTGGCGGAGCAACTTCTCTGCCGCAGAGGCATCTCCTTCCTGTAGTCTTTGGACCAGTTCCTCATTTGTGGAGCGGTCCCCAACAGCAGCGTTTTTCTGTGTAGTCATGAAGGCCGCTCCCCTCTCTTCATTTCAGCCGCTTCCGCGCCTCTGCATAGAGATGTTCCTGCTCCATGTCCTGGGCGTAGCTATGGGATGCATAATCATTGTCCCGGTACTCCTCCGCCAGCTTTAGGGCGGCCTGTCGCATCTCGTCTGAGATCTTGCCACGCTGGTGGTGCTTGCGGATGGTGTTGGTCCGGGTGCTGAAGATACGGTAGACCGGGTGCTGCTTGTTCTGCTCCTTCTGATGCTGCATGGCACCATACTGCCGGCAGGTCAGACGGCTGTCCTGGGGTGCGATGCCGTCGCAGTACTTGGGCTGATGCCCACTGGTCGTCAAGAAATACCGTCCGCAGTTTTGGCACCGGCTGGGCGCGTGGACATGATGCATCCCGTTCATCAGGTCAAAACAGTAAAACTGCATCGGCGTGGGAAAGTTGATCCGCTGCACGAATACCATCTCTTCTTCGTTCCCGGGGCTTTGGGCAAACACATAGGAGGATGCAATCTTCGGGAAGATGGTGAATGTCTCGATCTCCGCCATGAGCAGCTGCTGCATATGTGTCCAAAATTCTTCACTGGTGAAGCAGTCGTGGGTGGCGATCGCAAAATACGTCTCCGTCCGTTTTTTCAAGCGGTGCAGATAACCCGCTTCAAAATACCATCCAGCGGCTGCAAAATGATAGATCCCCAGCGGAATGCTGAACCCCGCGGTCAAATAGCGGAAGAAGAACTGCCGAATCGGGGAGTCCGGCTTCAGCAGCTCGTCGACAAGTCCGGGATCGAACAGAACATCTAACGCATAGAGTTCCTTCCCCTTGTCCAACAAACTATACGGCGGACACTTCCATAGAGCATCCAGCATTTTCTCCAGGGAGGTGCGTGTCTCCGGTAGCAGGTTGATAAACTCCTCTCGTCCGGCATTCGCCAGCGCCTCCACCTGAAAGCTGATCTCCCTGCCGTGTGTAAGGAGTCCCGCATCGTCTCGTCGCTGACATTCAGAATTTCGGCAGAAAAGTATCCAGCGGGAAACGCGGAACCGTTGAAGAAAATCTGATCCTGGCAGACATCCAGTGTCAGATTCAGGAGATGATTGTTCTGCTCGACCCCCAGCGGCATGGTCTCGACCTCCTGTCCTATATCCATTTTCGTGCTGTCTTGTCATACTCACATTTTATCAAAATCCGAAGAATAATCAAGTAGAAGGAAACTCCCTTCTCTTCAGAACGCTCACAGCCGTGGGCGCTCTTTTCATATTCGAAGCAAGGAGGTCTACAACATGAAACCCAAAATCTCACAGCTCCGCACCGTGGATGGCGAGACCCTGATGAGCCAGCCGCTGCACCCGCCGGACTTCGTGGTAAACGGACTGCTCTCCAAAGGTCTGCACATCCTGGCAGGCTCCCCAAAGGTGGGGAAATCCTGGCTGGCAGTGACCGTAGCCAAGGGAGAACCCGTCTGGAGAATGAACACCCGGCAGGGCACCACCCTCTATCTCTGCCTGGAGGACTCTGTCCTCCGCATCCAAAACCGGCTGTTCGAGATCACAGAGGAGGCTCCGCCCAGCGTTCACTTTTGCACAGAGTGCGCTCCCATCGGGCAGGGGCTGGAGGATCAGGTGAGCGCATTCCTCACCAAACACCCCGACACTGTGCTGGTCATTATCGACACATTGCAGATGATCCGGCCTATCCACGACGCCACCTACGCCAACGACTACCGGGACCTGTCCGTTCTGAAACGTCTGGCGGACAGGCACGGCATCGCCATTCTGCTGATTCATCACCTGCGGAAAGAAAAAGCAGAGGACGTGTTCCACCGGATCTCCGGCACCACCGCCATCAGCGGGGCGGTGGACTCCAGCTTCACGCTGGTAGAGGAACGGCGGGGAAGCAGCCGGGCAAAGCTGACCTGTATCGGCCGGGACATCGAGTACCGGGAGTTGGAGCTGGAACGGAACAGTGACAACGTGTGGGAGCTGATCTCTGACAGCAGGACGCAGCCGGAGCTGTTGGAAGACCGCATCGCGGTCCTTCTCTCTGTCCTTTTGGAAGAGCAGAGAGAATTTATCGGCACTCCCACGGAGCTGTCTCAGAAGATCGACCCTGATGGGCAGGAGGGCATCACACCGAAAAAGGTATCCCGCCTGATCCTGCAAAAGGTTGATGCTCTAAGAAAAGCTCACATCACAGCCGCCATCCGCCGCAGCAATGGGAAGCGGATCATCCAGCTCAGTAGTGCCGATAGTGACGATACTGCAGCCCCAGAGAAATCGGCACTATCGACCCTGTTGATCGGCTAACCGAAGGCAAATCGGACGGAGCCGAGGATACGGATTCCTCTCTTTAGAGAGGGCAAGCAGAGCGCCTGTCCGACTTTGTCGGTCTTGGCGCCGCCGGGAATCCGGCGATTTCCGGGCGGAAGCCCGGACCCACTTTACGGAGGTGTACATGAAACAGAAAAAAGAAAAGCGGATCACCCTCCGGGTAACACCGGAGCAATACGAAGCCATCCAGTCTAAGGTGGAGACAGCCCAAATGTCCACGGGCGCCTATGTCCGTGCCGCCGCCCTGCGTCACAGAGTAATGGTCATCGGCGGCCTGAAGGAGTTCACCCATGAGCTGAAGGGCATTGGACGAAATGTCAACCAGTTGGTGGTGCTGGCCAACATGGGTAAGATCAAGGAAGTCCGATTGGGTGAGACTATGGAGGCCCTGGGGCGGATCTACCATCAGCTCCGGGATCTGACCGATCAGGAGCACCGCTGATGGCCACCGTCAACTTCATCAAGTACAAAAAACAGTCCGCCGGGGCGCTCCGTGGTGTGACGCAATATGTGTTGCAGGACGAGAAAACTTTGGATGAACAGGGCCATCAGCAGGTCAGCGGACAGAACTGCACACCGCAGTTAGCCAGTCAGGAGTTCCAGGCCACGCGGGATGTGCACCACAAGGAGAGTCCCGTGTGGTTTTACCACTACGTCCAGTCCTTTTCTCCGGATGAGGTGATCACCGGGGAGCAAGCCCAGCAACTGGCTAAAGAGTTCGCCGCAAAAGCCTGGCCAGACAGCGAGGTGCTCATCGCTACCCACCTGGACGCCGAGCACACCCACACCCACTTCATCGTCAACGCGGTGTGCTGGGAGAGCGGCAAAATGCTTCGGCAGGGGCCGAATACCCTTCGCAGCCTGCGGCAGCTGTCGGACGAGCTATGTCTAGAGCATAGATTCTCTATCCTGCCGCAGCAGAAGAAAAAACAGTCCCAAGGAATGGGCACCCGTGAGTACCGCTCCGCCGTCAAAGGCGAGAGTTGGAAGTTCCGGCTCATGAATGCCATCGACCAATGTATGCGGTACGCTGCCACCAAAGATGAGTTCCTCTCCCTGATGGAGAGCGAGGGATATCAGGTGCGGTGGACAGAGAGCCGGAAGAGCATCACCTACACCACGCCCCAGGGCATGAGGTGCCGGGATGACCGGCTCCACGAATCGAAGTACACAAAGGAGGTCATGGAACGTGAGTTCCGAGTCCGAGCAGAGATTATCTACAGAGGAATTGAAACAATTGAATCGGCCTCAAGCTATGCAAATGCCGCCTACGCCGCCGGACACTCCCACGAGACAGGACTGGAACGATCTGCTGGCGGCGCTCACGGCCCTATACCAGCTGGAGAGCACCAACAGCGACCAGCTGGAACGCCTGAAGGCCGGCGTTTCGGCACAGGAGGCCCTGTTACGGGCGTTGTCCCGGCAGGTGGGGCAGCTCCCCACCCAGGAGCAGACGGAGGCGCTGGCGCGGGATGTGGCCCAAATACGGGAAGCCCTGCAACAGGCTGGGAAGAAGAGAGGGCTTTCTATCTCGCCGCACAGTCTCCGGACCGCGCTGTCGGTCTTGATCTGGCTGGCCCTAATCCTGCTGGCGACTATGGCTGGCATGGTGGTCTTGCAGGCGATCTGGTCCGGCTTGGCCGCACTCTGGAAGGTGGTCCAGATATTGATCCCGTGAGGGACGTCACCACCATGCATCAGCACGCTGACCGCAAGCTCCGGCAGAAGGAACGGCAGAAAAAGATCGCCCTCGGTCACAAAGCGGATGACCACGAGGACGAAATCGATTTGACTATGAAAGGATATTAAATACATGGCAAGTATCAAGCAACTGGGCGACCGCAGATTCAAGATCACCGTCAGCAACGGCTACCGCCCCGACGGGAAGAAGATCTACAAAGCCAAGACCATTCGGGTGCCGGAGAGTATTCCCAAGTGGGGCATCCGGCAGTATGTGGCTCACGAGGCGGAAGAACTGGAACGGCAGTTCAAGTCCGGCTACGCCGAGGACGGGAATATGACATTCGAGGAGTACGCCAAACGGTGGCTGGCCCGGCAGGTCCGGTATGCCCTCGGCACGTTGGAGAGCTATCGGAGGATGCTTCGAAGGGTATATCCCTTCATCGGGGCCATCCAGTTGAACCGGCTCCGTCCGATTGCTCTGGAGAATATGCTGGTAGAACTGCGGAAGCGGAAATACCGTGGCAAGCCCATCGGGGAGGCCACAGTACAGAAATACCTGACCGTGGTCTCCGCCGTCCTCACCAACGCCAAGCGGAATGAGATCATTCTGAAGAACCCGGCCCGGATGATCGATCTGCCGCTGGCACGCCACACTACACAGTACATTCCCTCCCCCGTGGAGATTCAGAAACTGCTGGATGCTCTGGCAAAGGAGCCGCGGCACTACCGGATGTTCTATCTGCTCTCCATGTGCACCGGCTGCCGCCGGGGGGAGCTGTGCGCCCTCAAGTGGGAGGATTTCAAGTTCAGCAGAAGCGGTCTGCTCCTGGCCATCAGCCGCTCCCGCAGCGTTGTCCCTGGAAAAGGTGTCGTGGAGGGTCCAACCAAGAATGGCCGCAGCCGTGAGATCGTCCTCTCCTCCGACCTTCGAGGGTTCTTCATGAGCTATCGCCGCAGGAGGCAGATGGAGGCTCGGCAGGCGCATCGGAAACTCAGTCCCTATCTCTTCACGGATGCCCACGGGCAGCTCATTCACCCGGATACCTTCACCAAACGGCTGCGGAAGATCTACGAGGCCATCGGTTTTCCAAAAGAGTATCATCTCCACACCCTGCGGCACTACTATGTGACCTCCCTGCTCCACTCCGGGGTAGACAAGCAGACGGTGGCGGATCTGGTGGGACACGCGGACACCGGCTTTCTGGAACGCACTTACTGCCATCCCCAGCAGGAGCAGAAAGAGCAGGCCGCCGGGGCCATGCGTTCAATGCTCCGTCCGGAGGGCAAAGCCCTGTTCAATCTGGCCGCCGCGTGTCCCGCCAAATCCCGCAGTGCCTGATTGTTGCTTTCGTAGAAAATGTTCTTTCCCGAAAGTTTCAATAGCTTTACTTCCCCACTTGCGGTATGTTGTGTTTGCAAAACCGGCCTCAACTGGAGTGAGGCCAAAGAAAGTGAGGTCAACACAACATGGCAAGTATTCGAAAACGGGGCAGCAGCTACCTGCTGGTGGTCTCTATGGGCTAT
>ENA-UESI01001007-UESI01001007.1-human-gut-metagenome-genome-assembly--contig:-NODE-1007-length-19854-cov-8.030591_pt1 | contig 19854 bp, 17 predicted proteins | sample MGYA00243005_ERZ508006 | MGnify/ENA primary metagenome ERZ508006 (study PRJEB26167, sample SAMN06115436) | human gut metagenome | host: Homo sapiens | place: China:Shandong | collected 2015-06-10... | reverse complement strand
CAGCTGCTGCGGAGGCACAACTTGAACAATGATTTTGCTGCGTATATCGACAATTTAAAAAAGCAGGTCAAAAATTTTGACAGCAGCCTTACCATTGCAGAGAAACCATTGCAATATGGCGTTCAGTTGACAGTAACAGGCAGTGATAGTAAAGTAGTAATATCAGTGTATAATGGTAAAAAAGGTCTTAAACTTGTTTGGGGCGGTTCTGCCTCAGAGCTAAGGTCCCAGCTGGAAGCGTATTTGACTGGTAAAACTGCTGATACTGCTGCAGAAATGCCAGCTGTTTGCGGCAACGATTATACACTTTTACGAAATTGTGCTGATTTTAAAGGGATTTGGGCAGGCAGTGACGAATCTGGTAAAGGAGATTTCTTTGGGCCATTGGTCGTTGCCGCAGTGTTAGTAGACATTGCTGCGGCTGAAAAACTTGAGCGCTTAGGTGTCAGGGATTGTAAGCTGATCAATGATAAAGAGGTTCTGCGTCTGGCGGAGCTGATCGCAGAAGCTGCTCCGGTCAATAGTGTTTTGGCCTTGAAGCCGGAAATGTATAATTTCCGTTATCAGCAAATGCGGGCCGACGGGAAGAATCTCAATCATTTATTGAGTAATGGCCACATAGCTGTATTGAGCAATGTCCTGCGGCAATGTCCGCAGTGTAATTATGCTCTTGTCGATCAGTTTACAGCCTCCAACGATATCCGCAGCAGCTTGCAGCGGGAATTCCCGGAGGTCAACGTAGTGCAGCAGCACCGGGCCGAGGCAGATATTGCTGTGGCGGCAGCGTCAGTATTGGCGCGGGCCAGGTTTTTAACAATAATGCAGGAGCTGGCAGCGCAGGTCGGGCGCAGTGAATTACCTAAAGGCGGCAGTGATGCCGCGACAGCGTGTGCGCGCGAGCTGCTGAAAGAATTGGGACGCAGTGCCCTGGAACGGCTGGTCAAAGTCCATTTCGCCAATTATAAAAAAATCTAGAGCCTTGCAGGAGGCTGAAATATATGAGAAAATTAATTGTCAATGCCGATGATTTTGGGCTGCATCCAGCCATCAACGCCGGTATTATTAAAGGCAGCAGGGAAGGCTTTGTTACCAGTACTTCCTTGATGTGCAGCGGTGATGCCTTTGAGGACGCGGTGCTTCAGGCTAAAGCAACACCTGCGCTGGGTGTAGGTATCCATCTTACTTTAGTAGGCGGCGGCAAGCCGCTTTTGCAGGCAAGGCAGCTGCGGACACTTGTGGATGAAAGCGGGCTTTTGCCTGCTGATTATACAGTTTTCGCCAAACGCTGGTACGCTGGCAGGATCAAAAAAACAGAAGTTATCAGCGAACTGCAAGCACAGTTGGAACGCGGGTTAAGCTGCGGATTGCAAATAACTCACGTCGACAGTCATCAGCATCTGCATGTGCTGCCGGGGATCGCCGACATCGTCCTGAAACTCTGCAGTGAATTTGGCATCAAAAAAATCAGGATGCCTCAGGAAGGCTGGTTTTGGCGCGGCGGCTTCAACAGCAGCGCCGGTCGGCTGATCGGCCGTGAAGGCCTGAGCTTTTGCAGCGCTTTGGCAAAAATGAAAGCCAGACAGGCCGGCTTTGTTTATCCGCAGTATTTTTTTGGTATGCTGGCCGGCGGTAATCTGAATGAATTTTTAGTAGGGGAAATAATCAAAAATCTGCCTGATGGCGTAAGTGAGATCATGACTCATCCGGGGATGGATGCAGAGTCTTTAGAAAAAACTTTTTCCTGGCAGTATCATTGGGAAGATGAGCTGAACGCTTTTCTTTCCGAAAAAAATAAATGTTTATTGGAGCAGCAGAAGGTAACTTTGATAAACTTTGGTGGGCTTTGATATGCACAGAAAATTGATCCGCAGATTGCTATGGATGTTTGTTTTGGTTATTGCTATTTCTGCGGCAGTTATTTATTTTACATTTGATATAAGAGCGTTGGAATATCTGACAATGTTTGAACCGTGGTGTATTGCTGCGGCTTTTGGCATTTTAGGATTGGGGCTTGTTTTTGACGGCTTGCGGTTGATGACCCTGGCGGAAGTGACCGATGAAAAGCTGACTATCAGGCAAGTGATAAACGTCGTTTTAAGCAACTATTTTCTGGCACTGGTAACTCCCGGGGCCAGCGGCGGAGCTGTGGCCCAGATCATGTTCATGCGTAAGGCGGGCGTGCCGGTGGCAAAGGCAACGGTCGTTGTTTTTGTGCGCACGATCATGTCGATTACTTTTCTGATTTTATTAGTACCCTTTGTACTGCACAGCGATCATGCCCTGGTGGACTGGATGCCGACCAGCGTTATTACCGTAGTCTCTGTTTTGTTTGTTTCTCTGCCGGTTGCGGCAGTATTGCTGATGCGTACCAGATACCCGGAGTTTTGGATCATTGGGCTGACGAATAATCTCTCGCGTGATTTCAGGCGTAAGTGTTTTATCTGGTATAAAGAATTTAAACAGGCTTCTTTCATTATGGGTAAAAGTCCCTTGAGGGTAATGCGGGCTTTTGTCGAATCAGGACTCAGTTTATTGTGCATTTATGCTACTGTACCAATGTTTTTTATGGGTATGAATATTAAATTTGAATGGCTGCAGGTCATGGGGCGTATGGTGCTGCTGAATCTGGTGTTGTATTTTTCACCTACACCGGGCGGTTCCGGTGTCGCCGAGGCAGGCTTTGTCGTCCTGTTTTCCGAACTGCTGCCAGGCGGCCTTGTCGGTATCATGGCAGTTTTGTGGCGCTTTACAGCCGAATATCTGCCCTTTTTGTTAGGGGCAGTCGTTTCTATACGTGCCTTTGGTGCGAATGTTCTATCTATGAAAAATCTTAAGAAGGGTGAAGATCAGGAATGAAACTTTTAGTTACCGGCGGTGCTGGCTTTATCGGTTCGCATTTATTGGAACTGTTACATAATGATAAAAATTATGAAGTTGTAGTTTTAGATAATCTTTCAAGCGGTTTCAGAGAAAACGTCCCTCAGGGGATGAAACTTGTCGTCGCGGATATACGCTCGCAGGAAATCGAGGCGTTATTCAAGGCCGAACGCTTTGATGCAGTCGTACATTTGGCCGCACAGACAATGGTGCCTTATTCTATCGAACACCCTGATGAAGATTGCGAAATCAATTTAGCAGGCTTGATCAACGTGTTGGAAAATTGCCGTAAGTATCAGGTCAAAACAGTTTTATTTGCCTCCAGTGCGGCAGTATACGGCAATAATGAAAGCGTGCCGTTACAGGAAGAATTTGCTTTAATGCCAATGTCGTTTTATGGGATCACCAAAATGACTTCAGAACATTATTTGCGTGTTTATCACGAGCTTTATGGTATCAATACAGTTGTTTTTCGTTTTGCCAATGTTTATGGCGAACGTCAGGGCGAGGGTGGAGAAGGCGGCGTGGTCAGTATTTTCTGCAAGCTTCTGGCTGCCGGCAAAGCGGTTACGGTCTATGGTAATGGTGAACAGACCCGGGATTTTGTTTATGCAGGGGACGTTGCCGCTGCGCTTAAAGCAGGCTTATTGGCTACAGGCTATCAAACTATCAATGTGGCGACAGAATATGAAACATCAGTTAATCAGCTGCTGGAAGCATTTGCCGAAGTAGCTGAGGATAAGATAGAAGTTCGTTATGCAGCCGCACGTCAGGGCGATATTTTTCGTTCGGCCTTGTCTAATGCACGTCTGAAGACGATACTTGGCGTAACGCCGCAGATGCAGTTAAAAGAAGGTATCCAAAAAACCTACCATGATTATGTAAACAGGGGAAAGCAGGAGAGTAATGAATAGGATCGAGAAGGGAAGCCTGCTCGTTTTAGCAATCATAGTTGCCTTCAATATCTTCTTCGGTCTGGGCAGTATACCGCTGCTCGATCCGGATGAACCTGTCTATGCTGAAACTGCGCGGGAGATGATTCAATTTAATGATTATCTTTCACCGCGCATTTATAATGAGTATTGGTTCGATAAACCACCTATGTATTACTGGCTTGTGGCTGGTTCGATGCATGTTTTCGGCGACAGCGAGTTTGCCGCACGTTTTCCTGCGGCAGTGATGGCTTTTTTGACGGTAATAATGCTGTATTGTTCGGTGACCAGGCTTTTTAACGAAAAAGCTGGCTTTTGGTCAGCCCTTGTTTTAGCGACCTCTGTACAGTTTTTTTATCTTGGCAAAGCGGCAGTGACAGATACGACGCTGCTATTTTTCCTGACCGGAGCTTTATTATGTTATTTGCATAAAAAATACTGGCTGATGTATGTGTGTATGGCTTTGGCTACAGTAACCAAGGGCCCGATCGGCATAGTTTTTCCGGGTGCGATAATCTTTCTGCATATTCTCTGCACCGGACAGTGGCGCCTTATTTTAAAAATGCACTGTGTGCGGGGTATGTTATTATATTTTTTGATTGCCGCACCGTGGTACTATTTAATGTATCAAGTGCATGGTATGGAATTTATCAATACCTTTTTAGGCTTTCATAATCTGACCCGTTTTACGACGCCCGAGCATCCTACCAGAGTTTTGTGGTGGTACTATTTCCCTGTTATAGTGCTGGGACTATTTCCCTGGACGGGCTTACTGCTGCAGTCTGTCAAAGCGTCGATCGCAGACAGCAGGTCTGATGATCTTGGGAAAATGCTGTTTGTGAATATCTGGTGGCTTTTTGTACTGATATTTTTTACTGTATCCAAGACGAAACTGGTTTCCTATATTTTACCTATGTTTCCGGCGCTGGCGATCATGATCGGTTGGAATATTGCCAGAATGCAAAAAGAAAATTATGGTATCCGCTGGTCCTGGATTTTGGGCAGCGGAATAATGTTTCTGCTGCTGACAGCAGGGTGGGTCATTGGCGGTCAGCAACTGCCTGAAGTTGCTTTTGGCGGGATAGTGCTGGGGGTAGTGACCTTTATTTTAGGGTTGAGTATCGTTTGGGCACTTTGGTATTATCGGGATATTACTTTTGCCGCCTGGCTGCATGTAGTTACCGGTGTTTTGACGATGGTGATCGCATTTTCCTTCCTTCTGCCAATGGTAGCTAACAGGTTCAGTGTTAAAGAGGTCGCCAAAGTTTATCAGGCCAGGTGTGATCAGCAGAAACCAGTTTATGTGGATAAGTTTTTAAGGCCGGGATTTATGTATTATACAGGTAAGCCTGGCTTGGAAGTAAGACCTAAAAGCAATGATCTGGCAGCGGCTTTAAATGCTCCTGATACAAAATATATTTTGGTGCGGGGGTTGGAGCTGCGCCGCTTAAAGGATCAGAATAAACTTCAACATTTGAATGAGATCACAGAACTTGGTGATATTTATTTGCTGGAAAAATATTAAAAATCAATAAAATATTTTAATAAACGTAAATTAAAACAACGCCGCTGAAAGCGACGTTGTTTTTTTATGTCCGTCGGGGTTTTGCGAACTGGTATCGCGTCAGCTAAGCATCGCGATCGCGTAGAGAGCGATGCAAAAGTAACAGCAAGACCGGAAAAAGTTTGATTCATTTATTTGTAAATGTCTTGCGGGGGGGGACTCGTGTGGTATAATTCTAATTAAAATTATTTGAAACAAAAAAGTATTTTAAGGATAAAATGTAAAAGTGAACTAAATAAAATTTAAAATACCTCGATACGATAAATATACAAATTATTTTTTGTCTGCGCTTCTGTTTTCAGTGAAGATAATAGAATTTGTTTGATGAAAAAATTATTTCTGATTTAGAAGTGAAAGATTACTATATACTGGTAATTTTAATGTAAGTGATATGGGGATGAGAAAATTTGCGACATTTGTTATTGTCACTTTTGGTTGTAGTTTTAGATACCATCTGTATTATAAGTGCTGCATTTTTTAGTATTTATATACGTTTTGAAGATACTGAAATCGCCCAAAAATATCTTGAAATGCTTATCTCACAATTACCTATAGCAGTAGCTGTGCATTTGGTAGTATATTTTGTTTTTAAACTATACGGTAGAGTATGGCGTTATGCTGGCAGCATAGAACTTGTTGCCATCGTTGCTGCAAATATTGTTGCAGCTTTGTCTTGGTATGGAATTTCTATTTATATAGATTTGGCGTTACCACGCTCTTTATATATTTTTACTGCTTCGATTCTTGTTTTATTTGTTGGCGGCAGTAGATTGTCCTTTAGAATCTACAGTTGTTTTATTAATAAATCCAAACATAAATTTATATCAAGTAAAAAAGACAAAGTATTGATAGTTGGCGCAGGTGATGCCGGTGCCCTGCTTCTTAGGGAATTAAATCAGTATCATATAGGTAAAAGACAAGTTATTGGTTTTATTGATGACGATAAAACCAAAATAGGAAAATATATGGTTGGTACAAAAGTATTAGGCAGTAGAGACGATATAGCAGCGCTTGCCGACAACTATGAAATTGATGAAATTATTATAGCCATGCCTTCAGTAAAAGGAAAAAATATCAAAGAAATTATCAACATTTGTAAAAAAACAAGCTGCAAATTAACTATTTTACCTGGAGTATATGAAATTATAGAAGGCAGCGTGAGCGTAAGTCAATTACGCCCTGTTGATGTTGAAGACTTACTAGGCAGAGATCCGGTGGAATTGGATAACGTAGCCGTTGCAAAGTACTTGTCAGGGAAAACAGTGCTTATTACTGGTGCTGGTGGCAGCATTGGCAGCGAGATTGTGCGTCAAGTTGCTAAAATGTATCCTCGTAAATTGCTTCTCGTTGGTAAAGGAGAAAACAGCATTTATGAAATAATGCAGGATATGAATTTAGAATATCCCCAACTAAAAAAAGTGCCCATTATAGCAGATGTTAGAGATGAAAAACGAATTAACGCTATAATGGACTATTTTAAACCTCAAGTAGTGTTTCACGCCGCAGCCCACAAACATGTGCCTTTAATGGAATACCAACCAGCTGAAGCAGTGCGAAACAATATTTTAGGAACTAAAGTAATAGCAGAAACAGCTGCCAAACATAAAGTTGAAACCTTTGTAATGATCTCTACGGATAAAGCAGTGAATCCAACTAGTGTTATGGGTTGTACCAAAAGAGTTGCTGAAATGCTTGTGCAAAGTATGAATAAAGAAAGCAGTACAAGATTTGTGGCAGTGCGTTTTGGTAATGTACTTGGCAGCAGGGGCAGTGTAATACCACTGTTTAAAAAACAAATAGCCAAAGGAGGACCAGTAACTGTTACAGATGCAGAAATGAAACGTTATTTTATGACTATTCCAGAAGCAAGCCAATTGGTACTTCAAGCCGGAGCAATGGCGAAAGGTGGAGAGGTATTCGTACTTGATATGGGAAAACCTGTAAGGATTTATGATCTTGCCAAAGATTTGATAAAATTATCGGGCTTTATACCCGATAAGGATATAGAAATAAAAATAACCGGATTAAGACCCGGTGAAAAGCTGTTTGAAGAACTTTTGAGCGCTGAAGATGGTACCGAAAAAACTACGCACAGTAAAATATTTACAGCCAAAATAAAAGGCGTTGATAAAGCAGAATTACAAAGGCAGATAGTCGATATTTTACAGATCACCGAAGGTGACTCAGTTGTAAGAAAATTGCAGGAGATAGTACCTACTTATACGCCCAACAGAGATGCTTTTAAAAAGTAAGGGCAGATTACCAATAGATTAGAAGGTGTTTTTTGTTGAAAGAGAATGTTCTAAAGAAGTTTTCTCCGCTGACAAAGAAAGTATGGCTCAGTTCGCCTACCATGCACGGAGAAGAACTTAAATATATGCAGGAAGCTTATGCAACTAACTGGATGTCTACTGTTGGTGAAAATATCAACGCAGTGGAACGGCTGCTATGCGAAAAACTTGGCTGCAAATATGCCGTTGCCCTTGCCTCCGGTACTGCGGCTTTGCATATGGCAGTCAAATTGGCCGGTGTGCAAAACGGCGACAAGGTTTTTTGCTCCGATATGACTTTTGCCGCCACAGTTAACCCGGTCGTGTATGAAGGCGGTGCACCTGTTTTTATAGATGCCGAATATGATACCTGGAATATAGACCCTGCAGCATTGGCAAAGGCTTTTGAACTTTATCCAGAGGTAAAGGTTGTCGTTCTGGCCCATCTTTACGGCAGCCCAGGAAAGATGGATGAACTCAAAGCCGTTTGTGATAAACATGGCGCAGTTATCATCGAAGACGCTGCCGAATCACTGGGGGCGGCTTATAAAGGTGTGCAGACGGGAACTTTTGGTAACTATAACGCTATTTCCTTTAACGGCAACAAAATCATCACCGGTTCGTCCGGTGGAATGTTTTTAACAGACGACGCAGCAGCCGCCGATAAAGTGCGCAAGTGGTCGACCCAGGCCCGTGAAAACGCACCATGGTATCAGCATGAAGAACTTGGTTATAACTATCGCATGAGTAATGTTATCGCAGGCGTCGTGCGTGGTCAGCTGCCTTATTTAGAAGAACATATCGCCCAAAAAAAGGCGATTTACATGCGTTATAAAAAGGGCTTTAAAAATTTGCCTGTCAAAATGAATCCATTTGATGTGGTCAACAGCCGGCCCAACTACTGGTTAAGCTGTCTGCTTATTGACCCCGAAGCCATGTGCAAACAAGTATGTAGTGAAAGGAAAACACTTTATCTAAGCGAAAAAGGAAAAACCTGTCCTACAGAAATTTTGGAAGCTTTAGCGGCGATGAATGCTGAAGGGCGGCCCATTTGGAAACCCATGCACATGCAGCCTCTATATAAAATGAATGATTTTATTACCCACTCGGGCAGCGGCAGAGAAAATGCCGCATCCTGCATCAATAGTGATGAGACTGCTCAAAACGGCTATCACGATGATGTGGCCGGTGATGTTTTTGAGCGGGGTTTGTGCTTGCCCAGCGATAACAAAATGACGACGCAGGAGCAGGACAGGATCATTGAGATCATAAAAAGCTGTTTTGAATGAAGAGGAAGCCATGTATAAAAATTTTATAAAAAGAATCTTAGATATCGTCTTATCGCTTCTGGCTTTGGTCATCTTATCGCCATTGCTGATTTTAACAGCGTTTTTGATACGCATCAAACTGGGGGCACCGGTATTTTTTAAACAGCTGCGGCCGGGAAAAAATGAGAAGATCTTTGGCATTTTAAAATTCCGCACCATGACGGATGCAAAAGATGAAAATGGAAATCTATTGCCTGACGAGATCAGGCTGACCAGATTCGGCCAGTTTTTACGGTCAACGTCTATCGACGAGCTTCCCGAACTGCTGAACATTTTAAAAGGCGACATGTCCATAGTGGGGCCAAGGCCTTTGTTAGTCCAATATTTAGAGCGGTATACCGAAGAGCAGAAGCATCGCCATGATGTAAGACCGGGACTAACGGGCCTGGCACAGGTCAATGGCCGCAACGGCATCACCTGGGAAGAAAAATTCTGCTACGACCTGGAATATGTCAAAAACATCACCTTTTTCGGCGACTGCAAGATCATCTTCCAGACGGTAATGAAAGTTTTCGGGCGTGAAGGCATCTCATCGGCAACCTCAGTCACCATGGAAGAATTTAAGGGGAATAAATAATGTTTGAAAGATACTTGCAATTATTAAGGCTGTTTCTGCTGCGGGATGGCGGCAAGCGGGCGGCATATTGTAAAAAAACAGGCTATTTTCATGCTCAGGGTGAAGGATGCTATTTTCAAATCTTCAACTTCGGTGTAGAACCCCATTTGCTCTCCTTTGGCAGCAATGTAAAAGTTGCTTCCGGCGTAAGGTTTATTACTCACGATATTTTTGGAGATGTTATCCTGTACAAAAACAACATGGACAGGCATATCAGGCGAGTAGGTAAAATAACTATCGGCAGTAATGTCCTGATCGGGAGCAACAGCCTGATCATGTACGATGTCACTGTTGGCGATAATGTTATCATCGCCGCCGGCAGTTGCGTTACCAAAGACGTTCCCGCAAATTCCATTGTGGGCGGCGTTCCTGCAAAAGTGATAGGTTCTTTTGCTGATTATGAGCAAAAATTTATAGAAAAGACCAAAGCTTATCCCTGGCTGGGGCAAGGCTATTCGATCTACAACAAAAACCTGGCGAGGATGCAGGAAGGATATTTCTGGCCGGAGCAGGAGCGTTGACTTTGAAAAAAACGACGTATAGACATTTCGGTGATATCAGTCATAGGAGAATTTCTTATTGTGCATATAGTAGACAGCGCTAAAAGATTAGTTAAATACAGTTGGTTACTACAGGTATTAGTCGAGCGTGATCTGAAAATCAGGTATCGGCGCAGCTTTCTGGGCTATTTATGGAGCGTTTTAAATCCGCTGCTGATGATGATCATTTTAACGATAGTTTTTTCTAATATGTTTCGTTTCGATATACCCCAGTACCCTGTATATCTGTTGGCCGGGCAGCTTATTTTCGGCTTTTATTCCGAAGCTACCAGCATGGCCATGGGGTCTATTTTAGGCGGTGCGGCCCTTATCAAAAAGGTGTATCTGCCTAAGTACATCTTTCCCCTGTCCAGGGTAATATCCAGCTTTACCAGTATGCTGCTTTCCATGATTGCCCTTTTCATTGTTATCATGGCTACCGACGTCACCTTTTCGAGAACTATAATACTGCTGCCATTTATATTAGTGCAGGTTTTGGTATTTTGTATAGGCATGGGGCTTTTGTTGTCTGTATTGGTAGTGTTTTTTAGAGACGTTCAGTATTTGTACAGTATTTTTTTAACTGCTTTTAATTACCTGACGCCTATTTTTTACCCGGAAAGTTTATTGCCCCAGTGGCTAAGGGAACTGCTGGTCTTTAATCCCCTTTATAACTATATAAAATTTTTCCGCAAGATCACTGTTTACGGCCAGTGGCCGACCCTGACAGAACATATGATCTGTATGGCCTTCACTTTAGGTATGCTGGTCATAGGCTTATATGTGTTCAAACGCAAACAGAATGATTTTATTTTATACATATAGGTGGCAAAAGTGCAAAAAACTATTGTTGTAGATAATGTCTCCATGCGTTTCAATCTGGCTTCTGAACGTGTGGATAGCTTAAAAGATTTACTTATCAAAAAAATAAAGCTTCAAAGTGTCAGCTTCGACGAATTTTGGGCCTTGAATAACATCAGCTTTACTGTGGATAAAGGCGAATCCTGCGCTTTGATAGGCGCTAATGGCAGCGGCAAAAGTACCATGCTCAAAATCATCAGCGGTATTTTGACTCCTACCAAAGGCAGCGTCGAAGTAAATGGTTCTATCGCGCCGCTGATCGAATTAGGGGCAGGCTTTGATTACGAATTGACAGGCCGTGAAAATATTTTCTTAAATGGCGCGATCCTTGGTTACAGCAAAAAGCTGATGCTGGAAAAATATGATGAAATAATAGACTTCAGCGAACTACGTGATTTTATAGATGTCCCCGTAAAAAACTATTCCAGCGGCATGATTGCCCGTTTGGGTTTTTCTATCGCTACCATGGTCAAGCCTGAAATATTGGTAGTTGACGAGATATTGGCCGTCGGCGACCAGGCTTTTCAGGACAAGTGCCATAAGCGTCTGGAAGCTATGATGAACAGCGGCACTACAGTGCTTTTAGTATCTCATTCTGCGGCGGATATCAAAAGGATCTGCCAAAAAGCAGTCTGGATAGACCGCAGCCATTTACGCTTTGTGGGCGATGTAGACGAAGCCTTGCAGCTGTACAATAAACCCGGATAAACTAGGGGTATTGTTTAAATCTTATTTCGGCAGGTGAGTAAATGAGAAACTTGTATATAGTCGGTGCAAGCGGCTGTGGGCGTGAAGTGCTGAATATCATCAAAGACATCCATGCCATACAGGGCGTACAATGGAATGTAGTAGGCTTTTTGGATGACGACTTGCAGGCCCTGGCCGGCATCGACTGCGACTATCAGGTCGTCGGTACCATCAAAGACTATCAGCCGCAGGAGAACGATGTTCTGGCGTTGGGCATCGCCAGTCCGCAGGTCAAAGAAAAAATAGTTGCAGGCCTTAAAGCCAAAGGGGCGGTTTTTCAAAGCATCATCCATCCCTATGTGGCCATGGGCCGATTTAATACTATCGGCGAGGGAGCCGTTATTTATTCCGGTTTTGGGATGACGGTAAATGTTAAGATAGGCGATTTTTGTACTTTGCTTGCCTGTGGCCTGGGGCACGATGTTACAGTGGGAGACTTTTCGACTATATCTTCCTGGTGCAATATCATGGGTCATGTAAAGATCGGCACCCGCGTATTTATGGGCGGCAACTGCGCCGCAGCGCCCAACGCAGTCATTGAAGACGATGCCTATGTGGGTGTCGGCAGTGTTGTTTTGCGCAAAGTAAAGGCTGGAAAGCGGGTTTTTGGTAACCCTGCTCGAGAAATGGAATTTTGAAGAAAATATTTTAGGAGGAAATGATGAATTTTTTTGAATTTAAGGGTATAAAAATTGCAGGTATGGCAACTGCCGTGCCAGACCGCCACCAGAAAATGTCGGATTATGACTACCTGTTTGCCGAAGGCGAAGTAGAAAAATTTTGCGCCGCAACAGGCATTTACGAAAAGTATAATGCCTATGGCGTAGGAACTACTACTTCGGACCTGTGCGTCGTAGCGGCCAATAAGCTTTTTGAAAAATTAAATATTAATAAAGATACAATAGACGGTCTGATCATGATTACTCAGACGCCGGATTATGCTATTCCGCCTACGTCTTGTATTATACAGTATCGTTTGGGGCTGGATAACTGCGGGCTGGTTTATGATTCCAATATCGGCTGCACGGCTTTTCCTTTCGGTCTGCAAATGGCCTGTGCCAATATTATGGCCGGCTGTAAAAAAATCCTGCTTTTAGTAGGCGATGCCAATCCTAATCGAGGTGAGACGCGTAATAAGGATGGACTGCTTTTTGGCGATGCAGGCGTAGCTTTAGTCGTCGAGAAAACAGCTGAGGAGGTTCCGCCCATTAATATTTGTATTGAAACTATTGGCAGTGGGTACAAAGCCCTGATTTCGCCATACGGCATGGAGAGGCATGCTCTGCCTGTTGTAGCTCAAACAAGAGGCTTTGAATTTGCAGTTTATTATAATAATGCACCGTATATGTCTGGTACCGATGTCTTTACGTTCAGCATCAAGGATGCTCCGCGCGTAACAAAAGCATTTTTAGCAAATTTTGGTAGCGAGATCGACGATTTTGATCTGGTGTCCATCCATCAGGCCAATAAAATGATTATTGATAATGTTGCCAAGAGAATAAAAGCACCTCAGGAAAAGGTTATAAATTCCATTGAAAGATTTGGGAACACAAGAGGGGCAAGTACGGCAGTAAATATATGTGATTATGCTGAGAATAATAATGTATATGAGGGTAATAAGAAAATGTTGGCGCTGGCATTTGGGATTGGGCTTAATGTTACAGTAGCTTCTTTTACTATTGATATGTCTGTATGTTTACCAATTATTAAAACAAGTGAAGTTTATGATGACGGTATCGACAGCGAGACATATTTTAAATAGGAGGCAGAACTCGGATGGCGTATTTTAATTTAAAAAATGCAAAAATCAAAGCAGTAGCTGCCAGTGTTCCCGATGATGTTGAGTATACTACTGATTATAACGACCTTTTTGGCAAAGAGCATGTCAAGAAGTTCATTATGTCTACCGGCGTTCAGCGGCGTTTCGCCTCACATAGATTGGGTGTCACTGCGTCAGATCTGTGCTGCGCTGCTGCGGAAAAAATATTGACGGAATTGGATTATGATAGAAGTAAGGTCGATGCGTTGATTTTTGCCTCTTCCAGCCGCGATTATTTGCAGCCTGTCACTGCAACTATTTTGCAGGATAGATTGGGATTGTCCGATGAATGTATGTGTTATGATGTTCCGCTGGGCTGTTCGGCCTATGTGTATGGGCTGCATTTGGCGGCCATGCACATTAATGCCGGCTGTCGTAGCGTTTTATTGCTGACTGGTTCTACGGGCGAACAGCTGCCTGATGGTTATGTGTCAACAGAGATACCCATGCTGTTTGGCAATGGCGGTTCGGCCACCTTATTGGAATATGACGAAATGGCAGCGCCTGTCTATGGCTTGTTACGTTCCATAGGGCGCGATTTTAAAATGCTGGCGTCGCCGTTCAGCGGTCAAAGGCATCCCTTTTGGCCCATGGTGCAGCAGTTCGGTTACGAAACGGCCTGCGCCTACAGGGATATGTTCCATATGGAAGGTATGGATGTGATGCGTTTCTCTTTAAAAGAAGTAGTAACTATGATCAACGACTTTAAAGAGCGGTTTGCCTGTGATTATGATGAATACGAGATTTTAGCCTGTCATCAGGCCAATAAGCTGATCATCAGCAATTTGGCCCGAAAAATAAAATTTCCCCTTGCCAAAATACCGCTTTCCATAGTTGATTATGGTAATACGGGCTGCGCCTCTATCCCGCTGGCCATTTGTGAGCATTACGCCAACAAAGACATTGCTCAGGATACTGGAAAAATTCTGACCTGTGGCTTTGGCATAGGTTTATCGTTGGGTATCGTGGGCATCACGGTGGAGCCGCAGAATTGTTTCTCTGTATTCAGGGTGAAGGAAAGATACGATGACGGCTTGAGTTTTGAAGATTATAGGTGAGGTGAATTTATGTTGAATTACAGTTTGAAAGGGAAAACGTATCTTGTAGTTGGTGCTTCGTCCGGTATAGGCAGAGCAAGTGCTATAGCTATCAGTAAACTTGGTGGAAGAGTTGTTTTGAGCAGTAGAAATAAAGCTAAATTACGAGAAACTCTTTCTTACATGGAGGGAGAGAATCACATTATAGCTCCGTATGATATGCACAATATTTTAGGTATCAAGGAATTTATTAAGAATTGTACTAGTAGTATTGGTGGAAAATTTGATGGGTTAGTGTATACTTCTGGCGTTGGTATAGCTAGATTGATAAAAGTAGAAAACATCAAAGAATTTGATGAAGATTTTGAATTAGGTTATAAAGCCTATCTTATGCTTTTAAAGGAATTTTCTTCTAGAAGAATACTGAACGACGGTGGCAGTATTGTCGCATTATCATCTAGAGCTGCAATGTTTCCAGAAAAGGCTCTGGCAAGATATGCTACAACAAAAGCTGCGGTAAATATGACTTCTAATATTGCGGCACAGGAGTTTGCAAAAAGAAAAGTACGGGTAAATACTATTTGTCCTGAAATGGTAAAAACACCAATGGCCGAGTGTTTTTTTTGTGTAATGGACAAAGAGAAACTAGATAAGTTTTATCCTTTGGGATTCTTAGAGCCGGAAGATGTCGCTGATTTAGTTGTTTTTCTATTAAGTGATATGAGTAAAAAATTCACAGGGCAGAATCTGTATCTTTCGGCAGGTAATGCGGGTACTCCAATTGATGGTTATATTGTTTAAAATATACAAATAAATAAAAGATTAAGGAGACAAATATGGACTTACGAGAAAAACTGGCATTGATTGAGGAAGTATTGGACGTAGAGGCAGGCGCTCTTACCCCTGAGACCCTGCTGGCCGACGTAGAGGAATGGGATTCCATAGCAGCCCTGTCGTTGATCGTGATGCTGGACGAAAAGTTTGAAAAAACTGTAAGCGGAGCCCAGATTAAAGCTCTGGAAAGCGTCAGCGATATTTTGGCTTACATGGATTGATATTATAAAATCAAAATCTAAAAAAGGTGAGGAGAATGAACATGGATTTACAGGAAAAAATAGTATTGATCGAGGAAGTATTGGACGTAGAGGCGGGCAGTCTTACCCCTGAAACCCTGCTGGCCGACGTAGAGGAATGGGATTCCATAGCGGCCTTGTCTTTGATCGTTATGTTGGACGAAAAGTTTGAAAAAACTGTAAGCGGAGCCCAAATCAAAGCTCTGGTAAGCATCAGCGACATTTTAGCTTATATGGAGTAAGGAGAGGCGGACCATGGAAAAATTATATCTGCTTTTAGAAGATATCAGGCCTGATGTTGACTTTCGCAATATTACCACTTTAATTACTGATGGGTTTATTGATTCCTTTGATATCGTAACGATCATTGCAAGTATAGAAGATGAATTTGAGGTAGAGATACCTGTAGACAGCATGACGCCGGAAAATTTTGAAAGCGCAGCTGCCATGATGCAGCTCATCAATGGAGTTAAAAAGTAACGCCATGTTTAATCTTATTCGTAAAATCAAACAATGGTATCAACATCGTAAGCTCATCAAACAGGGTGTTTTAATACCCATAGAATCTTATGAGGAGTATACTGCTTTGGTAAAAGAAGCAAAGGCTAAGTCTACAGAAAAAGTTTTCACCAACTGCTATATGCTGCCGGCAGAAATAAAAAGACTGATTTATCTTAAAAATTTTTATTTGGTAAAAACTGAATCGGGATTAGTTTTTGCAGATGATGAAGGTGGTTATTATTATTTGTTTTTGTATGTAGATATGTCAAAGCCACTTATACTGCCGCCGCTGGAGAAAGATATTTTGGTGGAAAATGTATATTATGACGGGCGGAAAACAGAAATACAGTGTAAGTTTGAAGAATATGTTCAAAATGCTGGTTGTGTTTTCGTAAATACATATAATGCTATAACAGATTGTCCACAACTAAAACCGGAGAAATATTGGAAAAAACTAGAAATATTTTATAAATCATTAGCAAAAGAAGGAAAGAAGATAACACAGCCAACAGAAAAGCAGTTAAAAGAATTTGAACTAGTTTATCGGGAATCAATCGATAAGTTTGTTCAAAAAAGATATACCAAAAAAGAAAGGAAAAAGCAAAGGAAATTAGGATATTTACATTGTATTGATGATGAAAAAGGAAATATCTATGCTATAGCTATCTGTAAAGTTGTTCATGGAGGGGCTATTGCTACACTAAAAGATTATCAGGGAGGAATTTATGCTCCGGGACTATTGATGTATACCTATAAAGACTACTATGAATCTATGCCGCAAGAACCAGAAGCACAAAAAGAATATATGCGCAGTAAGGGCATTGGTGGTTGGATTGCTGTTGATAATATAGCTTCGTGGAAGATACACAAAATGATGGGGATGACAGTAACTGGTAAATCCATGAACCAGTTTGTCATAAAAACGACAATGTAATTGGTACAAACTTAGATCAACAGGGGGAGAAAATGATTACAGTTTTAGATTGGTTGGAAAGCACAGCTTCAAAATTTGCAGCTAATATCATCTGTGCAGATGCTAAGAAGCGGATCACCTATGCTGATTTCGTAAAGAATGCGCAGGCAATCGGCAGTTTTTTATGTAAGTACGAAAAAATGCGGCAACCTGTGGCCGTCTTTATGGATAACTCGGCCGAAGCTTGGGAAGCCATGCTGGGGGTAGTGTACAGCGGCAATTTTTATGTGGTTATCGATGCGCTGATGCCCATCGAGCGCATAAAAAATATCTTTACTACCCTGAAACCCATAGCAGTTATAGTTGATGATAAATGCCAAAAGCAGGCGGCAAAGCTGGGGATGGGGCAAGACGTTTATGATTATGAACAAATCGTTCAAACAAGCCCGGATGCTGATAAGTTGCAGGCTGTGCGTGAAAAAATGATTGATGCTGATCCCGTATATGCGCTGTTCACGTCCGGTTCTACCGGCGTGCCCAAAGGAACGGTGCTTACCCATTTAAGCGTTATGAAATATACGCAGTGGTATGCAGAAACCTTTCATATCAATGAAAATACTGTTTTCGGCAGCCAGACGCCGTTTTATTTCAGTATGTCCGTATCCACCATGTTTTCAACCATTTTTACAGGCGCGAAGCTGGTAGTTATCCCCAAGCAGCTTTTTTCTTTCCCTGTCAAACTGATAGAATTTATGAACGAAGTCAAGATCAATACTATCTACTGGGTTCCTTCGGCCATGAATATGATTGCCAATTTTAAAGCCCTGGATAATCATCAGTTGCCGTTTTTGAAGACTGTTCTTTTTGCAGGCGAAGCCATGCCCACCAAGCAGCTGAATTACTGGCGTCAGCATTTATCTTCTGATACCATGTATGCCAATTTATTTGGCCCTACTGAAACTACCGATATAGCAACCTATTATATTATCGACAGGGAATTTAAAGACGATGAACCTATTCCCATCGGTTCTGCATGCAGTAATTGCGACGTTTTTGTTTTAAAAGAGGACGATACCTTAGCCGGCGCTGATGAAGAAGGCGAACTGTGCGTGCGAGGGTCTTTTTTGGCCTCCGGTTACTACGATAATCCCGAAAAAACCGGTGAAGTCTTTGTGCAGAATCCGCTAAATACCCATTATCGGGATATAATTTATAAAACTGGCGATCTGGTCAAATACAACGAAAGAGGCGAACTGGTTTATATCACCAGAAAAGATTTTCAAATCAAACATCAGGGCTACAGGATAGAATTGGGCGAGATCGAGACAGCAGTGAACGCAGTTGAGGGAGTACATGAATGTGCTTGCATCTACGATTTAGAAAGGCAGCTGATCGTCCTCTATTGTTCGGGTCAAAATCTTACGTCCAAAGAGATCCTTTTAGGCGTCAGAGACAGGCTGCCTAAATATATGCTGCCCAATAAAATGTTTTTCCTGGAAAATATGCCGCACAATGCTAACGGCAAGATAGATAAAAAAATGCTGCAAAAAATTTATGGGGACGAGATGCAAAAATGAAAATAATAATCTGTACTACCCCTCTTTTAGAACAAAATATGTATATCGTAGAAGAGGGGAAGCATTGTATAGTGATTGATCCATATTATGATGAAAAAACAGCAGTATTATTAGAAGGCAAGATCGTCGATCTGTTGCTTGTTACTCACGAACATTACGACCATATCAGCGGCGTAAACAAATTTAAAGAGCTGCATGGCTGCAAGCTGTTGTCAAATTCAAAATGCGATCATAATCTGCAAAGGCCTGCCAAAAATTTCTCAAAATATTTTGAAGCCTATTATGAATTTCAGGCCGACTTGAAAAAGCCGGATTTTGCTTTTGACAGCAATTATTCATGCAGCGCAGATGAGCTTTTTGATGACAGTATTACGTTTACATGGCAGCGCAATACTGTTTTTATCAAGGTAGTTCCGGGACACAGCGAAGGCGGCAATTTCATCTTCTTCAACGAAAACACACTGTTTTCCGGCGATATACTTTTAGATGAAAGTGTCCCTGCGGCTAAATTTCCAGGTGGGAACTCTAAAAAATTTACAGATGTCGCGCTTCCCTATATCAATAGCTTGCCACCGGATCTAGTGGTTTATCCCGGTCATGGCCATTCTTTTGTTTTACGGGAATATTATGGCTATATTGAATAAGAAGGAAAAATAAGTGCTGAAAACAATCAAATCTTTATCGGAGTACGAACAACTTTATAATCAATATGTAACGGAAGGGCATGTGAGGGGGTATCTCAACTACTTTATCAGTAAAAAGAGTATATCTGCCTATATTAATGAGGGGAAAATAAAATATGCTGTTGTTGATGGAACCTTATTCTTGTTTGCCGATCAGGGCAATTATTATAAAATGTATTTTTGGGGGCTTACCGCCAAAACAAAAAGCCTGCCCGACGCCGATAAAGAAATTTGCTGTGATATATATGAACAACAAAATAATAATTTCGGTGTAAATGTTTTGCACCAGTTGTTTATCGAAAATAATTATGAATGTAAACAAAAGTATGAGCAAGTGCGGCTATCTTACGGAAATTTGCATAAGATATCTTTTAAATATTTAGAAGAGAATAAGTGGAAACTTTGCGAAAATAATATGCGTATTGGTACAGTGAGTTTAAATGACAAAAGTGAAGTGGAACGATTGATCGTTGACCACATGGGTAAATACAATAAATTATCCATAGAAGACGAGGAC
>ENA-UESI01001001-UESI01001001.1-human-gut-metagenome-genome-assembly--contig:-NODE-1001-length-19973-cov-19.066496_pt1 | contig 19973 bp, 15 predicted proteins | sample MGYA00243005_ERZ508006 | MGnify/ENA primary metagenome ERZ508006 (study PRJEB26167, sample SAMN06115436) | human gut metagenome | host: Homo sapiens | place: China:Shandong | collected 2015-06-10... | reverse complement strand
CGGTCATACCGCTGCTTTGGCATTCCTGTATCTGCTCTGCCCACTCCCTGTGACGAAGCTCGGTTTTTACTTCTCTGATCGTTGGCATATTCTCAGCTCCTTTCGGGGTAAATCCCTTTGGAACTATTTTATCGCTTTTTTAGTGCCGAATCAACGTTAGGGTGTGGTTGGCGGTTACGATCTACATTTACATACAGCATCATCTTATGACTATAAATACAAAGCTGATGATGCTGATGAATTGCTCTGTAAAGCCTTGAAAGATAATAAAATCAAGGCGGTGGCTATTACAGATCATTTTATAATCGACAAGTGTAGAATAGAAAATTTACGTAGTATTGCACCAGAAATAGTTTTCTTCCCTGGGGTTGAACTTCGTACAGATAAAGGGGCTAATAATCTGCATTTGATCCTGATTTTCCCAGATGAATCTGATCTTTCTACTCTTTCGGCTGATTTTGATGCAATAATGTTGAGACAAAAAGCCAAATCCAAAGATTCTAATGAGACTATATACTGGGAATTTGGAGATATTGTTGAATTTGCGAACGATCATAATGGATTAATCTCTATTCATGCAGGACGTAAAACAAATGGCATAGAAAAAGAGATAGGACATGCTCTTCCGGTAAAAGATGCAATAAAAAGTGATATAGCTGATAAAATTCATTTTTTTGAAGTAGGTCAAAAAAGAGATATATCAGATTATGAACAGTTTGTTTTTAAAGAAATCGAACGTAAGCCGTTGATTATGTGTTCAGACTCACATTCTCCGAATGAGTATTCTCCAAAAGAAGCACTTTGGATAAAGGCTGAGTTAACTTTTTCTGGGCTTAAACAATGTTTATATCAACCGCAAGAACGAGTTTTTATAGGAGAAATACCACCTGTTTTAGATAGAACGAATAAGAATAAGCAAAGCAATATATCATCTATATCTTGTTTTCGTATAGAAAGCCCGATAAATGATGATTCTGAGTGGTTTAAATTTGAACTTCCACTCAATCCAAGTATGGTTGCTATTATAGGAAATAAAGGGAGCGGAAAAAGTGCTTTTTCTGATATAATTGGACATTTATGTAATTGTAGTACTATGGAAAGTGCTTCATTCTTAAATGCCAAACGATTCAGAAAAGCTCCGAAGAATTATGCTGATGATTATGAAGCAGCGTTAATATGGTTGGATGGAAAAAAAGATGTTAAAAAACTAACTGTTAGTCAAAATAGTAGCTCAATTGAAAATGCTCAATACTTGCCACAAAAATATATCGAGGATGTATGTAATGACTTTGGTGATGTTTTTCAAAAAGAGATTGATAAGGTGATTTTCTCTTATGTCGATAAATCTGAACGAGGCGATGCGCAAAATCTTGATGATCTAATAAGGATAAAATCTAAACCACTCGAAATACAATTTCAGGACGAACGAATAAAACTTCAAGAAATCAACGAAATAATAATTAAGCTTGAAGCAAAAAAGACAAACGAATATCATAAGAAAATTGAAGAACATCTAAAAAAAGCTGAAGAAATACTTGAACGCCATGATAAATCAAAGCCTAAAGAAGTTACTAAACCAGATCAACAAGAAAGCGATACAAAATACAAAGAAAAACTTGAAAAGCTCAATCAAGAAATTCAAGAGAAGAAGGATTTGATAAAAAAAGCAACTGATAAGATTGCCGAAATTAATAGTTTGATTAATGATATAAAAATAGTGATCGCAAAAATATCACTTCTGCAAACACAATTTGGAGAGGTAAAAGATACTATTTCCGACTTGATCAATAAGTATAAACTTAATGAAACAGACTTTGTTTTTGAATTGACAACACCACAGGCAATTTTAGAAGAGTTGATAATAAAAAGTGAAAAAGAAAAGGAAGAAATTCAAGCATCGATTTCTGATGAACAAAAAGGTTTTTCTTCTCAATTAAAAAAAGCAGAAACTGAAAAAGAAAAGCTTATTTCTTCTGCAAATGTTGAAGAAAAGATTTATCAGAAGTATTTAAGCGATCTATCGGAATGGAATGATAAAAGACTTTCTATTATTGGCGACAAGGACACCGAGGAATCAATTGAATACTATAAAAATGAATTGGATTACATTAGTACAAAACTCGAATCTGAGTATAAAGCATTAATTGAGGAACGATACAGTATTGCCAAACGTTTATATAATGGGATAACTAAATTATCAAAAATCTATCAAAGTATTTATACCCCCATTCAAGGTGAAATAGCTAAATTGCTTGGAGATCTTGAAGATGGTGTTATGTTTCATGCAGAAGTGTTTATGAAAGACCATAACCTCTCTCAAAATATTTTGAATTACATTAATCAACGATATAATGGTAAGTATGGTCGTTCACATAATTCACTTCAAGAAATTGAAGCACGCATAAAAGAAACTGATTTCGGTAATGAAGATAGCGTTATTTCATTTGTATGCGATATGGAAAATGTAATTACAAGCGAACTTGAATCTGCTGAAAACAGAGTTCCCAAACGTCAAGAGTTTTATGACTTTATCTTTGGATTGAAATACATCGGTGTCAATTTCAAGTTAAGAATGGGGAAGCGATCCTTAGAAGAGCTTTCACCAGGCGAGCGTGGTATTGTACTCTTGATTTTTTATCTTGCACTCAGCAAAGAAAATAAACCCATAATCATAGACCAGCCAGAAGACAATCTTGATAATCAATCTGTTTATAGTAAACTTGTTCCATGTATATGTAGAGCAAAACAGAAACGTCAAGTGATTATTGTAACTCATAATCCTAATATTGCAGTGGCTTGCGATGCTGAACAGATTGTTTTCTGCGAAAAAAACAGCGATTCAAATGAAATAAGATATAAGTCTGGGGCTATAGAAAATCCCATAATCCGCAAACATGTTGTTGATGTGCTTGAAGGAACAATGCCTGCATTTGATTTGAGAAGATTAAAGTATGATTAATACACCCTAAATATAACAATGCTTCACAGAAGTATCATACTATTTTATCTTGACAATCGGTTATATTTGCGCTATAATCAAAACGTCACCGGCAACACAATGGCAACAAAAATTCAGATACTCCAAATCTGACAGACAACTGAGATAATAGAGATACCACGAACGATAAAACTTAACTCAAACTGGTTAAGATTACGGTTCAAGGATCGAGTGGGAGTGATCTTCCAACTCATACCGATAAAATAAACGAAGAGCTGACTGATCGTTCTGAAATCAGTCAGCTCTTTTATATGCTCTTCCCCTCTCCTTGTACTTTCCTACATACACCAATCGTCAAAATTCTTTAACAGGTATTGAAATCTTGTCGGAATTGTGTTATAATATTTATGAAGTTTTTTATAATGCTTTTGAAAGGAAGATACTTATGACAAAATACGTTGTAATGCTCTGCGACGGTATGGCTGATTACCCCGTTGAAGAGCTGGGCGGAAAAAGCCCTATGGAGGCCGCTTATAAGCCTACTATGGATAAGCTGGCTAAAAAAGCTACCGTTGGTCTGGTAAAGAGCGTTGCTGATGGGCTGAAACCCGGCTCGGACGTCGCTAACCTCTCGATACTCGGCTACGACCCCGCTATCTACTACTCGGGACGCTCCCCGCTGGAGGCAGGCTCTATCGGCATTGATATGAAACCGACCGATGTTTCTTTCCGCTGCAATCTCGTTACCCTCTCCGATGAGGAAAATTACGAGGACAAGACCATTCTTGATTATTGCGCCGACGATATTTCCACCGAGGAAGCGCGCATACTTATCGAGTTTTTGGCTCAGCATTTCAACTCCGAAGAGTTTCAGCTTTACGCCGGCGTAAGCTACCGCCATTGCCTTATTTGGAATCAGGGCACGCTCGATGTCGGCACGCTTACCCCGCCGCACGACATCACGGGCAAGCCGATAAAGGAATATATCCCCAGCCACCCCAACGCCGCCAAACTTTACGATATGATGGTAAAAAGCTACGATCTGCTGAAAGACCACCCTGTAAACAAGGCGCGCGAGGCTAAAGGCAAGCGCCCCGCAAACTCTATGTGGTTCTGGGGCGAGGGAGTGCGCAAGTCGCTAATGCCGTTCACCGAAAAGTACGGACTGAAAGGCTCGATAATCTCGGCAGTAGACCTGCTGAAGGGCATCGGCAAATTCAGCGGAATGAACGTTGTAGAGGTAGAGGGCGCTACGGGCTACATCGACACGAATTTCGAGGGCAAGGCGCAGGCGTGCATCGACGAGCTTGCCAACGGTCAGGATTTTGTATACATACACGTTGAAGCTCCCGACGAGTGCGGTCACCGCCACGAGATCGAGAACAAGAAGCGCGCGATAGAGCTCATCGACGAGAAGATACTCACGCCCGTAGTTGCGGCGCTGGAGCAGTACGATGATTACAAGGTGCTTGTATGCCCCGACCACCCGACCCCGCTTTCGCTGAGAACGCACACCAACGACCCCATACCGTTCCTGATCTACCACAAGCAGGGCGAAGTAGAGGGCGTAGACGGCTGGAGCGAAAAGACCGCGGCAGAAACGGGCCTTTTCATCAGCGAAGGACACACGCTTATGGAGAAGTTTTTGGGGGAGTGAGTCTTTAAAACTCCTGCAAAATCTGAATTATCGCAAGCATGATCGTATTGATGTATTCCATCGCATAGGGCGAAATGGTTTCCGTCAATTTTTTTGCTTCCAATCTCTTGCAAATTTCTTCAGAATAGTGTATACTTGTTTTCATAGTACAACACTCCTTTGAGTTAATGTAGGTCACAAGTACATTATAACTCTTTTTGGGACTGTTGTCCTATCTTTTTGTGCATTTTTTAGTGATGCTCATTTATAGATACATTCTATTTTAGCGATAGCACTTTTTCATCCCTGATTGGTGCCTTTCGCAGAAAGGCGGATTATAAATATGAAAAAACGCAGAAGCAGAAAATATAAAAAGATAATAATAATTTTTGTAACAATGCTGTTCATATCACTTGTTGCGGCAGTTGGACTGTATAAAACAGGTATCTATCGTTTTGACTTTTTGAAAGATGTCTTAAAAAAAGTTGATTTTCAAATGAATACAAATGAACTTGATATTCCACAGGATGCACTTTCGTTTTCTATTTATGATATTGAGCAAGAAGAATATTTATTTTACGAGGGTGATAGCCAGTTGCCCACTGTCGCAAGTTTGGCAAAACTATTTGCCATTGATTATGCTTTGGGAAAAGTAGATTTGGAAGATATTGTTGAAGTAAATCAAGAGGTATTAGAACTTGTTCCGGCGGGTTCATCTTTAGCAAATCTGTATGCTGGGGAATACACAGTTAAACAAATCATGGAGGCTATGCTTGTTCCTTCCGGAAATGACGCAGCCTATGCGTTGGCATATCATATCGCTAAAAACGAATTAGGCGAAGGTTATACAGCAACGGAATATATAGATTATTTCATGACAGAACTTAGTGAGTATTTAATCGAAGCAGGCTATTCCAAAACAAATTTATATAATGACCCAAGTGGCGCGTCTATGCAAGCTGACTCTCATTTAGATGACATTAACCGCGTAGCGTTGAAGCTCCTTAACTACGATTTTGTTAAAGAATGTATTGGAAAAAGCGAATTTTCAATTCAAACTCCGCAAGGTGAATTTACATGGAAAAATACAAATGAATTTTTAGATGAAAATTCACCGTACTATAATGCAAATGTTAAAGGAATGAAAACAGGAACAATGGCATCTTCCTATAACATTGTTGTTCTGTATGAAAAAGATGGAAAAGCATATTTAATTACCTGTTTAGCGGCACACTCAAATGAGGGGAGATATAAAGCGGTACAGTCTGCTATCAACACGATTATTGAATAATGATCTATAAATGAGCATCCCTAAAAAATGCACAAAAAGATAGGACAACAGTAGTTTATGACGACGGTATAGTGACGCATCACCATGCCGTCGTTATTGATTTGCAAATATCACAAAGGCGGTGACCCCAATGACCTACAAAATAAAAGAAATAACCGAAGAGGACTACGGCTGCGAGGGCGTTCCTGAGGGCGGCGAACTCATGTGCAGCGTGCTTGTGGACGGCGCGGACGGCGAAAAATGGCTGCGTATCGCCGATAGACTGCTGCGCGAAAACGCGCTCGATGTCGGCAGCGATGTTGACGAGGCGGCTTTGCGCGAGCTGATGTCATGATGGCATAAATTCCCGCGCGGCGGCATATGCTTCTTTTATAATGGTATTAAGAGAGGTGTATCGTCATGATCGAGCTGCTGATACAGCTTTTTTCGCAGAGATTTTTGCTCTTCGCACTGCATTTCGAGGGCGGCGGCAAGTTCCCGAAACCGCTTTCGGCTAAGGAGGAGCGCGAATGTTTTGAAAAAATGGCGCAGGGCGACCCCGCCGCACGCGAAAAACTCATCAGCCATAACCTGAGGCTGGTCGCGCATATCGTCAAAAAATACGGCTGCCCGCCCGGCGAGAGCGACGACCTTATCTCTATTGGCACTATCGGACTGATAAAGGCGGTCGGCACTTTCGACCATACTAAAGGCTGTCGGTTCGCGACGTATGGTTCGAGATGCGTGGAAAATGAGATTCTGATGCACTTCCGCTCGGCAAAAAAACTCTCCGCTGAGGTGCATTTCGACGAACCTGTCGATACCGATAAAAACGGCAACTGCCTTACGCTGATGGATATTATCGCCGATGACGAAATGCCGGTGGAGGATAAATGCGGGCTGAGGAGCGACCTTGCGCGGCTTGAAAACTGCCTGCGCACCGAACTTGAACAGCGCGAACGCGAGATAGTCGTGATGCGCTACGGACTGGGCAAAAGCCCGCCGCTCACTCAGCGCGAAACGGCGAAACTACTCGGTATCTCGCGCTCTTACGTTTCGCGGATAGAGAAAAAAGCTCTGCAAAAGCTTCGCGCCGCTATGGAAACGCCATGCTGAAAAGCGCGTGAACGCTGAGTGAAATTGGGGCGGGGGTATTGCAATGCGCGGCAAAATGTGTTATAATGTAATCTGACGGCGTTGAAAATGCGCTGTATCTATAAAAATTGACAAAAGAATATCAAAATAACAGAATATGTAAAGGATGGTTTTTCATTATGACAAATTCTTACGAAAGCCCTTTCTGCACCCGCTACGCCAGCAAGGAAATGCAGTATATTTTCTCGGCGGATAAGAAATTCACTACCTGGAGAAAGCTTTGGGTGGCGCTTGCAAGAGCTGAGATGCAGCTTGGCCTGCCAGTAACTCAGGAGCAGGTAGATGAGCTTGAGGCTAATGTTGATAATATCGACTACGAGGTAGCCGCCGCGCGCGAAAAGGTAGTTCGCCACGACGTTATGGCGCACGTTTACACCTACGGCAAGGTTTGCCCTAAGGCGGCGGGAATAATCCACCTCGGCGCTACTTCCTGCTACGTTGGCGACAATACCGACGTTATCATCATGCGCGACGCTATGCAGGTGGTAAAGAGAAAGCTGGTAAAGGTGATCTCGCAGCTCGCTGAATTTGCCGATAAGTACAAGGCTATGCCCTGCCTCGCTTACACCCACCTCCAGCCCGCACAGCTTACCACAGTAGGCAAGCGCGCTACACTTTGGTGCAACGAACTGCTCACCGACCTTGAGAACCTCGATTTCCAGATCTCGAAGCTGAAACTGCTCGGCTCTAAGGGCACTACCGGCACGCAGGCTTCCTTCATGGAGCTTTTTGAGGGCGATACCGATAAGGTGAAGAAGCTGGAAAAGCTGATAGCTGATGAGATGGGCTTTGACGCAGTAGTACCCGTTTCGGGTCAGACCTACTCGCGCAAGGTGGATTACAACGTTTGCTCGGTACTCGCGGGCATAGCTCAGTCGGCTATGAAATTTGCCAACGATATAAGAATACTCCAGTCCTTCAAGGAGATTGAAGAGCCTTTTGAAAAGAACCAGATCGGCTCTTCCGCTATGGCTTACAAGCGCAATCCTATGCGCGACGAGCGTATCTGCGCGCTGGCGAGATACGTTATGTGCGATGTGCTCAACCCCGCATTCACCGCAGGTACTCAGTGGTTCGAGCGCACCCTCGATGACTCTGCAAACAAGCGTATCTCCGTAGCTGAGGCGTTCCTCGGCGTTGACTCTATACTGAATATCATGCTCAACGTCACCGACCCCGAAAACGGTCTGGTAGTATACGATAAGATAATCCGCCGCAGAGTAATGGCAGAGCTGCCCTTTATGGCTACCGAAAATATCATGATGGACGCTGTAAAGAAGGGCGGAAACCGTCAGGAGCTTCACGAGAAGATACGCGAATACTCTATGGTAGCGGGCGCGAACGTAAAGCGCGAGGGTCTTGACAACAACCTCTGCGACCTTATTCTCGCCGACCCGATGTTCATGATAACCAAGAAAGAAATGGACGCTATAATGAAGCCCGAAAACTTCATCGGCAGATGCCCTCAGCAGGTAGAAGAGTTCATAGCTGAGTGCGTAAAGCCGGTGCTCGACGAAAACGGCGTTTCCGACGATACCGCTGAAATAAACGTGTGATTCGGAGATACTTTACAAACAAATAACTATCACCTCGTGCCGTGCAGGAAGCTTGAACCTGCGCGGCACGGGTTTAAGGTGAACATAATGACAGATTTTTTAGTAAAGCGCTTTGTGAAAAACAGCGGCGACGTTACCGACGCTAAAGTCCGCGAGCGCTACGGCACGCTTTCGGGCGGGGTGGGCATCGCCTGCAATATCGCGCTTTTTGTGCTGAAATACATTATCGGCACGCTTTCGCATTCAATATCGGTCATCTCAGACGCTTTCAACAATCTTTCCGACTGCGCCAGCTGCGTTATGACGCTTTTCGGCTACAAAATGGCGGCGAAGCCTGCCGATAAAGACCACCCGTTCGGTCACGGCAGAATGGAGTACCTGACCTCGCTGACGATAGCCGTTGTGATACTCGCGGTGGGACTGGAGCTTATGAAAAGCTCGGTGATGAAGATCATCCACCCCGCCGATACGGTGTTTAGCCTGCCGATACTCATTTCATTGGCGATCTCGATAGGCGTGAAACTTTGGATGAGCGTTTTTAATACAAAACTGGGCAGGCGGATAAACAGCTCGGTGATGCTGGCGACGGCTAAGGACAGCCGCAGCGACGTGCTCGCGACCTCGGCAGCGGCGGCGGGCTTGATACTTTCTGCAGTAACGCCCCTGCCGATGGACGGTATAATGGGCGCGGCGGTGTCGCTCTTCGTGCTCGCTTCGGGCTTCGAGATAGTTCGCGGCACGGTAGACCTGCTTATCGGCAAGCCCGCCGACCCCGAGCTTTGCGAGAAAATACGAGCGCTGGTGCTTGAGGACGAGCGGATAATCGGCCTGCACGATATGGTGATACATGATTACGGCCCCGGCAACAAGCTCGGCTCGCTGCACGCCGAGGTGCGCAGCGACGAAGATTTTTCGCAGATACACGACCTTGTAGACTGTATCGAGCGGCGGATCTTTAGCGAGCTGAACGTGCGCATGACGATACACATGGACCCGATAGACGTTGACAACGAGCAGGTAAACGCCTGTAAAGATATGGTGCGCGGGGTGATAAAGCAGCTTGACGAGCGTCTGCATATCCACGATTTCAGGCTCGTGAGCGGCGAAACGCATACTAACGTCATCTTTGATCTGGTAGTACCTTTCGATTGCCGCTATACCGACGAGCAGCTGAAGTTCTACATAGATACAGAGTTGGAAAAAGAAGATAAGAATTACTACACGGTGATAACATTCGACAGGGATTTTCAGCAAACCTAAAGGAGAAAACTGCTAAGACGAAAGGAGAAAAAATGAGAAAGGATACTATTAAAAAGATAGCCGCATTGTGCGCGGCGCTTGCGATGATGACGGCGGCGGGCTGCGGATATATCGAAGATCTGCCCGCGGATGAAGGTTCGGGCGCGGGATCTTCGCTGGCTGAAACAGTAGACAACGCCGAGGAAAGCGCGGCGGACGATACCGAAGAGAGCGCCGCTGAGGAGAATATGGAAAGCGTTGAAGATACCGAAAGCGCGGCAGATGAGAGCACGGAAAGCGCCGACGAAGCGGAAGATTCTCAGGCGGAGGAAGATGCGCAGGCGGGCAATGTTTATACCAATGAGGAGTTTGGCTTCAGCCTGCCGCTGCCCGATGGCGCGGAGTATAACGAGTACGAAGCCGAGCTTCAGCCCTCTTTCGATGACGACGCGGTGCAGTTCCGACCGCTGATGGAAACTATAATTTCGGACAACACGAACATGGCGGTACAGCTTTGGAACACGCAGAAAACGCTTGACGACCTCGTTCAGGCTCGCCGCGACTACGTTGACAGCACAAATTCGCAGGCGGAAGAGCTGAAAGACGAGGGCACGCCGTACGATACGGTGGAGCTGCTTGAGGTTTCAGACGCGGCGGTCGGCGGATCGGAAGCGCGCATCGTAACCGAAAGGCTCGACGGCTCAAACGGCACGTTTTACACCCTGCGCGCTTACTATTCACTTGGCGGCGGCAATTACATCTACATTCAGGGCAACTGCTGCGATGAAGCTGCGCTGGCTCAGCTAAAGACCTGCGCCGAGGGTTTTGTGATAAACTAAATTGCATAAAAAACCGCTGTTCGGTTTGGTACGGACAGCGGTTTTTGTTTTGCGGTTGGGTGGTCTAGTCGGCAGCAACGTCGCCGCTAAGCCTGTTGGTAACGATGTCGGCGCAGCGCTCGCGGTGGGCGACGTGCAGTGGGTGATCTCTAAACGCGGCAAGCGCCTGCGCGTCGGTGAACTCCGAGTAGAAAACGAGGTCGTAGCCGCCCGCAGTGTTTGCCCCGATCTCGGCGTGGATAAGCCCCTCGATATGCCCGTTCATCGTCGCGACCGAGCGCTGTAAAAACTCGAGCGACTGCTTCTCGCTGTGCTCGGTTTTGACCTTTTCTGTAAAATTCCAGAATAAAATATGCCTTATCATAAAAAATTCTCCTAACATACGTTTTTATAAATTATACCACAAAACGAGGCATGAGTCAAATCTGAACAAATCGCGTTGCGGAACTGTTGGCACAATTGTGCATTGTGTGGTGTGACCGGCTTAAAAAGATACACAACGGCTAAAATTTGAACATAAAAAATCACCCCGCACCGCGCATTTTGCCGCACGATACGGGGTGATTTTGGGCTTTCGCCCGCTGTATTTAAAAAGGGATTATGTGGAAGGCTTATTGAATGGTTAGAAGATGTCGCCGAAAATATCGTCGAAAACGTCCTCTTCGTCGCGCTTTTCGCAGCCGAAAAATCTGCTGTGGATAAGCTCGTCCGCCGCGACTATGAGCGCTACCCCCGCGCCTGTGCAGGCAAGCGCTGCGCCCTCGCTGCCGCTGCCCATCTGCCGAAAAGCCGCCAGCCCGAAAACGATAGCCGCCGCGAACAGCGCTATCAGCACCGCCGCCGCTGCGCCGTTTACCCCGCCCGCGGTCTTTTTCGCAGGCTCGCTCGATGCGTCCGATTTGTACGAATTGTAAATTTTCATGACATTTCCTCCCTTATACGCCGCACTGTTTTGCGCGGCTCGCGTTGTTTTCTCTTTGCTATGTCTATATTATATCATGTTTGATGTATCAAAATCGGGACAATTAAAAATGCGAGCGAAATTTGTCCGAATGGTTGAAAAACGTTAAAAAATATGGTATAATATTAAAGTTAATACCGTGCACTACAATGCAAATACGGCTATCCGTTACAGGAGGGATACCATGATATATCAAAGCATAAAAAAACTGGTTACATACGCTCTGGAAAAAGGGCTGATCTCGCCGCTCGATAAGGTCTACGCGACCAACCGCCTGCTCGAGGCGCTGGCGCTGGATTCTTATGAAGAGCCGCAAGAGGAGTACGCCGAAGTTGACCTAGAGGAAACTCTTCACGAGCTGCTTGACTACGCCTGCGAAAAGGGACTTTGCGAAAACAGCGTGGTTTACCGCGACCTTTTTGATACAAAGCTGATGGGTCTGCTAACGCCGCGCCCGTCTTACGTCAATGAAAAATTCCGCGCTGATTACGCCGAGTCGCCCGAAAAGGCTACTGATAATTTCTACCGTTTCAGCTGCGATACCGACTATATCCGCCGCTACCGCATAGCTCGCGATATGCGCTGGAAGACCGCTACCGATTACGGCGAACTGGATATAACGATAAATCTTTCCAAGCCTGAGAAAGACCCGAAAGCCATCGCCGCCGCAAAAAATGCTCCGCAGGCAGGCTACCCTAAGTGTCAGCTTTGCCGCGAGTGCGAGGGCTACGCGGGCAGAGTCAATTATCCCGCACGCCAGAACCACCGCATAGCTCCGATAGATATTCTCGGCGAACCGTGGGGCTTTCAGTATTCGCCATACGTTTACTACAACGAACACTGCATAGTTTTCAATAAAAAGCATACGCCGATGGTGATCGACAAGCAGGCTTTCCGCAAGCTTTTCGACTTTATCCGCCAGTTCCCGCATTACTTCGTAGGCTCAAACGCCGACCTGCCGATAGTTGGCGGGTCTATCCTCGCGCACGAGCATTTTCAGGGCGGCAGATACAGATTCGCGATGGAGAAAGCACCCGTTGAAACGCCCATTAGCTTCAAGGGCTTCGACGACGTGAAGGCAGGCATAGTTAAGTGGCCGATGTCCGTTATCCGTATCAGCGGCGGCGACCCCGAGCGCTTAGCCGACCTTGCCGACAAGATACTTACAGCGTGGCGCGGCTACACCGACGAGAGCGCGTTCATCTTCGCGCAGACCGACGGCGAACCGCACAACACGATAACCCCGATAGCGCGTATGCGCGACGGCAGCTACGAGCTTGATCTGGTGCTGCGCAACAACATCACCACCCCCGAGCACCCGCTGGGCGTTTACCACCCCCACGCCGAGCTGCACCATATTAAAAAGGAGAACATCGGTCTGATAGAGGTAATGGGTCTTGCGGTGCTGCCCAGCCGTCTGAAAGGCGAGATGCAGCAGCTTGCCGAAGCGATAAAGGCGGGCGCTGACCTGCGCGCAGACCCCGTACTGGAAAAGCACGCCGACTGGGCGGAGGATTTCCTCAGCCGCCGCGAAGTCACCGCGGAGAATGTCGAAGCCGTTATACAGGACGAAGTGGGCGCGGTATTCGCAAAGGTGCTGGAGCACGCGGGCGTTTACAAGCGCGATGAAAACGGCAGAGCGGCTTTCCTGCGCTTTGTGGAATATGTCAATTCTTAACTAAAATATGGATAATTACAGAGGGCGGCGCAGTACCGCCCTCTTTTTTGCGCTAAAATGCCGCGTTTCGGCAGTATGTGACCGTTAATGTGCACAAAAAAACGTACAGCAAATTATAAAAACCGTAAATCTTGGGTGTACAAAGTGCACAAATGAGCGGGCAAAGTATTGACAAATTGGAAAAAAGGAATTATAATGTATTACAAATCAGTAACACCATACAGGAGAAAATAATAAGTTATAGTTGGCAGAATTTGGGGATTATTGATATTAAAACGGAGCAATTAAAATGTACATAAAGTCACTAATGAAAAGATTTGCGGCAGTAGCCGCAGCAGCTGTTATCTCGCTGACGATATTCGGCGGGGTAGGTATAAATGAACAGCCGCTGAAAAATTCGGCGGTGATAAGCGGCTCGGCGGACGATGGCGAGGACTACGATAAGCAGCTCTCAGACCTCGAAAGCAAAAAGGCTGAGCTGGATAAAAAAATCGCCGACGCGGGCAGCGACATCAGCGGACAGAAGAAAAAGCTGGAGGCTGTAAACGAAAAGGCAAAGACCATCGAAAAAAAGATCACTAAGCTGAACGACCGCACGGCTAAGCTGGAGGACGAAATGGCGCAGCTCGACTCAGATATGCGCGATACCCAGTATCAGCTAGAGCAGGCGGAGGACGATATAGCGGTAGGCATAGATGAATTTAAGGAGCGTCTGCGCGCAATGTATATCGCGGGCAATGACTCTTACTCGGAAGTGCTGATAAACGCTGATAATTTCTACGATGTGCTTATGCGCGTAGAGCTTGTGAAGCGCGTTGCGGCGCACGATAACGAAGTGATAGACGATCTGCTTGAGCAGAAAGCGAAGATAGAAAAGTATAAGGCTGAGCTTGACGAGCAGAGCGCTGCGCTGAAAGAAAAGAGCGCAGATTACGCCAGCAAGCAGGCTGACCTTGCGAAACAGCAGAAAGAGCTGCTGGATATGCAGAAGGAATACGGCGATTCTATCGAGGCGCTGAGCGGCGACCTTTCGGCTTACCGGTCGCAGGCTGACCAGCTCTCGGCAGAGTATAATAAGGTATCTGAGGCGGCTAAGACCACCACTACTACCACCGCCGCTCCTGAAGAGAATAAAGACTCTAAGGACGACAGCTCGGATAAGGACGATTCGAGCAAGGGTGAGAGTACCAAGAAGGATCCCTCTAAGCCCGATAAGACTACTAAGGACGACGACAGCAAGCCTGATACTACAAAGACTACTGAAGAACCGAAAAAGACCGAGCCTACTCAGACAGAAGCGCCTAAAACCACTACGCCAAAGACTACTACCCCCGCGCCAGAGCCTGAACCCGAGCCTGAGCCTGACCCGACTCCCAGCAACCGCGATCAGCAGATAAGCACCGTGGTAAATTACGCTAAGAGCATGGTCGGCGGCAGATATGTATGGGGCGGCAGCCAGTTCGGCGCTACCGACTGTTCGGGACTTGTGATGCTTTCCTACGCGCAGATAGGCATTTCGCTGCCGCATCTCGCTTCCGCGCAGGCAGGCTACGGCACAAGCGTTTCGTACAGCAATATACAGCCCGGCGACCTGGTATTCTACGGCGGCTCGAGCTACTCCTCGATATACCATGTGGCGATGTACATCGGCGATGGCAAGATAGTTCACGCTGAGTCCTCGGCTACGGGCATAGTTATCTCCTACTACGATTCGGTAGCGAGGTACAATAACGTCACCTGCATAAAGCGGCTGATATAGCTCATAACAGAAATTTTTCGATGCAGACTTCGCAATTGCGCGGGGTCTGTATTTTTTTATGCGAAAATGAAAACAATATGTTAAAATGAGCGAAAGCTTGTTGACAAATACCCTACTGGGGTATATAATAAATATACCCAGAGGGGGTATATTGGAGGTGCATGATTTGGAAGATATAAAAGATATAAAGACGGATAACGCTGCGAGCGCTTGCTGCGCAGAAGAAGCCCCGCAGAACTGCTGCGAGTGCTGCCGACATAAGCACACGCCGCGCGGCGAGCAGGAGATGAAGCAGCTTCGCAACCGCATAAACCGCATCATCGGGCAGATGAACGGCATACAGAAAATGCTGGACGAAAACCGCTACTGCGGAGATGTTCTGACGCAGATAGCTGCAGCGGAGAGCGCTTTGCAGGGGCTGGGCTACCTCGTTTTGCAGGAGCATTTAAAGACCTGCGTATGCGAAGAGGTCGCGAACGGAAACGTCGGCATCATGGACGAAGCGGTAGAGCTTATCAAAAAGCTGAAATGACGTTTTTAGTGATCGGAAAGCTGGTGGACATTTATGGAAAAGAAAAAATTTGACGTTACGGGAATGAGCTGCGCTGCCTGCCAAGGACACGTTGAAAAAGCGGTGAAAAAGTTGGATGGCGTTAAAAGCGTGAACGTGAACCTGCTGCAAAATTCGATGCAGGTAGAGTACGACGAAAGCTGCGTTTCGCCCGCGGATATGATAGCGGCTGTTGAAAAGGCGGGCTACGGCGCTTCGGAAAAAGCGGCAGGCGGCGCGCAGACGGGCGGCGAAAGCGGCGCGGCAAAATCTAACGCCGCGGAAAAGGCGCTGAAAAATATGAAGCGGCGGCTGATAAGCTCGGTGGTGTTCCTAGTGCCGCTGTTTTACATCTGCATGGGTCACATGGCGGGATTCCCGCTGCCCGCGATACTCAAAGGCCACGAGAACATGATGATCTTTGCGCTGACTCAGCTTCTGCTGACCGTGCCGATAATCGCGCTGAATTTTCACTATTTCAGCAACGGCTTCAAAAATCTGATACACCGCACGCCTAATATGGACAGCCTTATCGCGCTGGGCGCTGCCGCGGCGTTCGTTTACAGCCTTTACGGCACATATGCCGCCGCTTACTACATGGGCAGGGGCTACCTTTCCGCCGCGCACGGCCACGTTATGGATCTCTACTACGAGTCCTGCGGAATGATACTCACGCTGATAACCGTCGGCAAATATCTTGAAGCGCGCAGCAAGCGCAGGACTTCTGACGCAATATCCAAACTGGTAGACCTCGCGCCGAAAACGGCGGTAGTTGTCCGCGGCGGCAAAGAGCAGGAGATTCCCGCTTCGCAGGTGGCGGTGGGCGATATTTTCCTGCTGCGCGCGGGCAAGAGCGTGCCATGCGACGGCGTAGTCATAGAGGGAAGCTGCACGGCAGACCAGTCGGCGCTGACGGGCGAGAGCATACCCGTAGAGAAAAACGTAGGCGACAGAGTTATGAGCGCGAGCATCTCGGCGGGCGGATTTGTAAAGTGCCGCGCCGAAAAGACCGAGCAGGACTCCACCCTTTCGCAGATAATCGCGCTTGTCGAGGACGCTTCGGCATCAAAAGCGCCGATAGCGCGCCTTGCGGATAAGATAAGCGGCGTTTTCGTGCCCGTGGTCATCTGCATAGCGATAGTTGCGGGCGCGGCGTGGCTGTTGGCGGGCAAGGACGTTTCATTCGCGCTGAACATGGCAATCTCGGTACTCGTTATCTCCTGCCCATGCGCGCTGGGTCTTGCAACGCCTACCGCTATAATGGTCGGCACGGGCAAGGGCGCACAGAACGGCATACTGATAAAATCGGCGGAAAGCCTTGAGACCGCCCACCTTGTAGATACAGTAGTGCTCGACAAAACAGGCACTTGCACCGAGGGCAGACCCGAAGTGCAGGCGGTATATGCGGACGATCTCGATAAAGCCGAGCTGCTGAGATTGGCAAATTCGCTGGAGGTAAAGTCCTCTCACCCGCTGGCGGGCGCTGTTACACGCTACTGCGACGAGCAGTCTGCCGCGCCTTACGAGTGCGAAGATTACGCGGAAACTGCGGGCGGAGGAATTTCGGGCAAGGCGGCGGGCAGGCGCGTGCTCATCGGCAACCGCAGACTTATGGAGCAGAGCGGCGCGGATATTTCGGCGTACTCTGACCGCGCGAACAAAGCGGCGGCGGGCGGCGCGATACCTCTCTACATCGCGGCGGACGGCAAGGTAATAGGAATGTTCACCCTCGCCGACCCCGTGAAGCCGACCTCGCGCGAAGCGATAGAGCAGCTGCACGGCATGAAGATAAAGACGGTAATGCTCACGGGCGACAACGCCGCTACCGCGGAAGCTATCCGCGCGCAGCTTGGCGTTGACGAGGTGCAGGCAGAGCTTATGCCCGCCGACAAGGCGCGCATAGTAGGAGAGATGATGGCGCAGGGCAGAAAGGTAGCAATGATAGGCGACGGCATAAATGACGCACCCGCCCTCGCCGCGGCAGACGTAGGGATAGCCATCGGCGCGGGACAGGACATAGCGGTAGAGTCGGCGGATATAGTGCTTATGAAGAGCGACCTGCGCGACGCGGCGTCAGCAATAAGCCTCAGCCGCGCGGTTATCCGCAATATCCGCGAGAACCTTTTCTGGGCGCTGATATACAATTCGCTCGGCATACCGCTGGCGGCGGGCGTGTTCTTCCAGCTGCTGGGCTGGAAGCTAAACCCGATGTTCGGCGCGGCGGCAATGAGCCTAAGCTCATTCTGCGTAGTAATGAACGCACTGCGGCTGAACCTTTTCGGACGCGGCAAAAACAAATCGGACAATTCTAAAATCCCAAGACCGGAGGATAAGACTATGGATAACTCAAACAAGAAAGTAATGAAGATAGACGGCATGATGTGCGGACACTGCACCGCGACCGTCACCCGTGTGCTCAATGAGATAGAAGGCGTGAACGCCGAGGTATCGCTTGAGGACAAGTGCGCGTACATCACGCTGACGAAAGACGTTCCCGACGAGGTGCTGAAAAACGCAGTCACCGCGCAGGGATATAAGGTCAAGGGGATAAAATAATAGGATAAAATAAGACCAAAAACTCCTTGACAACCCCGCCGAAATCTGATATAATATAGTTTGGACAATATTTAAAAGCTGTGATGGAATTAACCGAGATCATGGGCGGCGTACAGAGAAAGAAGCGTGCTTGCTGAGAGCTTCTGCCGCAGTGTTCGGGGGCTGCTCCGGAGCATCGCCGCAAACGGCTTCTGCCGAAAAGCGGCGGCGTTCGGCCGCGTTAAGGCTAAACGAGTGACGGCGCGCTTTGCGCTGTAATTTGGGTGGTAACACGGAACGTTTTTTGCGCTTCGTCCCATTTCGCCTGCGGGCGGCTGGGCGAAGCGTTTTTTGTTTGCGGCGGCACAGCGCAATTTTATTTATACGGAGGAAGATAAAAATGGAATGGACCAGTTTGAACGACCTCAGAGAGGCGTATCTGAAATTTTTTGAGAGCAAGGGCTGCCTTAGAAAAAAGAGCTACTCGCTCGTACCGCAGAACGATAATTCGCTGCTGCTGATAGTAGCGGGCATGGCTCCCCTAAAGCCTTACTTTACAGGTCAGGAAGTGCCCCCGCGCACCAGAATGACTACCTGCCAGAAGTGTATACGCACAGGCGACATCGAAAACGTCGGCAAGACCGCCCGCCACGGCACTTATTTCGAGATGCTGGGCAACTTCTCTTTCGGCGATTATTTTAAGAAAGAGGCTATCTCTTGGGCTTGGGAATTTTGCGTTGACGTGCTAAAGCTGCCTACCGAGCGCCTTTACGTTTCCGTCTACGAGGACGACGACGAGGCAGAAAAGATATGGCATGAAAAGATCGGCGTGCCGATGGACCATATCTTCCGCATGGGCAAAGAAGATAACTTCTGGGAAGCCGGTACTGACGGCCCCTGCGGCCCATGTTCCGAGATATATTTCGACCGCGGCGAAGAGTACGGCTGCGGCAAGCCCGGCTGTACAGTAGGCTGCGACTGCGACAGATATATGGAATTCTGGAATCTGGTATTCACCCAGTTCGAGCGCCACGAGGACGGCACATACACCCCTCTCGCGCAGAAGAATATAGATACAGGTATGGGTCTTGAGCGTCTTGCTGCTATGATGCAGGGCGTTGACTCGATATTCGACGTTGATACCGTAAAGGCTATCCGCGACCACATTTGCAGGATAGCGGGCTGCACCTACGGCGAGGACTACAAGAAGGACGTTTCCGTCCGCGTTATCACTGACCATATCCGCGCGGTAACTTTCCTCGCCTCCGACGGCGTTTTGCCTTCTAACGAGGGCGCGGGCTACGTTATGCGCCGCCTTGTTCGCCGCGCTGTACGCCACGGCAAGCTGCTCGGCATAAACGGCCTTTTCCTCAAAGACATCGTAAAGACGGTAGTAGACTGCAACAAGTGCGAATACAACGAGCTGGAAGAAAAGTACGATTATATAGTTAAGGTTCTCACAAACGAGGAAATGAACTTCAACCGCACCATCGACCGCGGTATGAAGCTGCTGGAGGACTACATCGCCGACCTTACCGAAAAGGGCGAAAATGTGCTTTCGGGCGAGGACTGCTTCAAGCTTTCCGACACTCACGGCTTCCCTATCGACCTTACCCGCGAGATACTGGAAGAAAAGGGTATGACGGTAGACGAAGAGGGCTACTACAAGTGCATGGAAGTACAGCGCACTACCGCGAGAGAAGCGCGCGGCGGCTCGAAATACATGGGCGCTGACGAAACGGTATTCCACCGTATAGATAAAGAATTTACAAGCGAATTTTTGGGCTACGATACTACCGAGGCTGACTCTACGGTAGATTTCGTCGCTAATGACGAAGAGCTGATAATGCGCGCCGA
>ENA-UESI01000990-UESI01000990.1-human-gut-metagenome-genome-assembly--contig:-NODE-990-length-20110-cov-8.391903_pt1 | contig 20110 bp, 22 predicted proteins | sample MGYA00243005_ERZ508006 | MGnify/ENA primary metagenome ERZ508006 (study PRJEB26167, sample SAMN06115436) | human gut metagenome | host: Homo sapiens | place: China:Shandong | collected 2015-06-10... | reverse complement strand
CCAGATACTGCGGATCAGCACTGCCGTCAGCGACGATCAGTATTTCGCTGGGACCAGCCAGCATATCGATATCGCAGTGGCCGTAAACAGCCTTTTTCGCCAGCGTCACAAAAATATTGCCCGGCCCGGTGATCTTTGCTACCTTCGGTACGGTCGCCGTGCCAAAAGCCAGCGCGGCCACGGCCTGCGCCCCGCCCATTTTATAAATCTCCGTCACGCCGATCAGCCCGGCTGTGACCAGCACATAAGGATTGACCTTGCCGTCACGTCCCGGCGGCACTGCCATCACGATGCGCGGCACACCAGCTACAGTTGCCGGTACAGCATTCATGATCACAGAGGAAGGATAAGCCGCCGTGCCGCCCGGCACATAGATACCGACGGAATCCACCGGCGTCACCTTCTGCCCCAGCATAGCGCCGCAGTCGCGGTTGGTCAGCCAGGACTTGGGCATTTGTTCTTCGTGGAAGCGGCGCACATTGGCGATCGCCCGTTTGATAGCTTCCACTACTTCCGAATCGACCGACTGTCTTGCTTCCGCAAATTCAGCTTCGCTGACCCGGATATTCTGAGCGGTCAGTCCCGCCTTATCCAGCAGATTGGTATAATACAGCAGCTTGTCATCGCCGCTTTCCCTGACGTCGGCAACGATCTTATCTACTACCTGCGCCGCAGTCAGCGGCGCGCCGAACATCGCGGTAACGCCTGCCTGCACTCCCGGCGACAGTTCACATTCATCAAAAGCTTTTTTCTGCATCAGCGCCGCAATCTCTGCCGCGCTCATCCCTCTGGCATCTGTTACCTGCATTGTTCTTCCTCCTCATCCAGCACCTTACGCAGATCGCGTACCAGCTTATCCAGCCGGTCAAATTTCAGTTTAAAGCTGACCCTGTTGGCGATCAGCCGTGCCGTCGCCGTATAGATGGAATCTACCTCCACCAGTTTATTTTCTTTCAGGGTCCGCCCTGTTTCCACAATATCAACGATCAGCTCCGACAGTCCCACCATCGGCCCCAGCTCGATCGAGCCGTTGAGCTTGATGATCTCGGTCTGAATCCCCAGACTGCGGAAATATTCCCGCGCGCAGTTAGGATATTTAGTCGCCACCCGCAAATGTGCGTAATCAGTCAACTTAGGCCGCTGCATCTGCTCCGGCACTGCCAGCATCAAACGGCAGCGTCCGTATTTCAGGTCCAGCAGCTCATAAACGTCCTTGCGTTCCTCCAGCAGTACGTCTTTCCCGATGATCCCGATGTCGGCAGCACCGTATTCCACATACGTCGGCAGATCGACAGTTTTGGTAATTATAAAACGCACCCGGCTGGCCTCATTGCTGATGACCAGCTTGCGCGAATCCTCTGTTACGTTATCGGCGCTGTAGCCGACTTTAGCCAGCAGGTCCACAGATTTCTGGAACAGCTTGCCTTTCGGCAGCGCTACGGTAATATAATCCATCATGGCACTTCCTTTATCATTCTTCGATATACAGCAGTGTATCACAGGCATTAGCGCGCTGCGCTTCCACAGCTTCGCTCTGGCTCAGCGGTTCTGTCGCCAGCTTCACGGTCTTGCCGCTCCGGCGCAGACGCATGCCCTGCACGATCGCCTGCGGTAAACAGCCCGCCTGCCACGCTACCAAAACATCCCAGCTGCTGATATTATCCAGCTGCCCGCGGCGGCTCAAAATCAGCATGATCCGGTCGATGCCGATAGCAAAGCCGGTCGCCGGGCACGATTTACCAAAATTTTCCATCATCGTATCGTAACGGCCGCCGCCAATGATCGGGAAACCCATATCCTCGGCATAGCCTTCAAACAGCATGCCAGTATAATAATCAAGGTCACGCAAAAGCCCCAGGTCAAAACGCAGATAACCTGCCGCACCATAAGCCGCGGCCAAAGCATAGATCTCGCGCAGATCCTGCACAGCCTGAGCGCTGGTAGCGTTCAGCCCGCAGGCTTCCACCTTATCCAACAGCTCTAAGCCGCCGTGCAGAAAAGGCAGTTCCTTGAACAGCGCCTTCTGCTCTAAGGGCATCCTGCTGCCATCTACCAGCGCTTCCAGTCGTACCACGTCATGCTCGATCAGGCAGCGTTTCAATTCCTGGGCCTGCGTTGCCGTGACCTCTGCCGCTTCGATCAGGCCGTTGATAAAATCGATCTGACCAATGCTGATCACAAAATCCTGCAAACCCGCCGCCTGCAGCGAAGCCACCGCTAAAGCCAGCATCTCGGCGTCTGCCGAAGGCCCGGCCGCGCCCATCAATTCTACGCCGGCCTGATTGAATTCACACTGCCGCCCGGCCTGCGCTTCTTCATAACGAAACAAATTGGCCAGATAAAAAAGCCTTTTCACCGCAGGCCCTTCATTGAGCCGCGTCGCTACCAGCCGTGCCAAAGGCGTCGTCATATCCGAACGCAGCAGTAAAATATTATTGCGCCGGTCAAAAAATTTAAAGCTGCTGTCCGACAACTGTCCGGCGGCGTCAAAGGTATCAAGGTATTCAAAGGTCGGCGTGATCACCTCGTCATAGCCCCAGGCTTTAAAAGTCGCAGCCAGCTTATTTTCTATTATGCGCCTGGCGCCCGCTTCTCCCGGCAGCACGTCCCGGGTCCCATACGGTACCTGCAGCGCTTTATTATTCAGCATCTGGCTTCGTTTCCTTTTTCAGTATCGGCATCACCGAATTATAACCATCGGCCCCATAAACCAGGCAGCGTTTGACGCGGGAGATCGTTGCCGTGCTGGCGCCTGTTTTTTCTACTATTTCCTCATAAATACTGCCCGCATCCAGCATCCTGGCCACCTCCAGGCGCTGCGCCATGGATTTCAGCTCGCTGATAGTGCAGATATCTTCAAAAAAGTTCGAGCATTGTCCCTCGTTTTTTAAGCTGAGGATCGCTTTAAATAACTGGTCGGTCAAATGGTCTCTGGTTTTTGCAGCCATGATTGCCTCCTTAAAATTAGATGGTACTGCCACCATTTTTCTTTTATACTTTATCACTTTATCTTGTGAAAGGCAAGGCTTTTTACAAAAATTTAAAAATTTTTATTGACAAGCGCCGTTTGTAAGTGTATTATTTTGTTTAACAACTCCAAACGGTATTTCATCAAGAGTAGCCGAGGGACTGGCCCTATGAAGCTACGGCAACCATCACTGAGTGAACGGTGCCAAATCCAACGGATGTAAATCCGGCAGATGAAGCAGTACGATATGTATTCGTTACCCTTCACCTGTGTGAAGGGTTTTTTTACGATTTTAGAAAAGAAAGAGGAACGCTGTATGATCGATTTACGCAATGTGGAAAAAACCTACTACAGCAACGCAGGCGATATCCACGCTTTAAAGAAAACCAATCTGCATATCAACGCCGGCGAGATCTTCGGCATCATCGGCCTCAGCGGCGCCGGTAAGTCGACCCTGATCCGCTGCATCAATATGCTGGAAGTACCGACAGGCGGGCAGGTCTTTGTGGATGGTCAGGAGCTTACCGCTATGAGCAACCAGCAGCTGCGCAAAGCGCGCCAGAACATCGGCATGATCTTCCAGCACTTTAACCTGCTGGCCTCCCGTACGGTTTACGACAATATCGCCTTCCCGCTGGAGATCCAGGGACTGCCCCAGGATGAGATCCAGAAACGGGTACAGCCGCTGCTGGAACTGGTACAGCTGCAGGACCGCGGCGATTATTATCCCAGCCAGCTGTCAGGCGGGCAGAAACAGCGTGTCGGTATCGCCCGTGCTCTGGCCAGCGATCCAAAGGTACTGCTGTGCGACGAAGCGACTTCGGCCCTTGACCCGCAGACCACCAAATCCATTCTGGACCTGCTCAAGGATATCAACAAGCGCCTGAATCTGACCATCGTCATGATCACGCACCAGATGGAAGTCGTGAAAGAGGTCTGCGACCGGGTAGCCGTTATCGAAAACGGCGAGATCATTGAAGAAGGTTCGATGATCGACGTTTTCACCGACCCGCAGAAACCCACTACCAGGGATTTCGTCAAAAGCATCAACAATGTCGAGCTGCCGGCACTGCTGCAGTCCTCGGCCCTCAGTGACACTTATACTGAAGGCAGCAAGCTGATCGTGCGGCTGTCCTTCATCGGCAACTCCGCCGGCGACCCGATCGTTTCCGGTATGGTCAAAAAATTCGACGTCGATATCAATATCATCTACGGCAATATCGACTCGCTCAAGGATATTCCCTTCGGCACTCTGGTCATCGAAATTTCCGGCAGCGCCGCAGGTATCAAAAATGCTTTGCACTATCTGCACGAACAGCAGCTGAAAGTTGAGGTGATCGGTTATGTCTCCTGAAATGTTAGCACTTTTACTTAAATCCTTTTGGGAAACCTGCTATATGGTGCTGGCTTCCACGATCCTCGCCACACTTATCGGCGTACCGCTCGGCGTGATCCTGACCGTCACCCGTAAAAACCATATTTTGCCCAACGCGCCTGTCAACAGCGTTTTAGGCGCTATCGTCAATGCTACCCGTTCTACTCCCTTCATTATATTAATGGTAGCGATCATTCCGCTGACCCGTCTTTTAGTCGGTTCTTCGATCGGCACTACCGCTTCTATCGTACCGCTGACGATCTCGGCCGCACCCTTTATTGCCCGCATCATCGAGTCCTCGCTGCTGGAAATCGACCACGGCGTTATCGAAGCGGCGCAGGCAATGGGCGCCAGCCCGCTGCAGATCATCCGTAAAGTACTTTTGCCGGAAGCCCTGCATTCCATCGTTTTAGGTATCACGCTCGCCGTGATCGCTCTGATCGGTTATTCGGCCATGGCCGGCACTTTAGGCGGCGGCGGCCTGGGCGACCTGGCGATCCGTTACGGCTATCAGCGTTTCCAGATGGACGTGATGCTGATCACCGTTGTCGTCCTGATCGTTATGGTGCAGTCCATTCAGTCCTTAGGCGATTATTTTTCCAAAAAGCTTAATAAAAATAAACTTTAAAAACATCTTGTAAAGGGGATATTCTCATGACAAAACTTACTAAGATCCTGGTCGCGGCTGCATTATGCGCGGCTGCATTCACCACCTTCGGCTGCGGCGGCGACAAAAAAGAAACAGCCAAAGCTCCTGAAGCCAACGCACCTGTAAAAATCGCCGTTACTGCCGGCCCTCATGCCGAAATCATGGATAACGTCAAAAAACTGGCTGAAAAACAAGGCCTGAAAGTAGAAGTTGTCGAATTCAACGATTATGTCACTCCCAACGTAGCACTCTTCCAGGGCGAGGTTTTTGCCAACAGCATGCAGCATCGTCCCTACCTGGACGCTACCTTGAAAAAAGAGCCTAAATTTGATCTGGTCGAAGTTTTTAAAACCGTTAACTTCCCGATGGCAGCTTATTCTAAAACCTTGAAAAAAGGCGACGCTATTCCTGACGGCGCCACTATCGGTATCCCCAACGATCCTTCCAACGGCGGCCGGGCCATCCTGGTTTTGGCTAATGCCGGCCTGATCAAAGTCAAGGACAATAAAAACGTTACTACTACCGTTGCCGATATTACTGAAAATCCGCATAACTTCAAATTTCTGGAGCTGGACGCGGCGACAATTCCCCGCAGCCTGCCCGACGTAACGCTGGCAGTTATCAACGCCAACTATGCTATTCCTGCCGGTCTTAATCCTACTAAAGATTCCATCATTCTGGAATCTGCTGACAATCCGTTCGTCAATATCTTCGTTACCAAAAAGACTAACGAAAACGACCCCCGGATCGCCAAGCTGAAAGCAATCTATCAGTCGGCTGACAATGAAAAATTCATTCTGGACCACTTCCAGGGCACGATCTTACCGGCCTGGAAATAACGAAATAACGCTTATACTAAAAGCCACGGAACTTTAAAAGTTCCGTGGCTTTTGTTTTGGGCAGCAAAGCTGCCTTCACTTTTTCTTCTGTTCAAAATACTGCGGGATGAAACTGATAAAATTGCGCGTTGTCGGCGCATGATAGTGCTTTCGGGCCCAGACTACCGCCGCCGTTGTCATCAAACTCCGGTCCGCAAAACGAATACAGGCTAAACCCTCGCGCTGGGCGATCGCTTCCGCTGACTCAGGGATCACCGCCAGACCCAGCCCTGCTTTCGCCCAGGCGATCAATGAATTACTGTCGTCGCTGAGGCAGAAAAACTGTGCCTGGATACCGTTTTTTTGAGCCGCCTGTTCCATCAGCTCCTTATAGCGGCGATGGCATAAAAGCGGCAGTCCCTGCAGCCTGCTCACAGGCAGCTCATAATCACCATGTAGCTGCGGAAAAACCGCCGCATCATAGACCAGTGCCAGCCGTTCCGGTGGCAGCTTATAGCTGTCAAAGGAAGCCTCGTCGACCGGCAGATGCACGATCGCTATCTCGATGATTCCCTTCTCCAGCAGCTCGATCACCCGCAAGGTCTCACCGATCAATAAACGATAGGTTATTTTCGGATAGTCCTCTTTAAAAGCGGCGATCAGCTGCGGCAGTACCATCAACCCCATCGAAGTTACGACTCCCAGCGATAAAATACCTTCCTGCCCCAGTTCATTGCTGGATAACTCACACATCGTCCTGTCCGTCAGATTTAAAATCTCTTCCGCCCGGTGCAGCAGCAGATGCCCTGTTTCTGTTAAATGCAGACGTCGGCCTGACCTGTCAAACAATTCTACGCCTAATTCCTGCTCCAGCTGCTTGATCTGCCTGCTTAAGGGCGGCTGGGCAATATGCAGTGCTTTAGCAGCCTCTGTGACATTCCCCAGGCGCGCAACCGTTACAAAATACCGCATTTGCTGCAAATTCATAAGCCTTCCTCCCTTCATACTTTTTAGGTATTATATTTTTCAAAACAAGTATTTTAAGTATAAATTTATTGTTGTTATAATGATATTAAAGAAAAGACTAATCGTCAAGTGAAGCATAAGACTGCAACTTTAGGGAGGGATTTATATGAAAGAGAAAATTTTAATTGCTATCGACAGTTCCGATTCGTCCGGTAAAATTCTTGATTACGGCATTAATCTGGCCGAGAAGCTTGATGCTGAAGTAACAGTAGTGCACGCAATCGAACCTTACAGCAAAAGATCGACGATCATGAACCAGTTGAATGCAGCCATGGTCAAACAGACTAACGAGCTGTATGAACTGGCCGGCAAAGAATTGATGGAAGCAGCCAAAAAGCAGACTGCCGCCGCAAAAGTTCCTGTTCATTATGAAACTCTGATCGGTAACGCCGCTCAGCAAATTCTGACAGCCGCCAAAAAATCCGGCTGCACGATGATCGTTATTGGCAGCCGCGGCCTGAACGCAGTCGCCGAATTTATCCTCGGCAGCGTCAGCTCTAAGGTTGCCATGTATGCCGAAGTTCCTGTATTGATCGTTAAATTATAAACTGCTGGGACACAGTTTCTCTTACAGGCAGTTCTGGATCAGAAAATTCTCCCGTCTAAAAAATTCAGTAACTGCATAAAGGGCCTGCCGGAAATTATCCGGCAGGCCCTTTACTTTATTTTCATATCTTCTACAGATACTTGCACTTCTGAACAGAATATAGGTCTCGTTATTTACTTGTCATAACACTTTAATGGCCGTGACACAAAGCCCTCTCTACGCTCCAATACACGCAGTCCTGTCCTACCATGGCATAAATGCCGCCGCGGCGCATCATTTCCATAGCGTCCTCCTGCACGCTGCACAAATAGATTTCCTTACCTTCTGCCTGCAGACGGGCAATCAGCTTACCAAACTCCTGCGTCCCCGAAATATCCATGTCAGGAACGCCGCGCATGGAGAAATACACATAGCTGTAGGACTGCGCTTTTTCTGCTATGCCTTCCAGCCGTTCCGTATTGGCAAAAACTATCGGCCCGGTGATATAACAGACCAGTCCGTTTTCAGGCAGCGACGAATTATGGTCATGCAGTCTGTTGGGGTCGATCTCGTCATACGTGATCCGCAGATGCGAGAAACGCACAGTTTGCAGGATCAGGCCGATCATCACACCGACCACGATCGCCGTCGTTAGATCAAAAATAATCGTGCACAGCATCGTAATGATAAATTTAAAGATCGCTCCGGCAAATTTACCATCGACCATAAAGCTGATCGTCGCCCACTCGTTCATGCGCCAGGAAACGACCATCAACACGCCGGCCAGGGCCGCTAAAGGTATTTTAGACATTACCGGCGCCAAAATAAACATCGCCGCCAAGATCCCTAAAGCATGAAAAATTCCGGTCAGCCTCGTTTTAGCGCCCGACTTGACCGCTACGCTGGTACGGGCGATCGCCGCCGTTGCCGGGATGCCGCCAAAGAAAGGCACGACCAGATTACCGATGCCCTGCGCCACCAGCTCACGGTTACTGTCTAAAGGCGCGCCTGTCATTCTGCCCGCGGTAGCGCCGCACAGCAGACTTTCTATCATCGCCAGCACGGCGATACTGGCGGCAGGTGCCAGCAGATTCGTCAAACGGTTAAAATCCAACAAACCAGCAAATCCCAGGCGATCATCTAAAAACAAGGTCGTAGGTATCTCTCCCACTACAGCCACGTCAAAGCCATACAGCAAATTGCCCAGCGTTGCCAGAATGATCGCTAATAAGGAGGCCGGTATAGCTGTACCGAATAATTTTGGAAAAATCAGCATCGTCAGCACAACAAAGCCGCCGATACCCGCCGCCTCCCAATTAGGCGTAAAGCCCAGCTGACTGTAGCTCAGCAGCTTTTCCAGCGTTGAAGCGCCCTGCGACTGCACACCGAAAAAATTGTCGATCTGCCCCAGTGCGATGATCACGGCAATACCTGACGTAAAACCGGTGATGACCGGCATGGGAATAAAAGAAATCAGCTTGCCCAAATGCAGCAGCCCGGCCACGATCAAAATTATCCCCGCCAAAACAGTAGCGATAAAAACACCCTGCATATCATATTTAGCTACGATCGACATCAAAATGGCAGCCATCGCGCCAGTCGGTCCCGATATCTGATAATAAGCACCGCCTAACGCACTGATCAGCAGTCCGGCAACGATCGCCGTGATCAGGCCCGACGCTGCCGTAGCGCCGCTGCCGACGCCAAACGCCAGTGCCAGAGGTATCGCCACGGCGGTCACCGTCAGGCCGGCCAGCAGATCGCTGACCAGGCTGCTTTTATCATAGCCTGTAAATTCCTGTTTCAGATCTTTTGTAAACTTTTGCAACATCATCATCTTATCAAAACTCCCCTGATTTTACCTCTGCCCGCAGGCCATCCTAAACTAAAAAACAATGCCAGTATAATACATCTCCGCCAAGATGTAAAGTATTTGCCATAATATTTGTATATATTTAAACGTTTATTAACTTTACATCATTTACGTTAACGGCATATTAAAAATATCAAATTGTTCGTACTTGCCCCATAAATGCAGCGTCATATCGATCCGCCCGTCTGCCAGGAAGGTCACGCCCTCCGCTTCCAGCATGGCCCGCTGTTTGGCCTGGCCGCCAAAAACATATTCCGGCGCCAATACGCCTGTACGGTTGACGACTCTGTGACAGGGCAGCTTCCGCTCCGCCGGCACGCAGCTCATGACATGCCCTACTTCCCGCGCGGCCAAAGCTTCACCGATCAGTCGGCGATCTGGCCATAGGTTGCTACCTTGCCTGCAGGTATCTGCGCCACTATCTCATATACTTTCTGCACAAAGGCAGCATCCACTATCCGTTCTCCATCATATCCAGCCATCTTTTACCTCCGCTTTTAGCCGCAGCCCTACAGCGCCGTGCCTTTTTTCGGGATCGAAAACCGGCTTGTATCTACGCCTTCCAGTTCCAGCAGCCTGATTTTTTTCTCCAAACCGCCAGCATAGCCTGTCAGGCTGCCATCAGCACCTACCACCCGATGGCAGGGAATGATGATAGAAATAGGATTATGCCCTACAGCGCCGCCGACCGCCTGCCCTGACATACTTTTTTTCCGCAGTCTCGCCGCCATTTTTTTAGCAATAGCACCATAAGTAATGACTTCGCCATAAGGTATAGCGCATAATATTTCCCACACCCCCTGACGAAATTCACTGCCGCGCGGCGCCAGCGGCAATTCAGCCAGCTCCGGTTCTGCACCTGCAAAATATCTGTCCAGCCAGTTTTTGACCGTGACAAACAGCGGGATGCTGTCATTCTCTGTCAGCGGCTCGTCCAGGCTGGCCCCATAATGTTTTTGCCCCTCCAGCCATAATCCTACCAGATTCTTTCCGTCTGCATCACACGCCAGCGTGATCTTGCCCAGCGGCGACAGGTATACTGTTGAATAATACATACCAGCCCTCCTCTATAATATATTCCATAAATTAACAGTAGCATAACTGCGCCAAGGGCGCCATTCCTCCGACAATAGCTGCAGTTCTTTAGCTGTATAACCGGGCAGAGCCTTTTTTATTCCTGCATCCGTCGCCAGAAACGCATCGGGCCAACTCATTGTCCTCATGGCGATATACTGCGCCGTCCAACTGCCGATGCCGCGAACAGCCTGCAGCTTTTGTATTTCTTCCTCCGGATCCCCGCAAAATTCAAAATCAAGTTTTGCTCCCGCCAAGATCACTGCCAGCTGATAAATCGTATTTGCACGTGCAGAAATAATGCCAAGCTTCCCTAAGCGCTTAGTAATATTTTCTCCCAGGGCAAGTATCTTTTCAGGTGTAGGGAAACTGTGCGTCAGGCCTTCTATCCCGGTCTGGATCTGGCTTCCGTACGCGGCAACAAACCTTGCCGCTAAGGTACTCGCAGCTTTTACTGTGACCTGCTGTCCCAATACGGCCCGTACCGATGTCTCGAAAGTGTTAAAACACCCGGGCACCCTGGTCCCTAAAACACCTGCGCCAGGCCGCAGATCATTCATTACCTTGAGCGTCTCATACACTGCATTAGGCTCGCAATATAAATCAAATAAATTCTTTATGCGGGCCAATACCTCAGATAACACCGGCAAGAGGCTTTCACTAACCGTAACGCTCAAAGCATTTCCAGCCGGTCTGTTCCCTACTCGCACCCACCCGCAGAACTGTTTGCCTTCGGCATTTTTCAGCTGTACGGTCCGCAGATACTCATCGTTTTTTATAACTTCTATTCCCCTGATCGCCCGGCCGGACAAAAATTTCAGCATTTTGTCCCAGATATAAGGAGGACGGTAACCAAGCATCAAAGTAATCTCTTCATTATGCGCCTTTCCTCCCAGCTGTCTTTTCCGCAAAGCTGTAGGCGTAAGCTGGTAACGTATTTTAAACAAATCATTAAAGCGGCGCAGACTGCCGAAACCCGCCGCCATTGCTACTTCCAGCACAGACAGGTTCGTATCTGTCAACAGGCTTTTTGCAAGCAGCAAGCGGCAGGTCTGTAAATATTGAACAGGAGACACATGATATTCCACAGTAAAGGCACGCCGTAAATGCCTGTCTGTACAGCCAAGCCGTTCTGCTATTTCCCGCAATTTCTGGCCGCTCCCACAATTTCTTTCCAGCATACGCGCAGCCCGGCAGACTAAATTCGCTGTCGCATCAGTAATAGCACTTCCCGGAGCAAGTTCAGGCCTGCATAAAAGGCAGGGTCTGTAACCGGCTTGTTCCGCAGCGGCAGCCGTCCTGAAAAAAGTGCAATTTTCGGCCTTTGGCTGCCTGGCCCTGCAGACCGGACGGCAATAGATTCCCGTAGACGATATGCCCACGAAAAAACGTCCGTCAAACCGGACGTCTTTTGCCTTAAAAGCAGCGTACAGTCCCTTGGTATTTTCCTGCATCACCATTGCCTCTCCTTCCTTAAAATCGCTTTAATTATACCACGATTTTGCGATAATTCACGCCATTTTCGGACATGCTTTTATTAACCTCGTTATCCTGGTTTTCTGACATAAAACAAAAAACCGGCTAAGAGAATTTTCTCTTAGCCGGCAAGGCCACATAATTGGAGCTACTGACAGGATTTGAACCTGCGACCCTCTCATTACGAATGAGATGCTCTACCAGCTGAGCTACAGTAGCGATCAGGAGCATCATAAGCTCTGCCATATAGTATAACTCAACCAGGTAAGCGCTGTCAATATTACCTGCTGTGCAAATTTACATATTCACTTTTTCACACGCTTCTCTGACATAATTATCATATTGTAAGCTGCATGCTTATAATATGATAATTCTTTCCCAAAGCTTAATTTGCCTCTGCCAGCAATTGCTTTATAGTCATTTTAGCCAGACTTTTTTCCAGGCCTTCCTGCAGCCTGCAATAAAAATTACGGACCGGACAATTTTCAGTCGCATACCGGCTGCAGTATCTATCCGCTTCCAGACAGCGATTGATCCTTGTTGTCGGCTCCATAATGTCGATAATCTCCAGCAAGGTTATCTCCCCGCTCTTTCTTATAAGCAGAAAACCACCCTGGGCGCCGACCAACCTTTCAACGATCCCTGCCTCGACCAGTTTATGAGTTATTTTTAAAACATAATTTTTAGGAATCCCCATCGCCGCACCGATCTCTTTCGATGTGGTAATTTCTTTTTTGATCGCCAGATATAAAATGATCCTTATGGCATAATCAGTAGTAACATTCAGCTGCATAGTCTTCCTCCGAAAATAAGCCTCAAATATTAATAATTATTATTTTTAGCTTTTCTCTATTTTTCAATACTCTTGCTGCTTTATTATACTTTATCAAATTTTACTTGGCAATAGCTTTAAGCTAAATTCCTTTGCACATAAAAAAATACCCGGAATAAATTCCGGGTCCTGATTCTTAGATTTTTTTGATTGCCTCTACAACTTTAGCATAGTCCTCTTCAGTTTGAGCAAACATATCATCCAGATTCTCATACTGCTCGCTGCGGCAATCCTGGCACATTCTGGAAAAAAGCTCATACAATTTAACAAAGCCCAGATTTCCGCATACGCCTTTCAGCGTATGTGCAACAGGCAGAACTTCCTGATATTTTTTATCAGCAATAAGTGTGCGCAGCTGCTTCATATTTTCGTCGTCTACAAACTTTTTCAAAAACTTTATCATCAGAGCTTCATTATTCATAAAACGCCTTAAAGTTTCATCAACACTTACACCGGCATCTTCTAATTCTGCTTTTACAAATTCATCCATAACTTCCGTCCACCTTTTCACTGCAGCTTTTACTAATATTTATATTATATCATAAAGGTTTTGGAAATGCAGGTTAAAAAAGTTTTCTTCAGATTTTATTTTTAGGCTTGCGGCCTCTGGTCTTTTTCACACCGTTCAGGCTGTTTTTCTTAACTACTTTGGCCAATTCCGTAATCATGTGCAGATCATGAGCGTCACAGCCCTGCAACAATTCTGCCAGCTCATTTTGGAAAATCTTTTCACTGCGATGGATATTGTCACAGAGCAGCTCATCTACGGAAACCTCCAGCACATTAGCCAGATGGATGATCGTAGGCAAACCTAATTTAGTATTTCCTGTTTCAATATTACTGATATGCGGGGTAGACAAACCGGTTACTTCTGCAATATAGCCTTGGGTAACGCCTTTGCGTGCGCGGGCGGCTTTGATCCTGACCCCAATAGCTTTGTAATCAATGTTCATTTCTTCACAACTCCTTTTAATTTAATCTGCATTCACGAAAGTGCAGATACAACAGACGATAGCTTTTTTAATATCTACAAATACAACTTTAACTATTCGTAGAATTTATTATAACTTAAACCTCAGGCTAAAGCAATACTTTCACGCATAAAAATATTTGCAATCGTTTTTAAATATGGTCATAAGTTATAAAAATACAAATTAAATTGATATTTAAACTATTGTCTTCAGGCTGGAAGAAGCGGCACCGTCAAACTGCCCTCCGGCATCAGAATAATATTATAATCCTTACCTATTGTTTTTTCAGCCTCGGCAAGGGCTTCTTCTACTGTGGGAACGGCTTCGAACAGCAGGTTATGTGCCAGTTCCTGGTCAAGCGAAGAAACTAAAATAAATTTTGCTTTTTTAGTAAGCCGCGTTACTGCATAGGCTTTATTGGCTCCGATCTCAAAATGCTTTTCCAATTCGGCTTTGATAGCGTCCGCTGTTCCCAGCCTTTTACAGGTTTCTTCCAGTACTTTCGAGCCGCTGCCCTCTTCGCACTCACCGATAATGATCACTACGCCGCCTTCGCGTACAGCGCACCAGGCGTTGTCCATCGTTTTCTGCAGCTGATATACGTTGATATCCTTGGGATAGCCGCCGCAGCTGGCAATGACCAGATCGGCAGCCTGCGGGATCTCGACGCCGTAAACCTGATCGACAAACTTGCAGGCTTCCTGATGCGCCTTGATATAGTCGCCGGCAAAAATCTTTAAAAATTCATGCTGTGCATTCAGGATCGCGTTGAAAAGAAAGACGGAATGATTTTTGGCAAACAGGGCCACGCCTTCCATCTGGTCTTCATAAACGGGATTGCCGGTCGTTTTGCCCAGACCCGCATTAGGGTCCAGCATAAAGCTGTGATTGACGCGGACGGTCTCCATTGCTGCCACACCCGGCAGAATAGCTTTACGCCCGCCGCCGTAGCCGCTGAAATAATGATGCACGATCGTACCCGTCATAATAACGTGGTCGACGTGGCAGATATGTTTGTTGAGCCAGACCGGAGTACCGCGGGAGGTCTCGCCGAAATACTCAAAGTCTTCGCTGACTTTGGCATCGCTGTTATACATCTGCAGCCGCCCGGCAACCTCGGCGCCGACAGCTTCCACCATCTCCTCATGCGTCATGTTGCGGTGCGTACCCAAGGCAAAGACGATATGCATATCCTCGTCTTTGATCCCTAATTTATTCATCTCGTTGACTAGAATGGGCATAAAAACAAAGCTGTTGGCCACACGCGTCGGATCGTTACAGATAAAAGCTATTTTCTGCCCTGGCTGGACAAGTTCGTTGATCGGAGCGCTGCCGATCGGATGATAAAGAGCGTCCAGGATCGCCGCTTTCACATCTTCTAAGAGCGGCATTTTGGCAACTGTCACTTCTTTAAGCACCCGGTCAGAATCTAAAGAAAACTCCTTGCTGCCATGACCATATTTATAGGAATAACTGCTTATGCTCATATAATCAACTCCTTTATTTTTTTATTACTTATATTGTACCATAGCGAACACGAAATATAGAAGGACAAAAGTCTGCTTCCCCGGTTTTTTTAGTTATTTTTTAGGCAGTGACAAAAGCACTACTGTCATAATGATACAGGCCATGCCGACAAGGTCTTCTAAAGTAAGCGGTGTGTGCAGCCATAAAACGACGGCGATGATCGAAGCTAAAGGTTCCGCACAGGAGATCAGACTGGCTTTAGTCGCGCCGACTACTTTCAGTCCCACTAAAAAAACACTGTAGCTCAGCACCGTCGCCCCCAGGATCAGGTAGGCCATAGCGGCTATCGCAGCTCCGTCCCAATGCCCGCTGGGTTCAAAGGGGTTGATAAAGAGGCAGAGAAAGCCGCCTGATAAAAATTGCCCCCAGCCGATGATCAGCGTCGTCGAATATTTTTGCAGCAGCCGAAAGGGCATAACTGTATAAAAAGCCAGGGAAATTGCAGAAATGATCCCGATAGCCAGCGCCGCCGGTGACAAGACGACAGAATCCAGGCTGCCGTGAGTAGCGATCAGGAACACACCGACCAGTGCGAAAAAAATACCGACAAACTCACGGCCTTCAGGCAGACAGCGATTCTTCCAGGCCATCCACAGCATGACAAAGATCGGCGCCGTATACTGCAGCACTGTTGCCGTCGCCGCATTGCACAGTGAGATCGTATAATAAAAACCAAACTGCGCGCCCAAAAGTCCCAAAAAAGAAAATGCCAGCAGATCCCTGCGGTCTGTTTTATCCTGCAGCACTGCCCAGATATTTTCGCCGCGCTGCAGCAGATAGCCCAAAAAGACTGCGCCGGCAATGATTTGCCTTACTGCGATGAGCCAGGGCGCGCCAACGTCATAAAATTGGAACAAAAACTGGCCGGCAACGCCGCCCAATCCCCAGGCCGCTGCTGCCAGCAGAATAAAGATCACACCCAGGCGAAATGAAATCTGCATAAACTGAACTCCTTCAAATATCAATAGATTTCATTGTACGCCAGCGGCAGGATTTAGTCAATAAAAAACCGCACCAGCTTTAAATACTGGTACGGTTTGTTATTTTTTATTAAATGATCGCCATAAAATAACACAGGGAACAGAAAAGTACTGTTAACGTGATCATGATCGGATCGGCGATCGAGGTCCGGTAATTTTCCGGATTATATTTAGGGCTGTTGCGCAGCGGCTTGGCATCCAAAAATTCCATCGGGTTATGGCTCAGCTCCATGGATTTTTCATAGAAGACCTCCCAGGCATTGCCCAGCGCCCGGCTGACTGCACAGCACAAATACGACAGCCCGGTCACGATGCCGGCAAAAGGTTTCCTGTAAAACCAGTCTGTATCCAGCGACAACGCCGTATGCGGCATCATTTTCGGCAGATACATCATGAATGGTATCGTTGCCATAGCGACCATTTGTAAGAATTGCGCCGCATGATCGATGGTATATGGCTGGAACGCCGCCATCGGATAGGGCAGACAGCGGTACAGGAGTTCCGGATAAACGCCATACAAAATACAGAGCACAGATCCTGCCGCCATAGCCACATACATATTCATCGGTACAGTTTTTTCAATTTTTACACCAGGGTCCGGAGCCAGAAAGATGAAATAGATCATTTTCAGCGTGATCGATAAAAAAGTACCGATACTGCCTAACTGTAAAATCAACTCCAAAACAGAATTATGGGCGTCAGCCGCAGCCGAGATAGTCATTGATTTCGTAACGAAGCCGATAAATCCGGGAATACCTGAAATCGACAGCGCCGCGATAACAAAAAACAGAAAAACCCAGGGCAGTTTTTTGGCCAGCCCGCCCAGTTCGTTGATGCGCCGGATCCCGGTCACGTAAATGATCGCGCCTGTGGCCATAAATAAAATAGATTTGAACAGAATATTGCCGAAAGCGTGCACTGCCGCACCATTAGAGCCCATTCCCGTCCCCAGCCCAATAACAGCTACCATAAAGCCGACCTGGCTGATGATGTGATAACTGAGCAGGCGCCGCATATCATTTTCCATGATCGCATAACAGGCGCCGTACAGTACCATGACCGCACCAGCCCAGATCAGCAGTTCTGTACCGGCAAAAATGCGGATCAGACAGTATACGCCGACTTTCGTAGTAAAAGAACTCAGGAACACGCTGCCGGTCACAGTTCCTTCCGGATAGCTGTCTACCAACCAGGCATGCAGCGGAGGGATCGCCGTATTGATGGCAATACCTGTCAAAATCAGCCAGAAGGCTGCGTCATGCGGCCCTGCTGCTAGATTACTGATCATCATGTCGCCTGCGCGCACTTTCAGAAAGATGCCTGCCAGCAGCAGATTGCCGCCGAACATATGCACCAGCAGATAACGGTAACCGGCTTTGCGGGAGGCTTTAGTATTATTACACCAAATAAGGAACAGTGAAGTAGCCGCCATGAATTCCCAGAAAAAGATCAGCGTCAGCCAGTCACCGGCAAATACAGCGCCCAGCGCACCACAGGCATAACCCATGGAGCAAAGCGCTTCCATTCGGTTCTCGTTATGCATTGCATAGATCCCGCCGATAACTGCTATCATGCAGAATACCAGGCCAAAAAGCCAGCTGAGAGGGTCAATGTGCAGATAATGCAGTGTGTAGGAACCGCCGCTGAATTTTATTACAGCATCACTTCCCAGCTGCAGCTGAAAAAAAACAGGCAGTACCGCCAGCGGGCCTAAGCTGATGATATACCGCCGCAGCGCTTTAGGTGATAGTAACGCTAAAATACCTACTGCCAAAAGTATCAAACCGGGATGCAGATTACTCATCGTCATCGTCACCTCCGTCTGTTTCTTCATCATAATAATCTTCTTTTCTCTGCAGCAGCGGCATCATGAGCATCTTCGAAACAATGATCAGCAGCCAGCTTCCCAGAAAACCAAAAGCTATGTTAAAACCAACAGTTTCATGATACCATTCGTGATAGTGTGGGTGAGCAAAGAAAAATTCTAAAACAGCCGCCAGCACCACGATCGCACATATGACCCCATAAACTTGTTTTTTCTGTAATTTCATTACCAGCCACCTCCGGTCCAGCCCTGACAAATACTGTCTGCGGCCTGCGCAGCCATTGCGTAGAAATTGGGATACATTTCCGGCATCACGCCGAAAACCAGAGCCAGAAGCGTTGTAAAGCAGATCGGTATCAGCATCCTGTAACTGATTTCACCATAAGTCCGGAAGCCCTCCTCGGGGTCTTTCTGGAAAAAAGCGATCCGACAGACCGGCATCAAGTAAGTCAGAGCCAGCATAGCGCTTGCTACCAGTACAGCCACATACAGAGGCTTGCCTGACTGCAGAGCGCCCAGCGCCAGGTTCCATTTACTGATGAAGCCTATCAGAAACGGCATACCGGCAATACCCAGCGACGCGATGGTAAAACAGCCCATCGTGATCGGCATCTTCTTGCCGATGCCGTACATCTCGCTGATATTGCTGCGGTGCGTGCGGACGATGATAACGCCGGCGCACATAAAGAGGGTGATCTTCATGATCGCATGGGCTACCAGATGCAGGTACGCGCCTTTGATACTGAGCGGCGACAGCAGCGCCGCCCCCAGAACGATATAGGAAAGCTGTCCGATCGTGGAAAAGGCCAGCCGGCGTTTTAAATTATCCTGCTGCATGGCGATCAGCGAAGAAATAATGATACTGCCGGCCGCAAACCAGGCGAGGATATCAGCCGTGCCGATCTCTGCCAAAAGCTTGGGCCCGAAAACGAAGCCGATGATCCGCAGCACTGCGAAAACACCAGTCTTAACGACCGCTACAGCATGCAGCAGGGCGCTGACAGGCGTCGGCGCGATCATTGCCGCCGGCAGCCAGCCGTGCAGCGGCATAACGGCCGCTTTAACCGAACCGGCCAGGATCATGATCAGGAAGATGAGCTGCAGCTGCCAGGTCGGCGCCATCTCCGTAGTCAAAAAGCCGCCCGCTTTGAAATCCATCGTTCCGGAAATGCAATATACTGCTACCAGGCCAGCTAAAAACAGCTGTCCGGAAATCAAAGTGTAGATCAGATATTTACGGCTGGCCAGCAGTGCTTCTTCATTGCGCTTATGCAGCACCAGCGGATAACTGGCGATCGTCAGCAGCTCGTAGAAGAAGAAGAAGGTCAGCAGATTGGAAGCCATGGCAATGCCCATAACAGAGCTCATGCAGATCGCAAAAGCGGCAAAATAGCCTGTCTGCTCATGCTCGTTGTTGCAGCGCATATAACCGATGGAATAAAAATTGATCGGAATCCACAGCATCGACGCCAGGCAGGCAAACAAAATACCGGCGCTGTCGGCGCGCAGAGTCAGGCCAATGGTATCCGTGATCTGGAACAGTGTCCATTCATAATTCACGCCGGCTAAAACACCGGGCACCATCGACAGGATCAAACCGAATTTGATAAACGAAGCGATCACGCTCCAGCTTTCACGCACGTTAGGATATCTGCGGCTGAAAGAGATCAGGACCGCAGCCAGAAAAGAAACGCCTACTGCCAGAAAGGGTCGGCAATCCATGATTGTCATCTTAGAAACACCTCCGGCAGTCCAGATTTGAGGATATCATTGACAATATCCACGCTGTAGAAGCCCAGGACTAAAATCCCGATACCGGCGCAGAAAATAGGGATCGCCATTTCGGGCGGCAGTCCCAATTTGCCCTCATGCCGGTTGATCTCCGTCAGCGAAGCCTCATGCTGAACAAACATCTGCTCCAGAATACGGAAGAAATAGATCGCGTTCAGCAGGCTGCTGATAACGAGGACCACGATATAGAAATACTGTCCGCCCTGATAAGCGCCCAGCATTAGATACCATTTACTGAAGAACCCGGCCGTCGGCGGGATACCTACCATTGACAGGGCCGCTAAGGTAACGGTGATCGTGCTCAAAGTCATTTTTTTGTTCAACCCGCCCAAACGGTACAGATTGATCTCGCCAAAACGGTACTGGATACCGCCGATAACGAGAAACAGCGCGCTTTTC
>ENA-UESI01000988-UESI01000988.1-human-gut-metagenome-genome-assembly--contig:-NODE-988-length-20120-cov-4.771092_pt1 | contig 20120 bp, 14 predicted proteins | sample MGYA00243005_ERZ508006 | MGnify/ENA primary metagenome ERZ508006 (study PRJEB26167, sample SAMN06115436) | human gut metagenome | host: Homo sapiens | place: China:Shandong | collected 2015-06-10... | reverse complement strand
AAGGGAGGGGACTTCGTCCCGTTTCATTCTCCCTTGCAGGGTGCAGGGACAGCGTCCCTGCTGGGGTCAAGGGGCAACGCCCCTTGGGTCGCTTTTCTCCGTAAATCCGAACAAAAGACGAGAAAATCAGAAAAACATGTGGAAATGCGGCGCAAATTATGATATAATAGGAATGCTTGCCCCGAAAAAGGGGAAAAACGAGGAATCAAGGGAGGAAATTGATTCAATGGCTACTTCTAAGAACACAAGCGCGCTTGATCGGCACTTTGGCTACACCGCCAAGGGCAGCTCGTTCAAGACCGAATGCTTGGCGGGTCTGACGACCTTCTTTGCAATGGCGTATATCCTGATGGTCAATGCGGGTATGTTTTCCAGCATCCCCGGCGTGACTTATGGCGCGATTTACATTGCCACCGCCATTTCCGCCGTCATCGGCACGGTGGCAATTGGTCTGCTGGCGAACCTGCCGCTCGCGCAGGCGTCCGGCATGGGTCTGAATGCCTACTTCGTTTACACGGTCGTGCTGGGGCTGGGCTTCAGCTATGCCAACGCCCTCGTGCTGGTGCTTTTTGACGGTATTCTGTTCATCCTCCTGACCGTCACGGGTCTGCGCAAGCTCATCTTCCAAGCGATTCCGCAGGCGGTTCGCGTCGCGATTCCGGCGGGCATCGGTCTGTTCATCGCGTTCCTTGGCTTGCAGAATGCGGGCATCATCATTCCGAGCGCATCCACCGGCGTCACGCTGGCGTCCTTCAACCTGCTCGCGAATGGCTGGAACGTGGGCATCATGGCGATGGTTGTGACCATCGTCGCGCTGCTGGCGATTGCCATCATGAGCCACCGCAGCGTGAAAGGCTCCGTCCTGCTGGGCATTGTCGGCGGCACGGTGCTGTACTATGTGATGGGTTTCCTGACGATTCCGAACTTCGGCGCGGACATCACGATGGCCAGCCCCTTCGCAGCGTTTGAGGAGTTCTTCTCTGGCGCGTTCGGCAAGGTGTTCACTGAGGGCTTCAACTTTGCGCCCTATGTTGAGGCGCATGGCGTGGCGAACACCGTCCTCACCATTGCGACAACCGCGCTGGCGTTCTGCATGGTGGATATGTTTGACACTATCGGCACGCTGTACGGCGCTTGCGCGCGCGGCAACATGCTGACCAAGGACGGCGAAGTGCCGAACATGGACAAGGCGATGCTGGCGGATGCGATTGCGACCACCACGGGTGCAATCTGCGGCACGTCCACGGTGACGACGTTCGTCGAATCCTCCTCTGGCGTGGCGGAGGGCGGTCGTACGGGTCTGTCCTCGATGGTGACGGCGCTGATGTTCCTTGTCGCCATGTTCCTCAGCCCGGTGGCGCAGCTTGTTCCCGGCTGCGCGACGGCGGCGGCGCTGATTTACGTCGGCGTGCTGATGATGAACTGCGTCAAGGACATTAAGTGGCTGGACGCGACGGAAGCTGTTCCGGCGTTCCTGACGCTGGCGATTATGCCCTTTGCGTACAACATTTCCTATGGCATTTGCTTCGGCCTGCTGTCCTATGTGGTGATTAACCTCTGCACGGGCAAGGCGAAGAACATCAAGGCCGGTACTTGGGTGATTACGGCGCTGTTTGTGGCGATGCTGCTGCTGACGCACTAATTGACAATCAGAAAGACCGCTGCATGAGATGTGCAGCGGTCTTTTTGCGTCTTGGTTTTTATGCAGACTGCGCGGTTCCCCCAATCAACACGCGGGCACTGCATGAGCGTGTCACCAACTCAATCGCGCGAAAGGGTCAAGGGACGAAGTCCCTTGTGGGGTCAAGGGGCAACGCTCCTTGAGTCTCCCCCTCTCACAGCTTCCCTTCGCGGTAGCGTGCTTCGGCTTCTGCCATGATTTTCTCGGTTGCGGAAACGCCGCAGCGGGATGCACCGGCGGCGCGGGCGGCGAGCACGGTGTCCAAATCGCGGATGCCGCCGGAGCCCTTCACGCGCACATGGTCGGAAACGGACGCGCGCATCAGCTTCAGGTCGTCGATGGTGCAGCCCTTTGTGCCGTAGCCTGTGGACGTTTTGACGAAATCAGCACCCGCCGCTTCCGAAAGTTCGCAGCAGCGCTTCTTCTGCGCGTCCGTCAGGTAGCAGGTTTCCAGAATCACCTTGACAATCGCGTTCCGGCTGTGCGCAAGGTCGCAAATCTGCTTGATTTCATCCTGCACATACGCTTCGTTGCCGCGAATCATTTCGCCGATGTTGATGACCATGTCCAGCTCTTCGCAGCCCTGATCCAGCGCCAGACGCGCTTCGTCCACCTTAATCTGCGTGGCGTGTGCGCCGTGCGGGAAGCCGATGACGGTGCAGACCTTGACGTCGCTTCCGCGCAGCATTTCCGCCAAAATCGGCACATCGCAGGGACGTGCGCAGACGGACGCGGTGTTGTACTTGAGTGCCAGCTCGCAGCCGCGGCGGATATCATCCTCCGTCAGGAAAGGCTGGAGCGTGCTGTGGTCGAGCATACGGGCAATATCATGGGGGGTCAAAGACATAAGTTGTGCCTCCTTTGTGACCTTTCGCATCATCGGAAAGGTGCATAATTTATTTATTCGCCATTCACCGCTTGACTTCCTGCTTTTTGGGCGGTATAGTGTTGATAAAGACTTTCATTCCCACGAAAAAGGAGGAATTATCCATGCCGAATCCCTATCTGCCGCTGTGGGAGTACATTCCAGACGGCGAACCGCGCGTGTTTGGCAACCGCGTGTATGTCTACGGCTCGCATGACCGAGTCGGGCACGACCAATTCTGCGATTATGTGCTGAAGTGCTGGTCCGCGCCTGTGGACGATCTTGGTCACTGGACGGATCACGGCGTTATTTTCCGCACGCGCGACACGTTCGACCATCCCGCCGACACCGACTGGACGAAGGAACACAACGAGCTGTATGCCCCGGACGTGGTGGAGAAGGACGGAAAGTATTACCTCTTCGCCTACATCATCGGCGCGAAGGGGTGCGTCGCTGTGTCCGACCGTCCCGAAGGCCCGTTCACGCTGCTGGGGCGCTACAAGTATACGATTCCGGATTCTGTGTGCGTCAACGGCTGGTTCATCGACCCCGGTGTGCTGGTGGATGATGACGGGCAGATGTATATTGCGTGCGGCTTTGAGCGCTCGTTCATCGCGAAGATTGACCCGCAGGACATGACGCATGTGCTGGATGGCACCTATCTGGAGCACATCATCCCCTGCAAAGTGACGGAAAACGGCGGATTCACCGATCCCGATTCCCGCTTCTATGAGGCGGCGTCGCTGCGCAAAATCGGGGATACTTACTACTTCATTTATTCCCCCAAGCGCGGCAGCCGCCTTGCCTACGCCACGTCCGACAAGCCGATGGGCCCTTACACCTATCGCGGCTACATCGTCGATAACGGCGTGGATTACCCGGCAGGCAACAACCACGGGTCTATCTGCCGCATTGGCGACCAGTGGTACATCTTCTATCATCGCATGACGAATGGTTCGGTGATGAGCCGCCGCGCGTGCGTGGAAAAAATCGAGATTCTGCCGGACGGCACGATTCCGCCGGTGGAGATGACGTCGCTGGGCTTCTCGGACGCGCTGAATCCATATGAGGAGACGCCCGCGGAACTGGCATGTGTGCTGAAGGGCGGCGCGTTGATTGCCGAGCGGACGCCATTCGAGCGTGTTATCACGAACATCCAGGACGGCTGCGTCATGGGCTACAAGTATTTCGACTTCGGCGCGGATTACGGCAGCAAGACGATGCAGCTTTTCGCGGACGTGATGGGCTTCGGCTGCGCGTGCGACGTGCATGTGCGTCTGGACGCGGAGGATGGCGAGGAAATCGGCTGCTTCCACGTTGGGCGCGGCGCGGAGTGCATCAAGACGCGCGTGAAGGCGGTCACGGGGCGGCACGCGCTCTACTTCGCCGTCACGACGCACTATTCCGGCTGGACGGGCGACTTCTTCGCCGGCCGCTGCCTGATGGAGTTCAAAAAGTTCGTGTTCATGAAGTAAGGTGGGGAGGCGCAAGGGGCTTTGCCCCTTGACCCCAGCAGGGACGCTGTCCCTGCACCCTGCAAGGGAGTTCCTCCCTTGACCCTTTTTCGCGATTGAGTTGGTCGCATTTTCATACAGTGTCCGCGTGTTTATCCATGCAAAATAAGACAGCCCTCCCTGCCGTGTGACAGAGAGGGCTGTTTGTGGCTTATTGTGCGTCGTCGTGCGGTTCGCCGCCAACCGGGATGGCATCATCCGACAGTTCGGGCTTGTCCGCTTCGGCGGGTTCGGTTTCCTTCGGCGCTTCCGGTTCGTTCACGGGTTCGGGGTCAACCGGGGCTTCCGGCGTTTCAGGCGCTTCCGCAGTCGGCGCGTCAGCCGCTTCGGGCGTTTCCTTGCCCCAAATTTCCTGATAGTCCATTTCTTCCAGCTGATGGCGCAGTTCCGCGCGCTGTTCCGGCGTCAGCTTCGAGATGTCGATCTCGCCGCGCTTCATCAGCCCGTCGCAGAACTCCTGAAGCCGACGCTTGATGTCGTCCGCCGTGTCCTGGCTGTTCCGGACAGTCTCCTGCCCTTTCTCCACCAGCGAGCGCGCCAGATCGCCGCCCTTTTCCACCAGAGACGCTGCCGCGCCGATTCCGCCGTACATGACGTTTTTCACAAATTTCTCCAGATCAGGCATGTTCGTCACTCCTTTCGTTCCACCTGACATGCTCAGTATACCCCATTTTTCCTTTGAATCGCAAGGGAAACAGATTAGAATTTGCTAAAAAACGCATGATGATGGTTACAACCGCAGCATGGCCGCTTCCACGAGCGTCTCCGCCCTCGTGTCGGGTGCGGAAAACCACCGCTGACGATTTTCGGGCATCATTTGCTGCAGCGGCTTTTCAGCCCCGTCCGCCACGACAAAAATCGCCAGCTGCTCCCGTGCCTGCACTTGCATCAGCGCGTCGCAGAACGCCGGACATGCCAGCATTTCCGGTTCAATCCGGTCGATGAGGATAGGCGTGCGCGTGCTGAACGTTCCGCACAGCCCCGGCGCGGCGATTTCCTCCATCACCTGCGGCAGGAGCAGCCAGTCTTTTTCCGTCAGCCGGACGCGGCACAGCACGTCGTTCAGCCGCGGCTTCGGCGGCGGAAGCAGCAGGTGCAGCGCTTCGCCGCGCAGGCTGCCGCCAACGCGCACGGGGATCAGTTGGAAGCCGGAAAACGGCACATTCAGCGCGTTCATAAGCTGTGCGGCGCTTGCCGAAGCCCCGTCTCCTGTCAGGTACAGCTGCTGCATCGGACGATTCCTCCATCATGGTCTTTTCGGGCACTAATTGACGAATTTTCTCCATGCTTTATTGTACCCGTTCGCATTCGTTTTGTCAAGCAGTGCATTTTTCCGCCGTATTTTCCGCGTGGGCAAAAAAACCGGAAAAGTACGGAAATACAAGGCTTTCAGCAGGATTTCCGCCGTTCAAAGTCGAATATCTTCCCTGTGCGTTTTCAAGCGCTGGAGAATTGTAAATAATCCGCCTGTTTGCTTGACACCGCCCTCGATTTGTAATACAATGTTAACAAACCATCTTTGCGCCTTGGCGCACGAACTTTGAGGTGAACCATTGATGAAGCACAGCTGGCATTGGATGCGGACTCTCCTGACGCTGACCCTCGTGCTGACGCTCTGCGGGCTGACTCCCGCCGCCGTCCCCAACGTGGGTTATGCGGAATCTGCTGCGGAAGGAACGACCGCCGCCGCCGCATATGGCATGGCAACGGCGGATGATGTTATCGTCCGCAAGCAGCCGTCCACGAGCGCGAACTACTGGTTCCGCATCAATACGGGATTCGTCTGCGAAATCCTTGATACCGTCGTTCGCGGCGACACAACGTGGTATAAGGTCAACAGCACGCATCCGACCCCCAATGGGCGCACCTACATTGGCTATGTGCGCGCGTCATTCTTCCGTCCGCTGACGGCGGAGGAAACAGAGGCGTACCTTGCCAGCGGCCGCGTGAATGTGACGGCGACCCCTGCCCCCGCGCAGACACCCGCGCTCACGCTTCAGCCTTCGGCGGATGATGCTCTCGTGACCGCCACGCCTGCCAGCGGCAGCGATTTTCCGTTTGATACCAGCATCATGGGCGGTACAACGTCGACTCCGCTCGTATCGCTGATTACGCCCACCCCGACGACCTCTCAAGTCACTTACGGTACAGGTGAAATCACCGCCAGCGGCACGAACTTCCGCGTTGCGCCCAGCCTGAGCGCTGGGGTCATCGGCAAGCTGAACAGCGGTACGGTGGTGACGCTGCTTACCATTCCGGATACAATTGACGAAAATCACTGGTATCAGATTCGCTACAACGGACAGGAAGGCTATATCCAGTCCAACTTTATCCGTGTGCTGACCGCGGCGGTGACGGCGACACCTCAGCCTTCCGTCTACGGCACGGTGAAGCTGCTGTATGACTCCGCGAACCTGCGCGACGCGCCCAACGGCACGACCCGCGCGCTCTGGCAGGGTAAGGGCTCGACGCTCTCCGTCGCTGGGATTTCGCAGGATAAGGGCGGCTTCACCTGGTATCCGGTGTATTACGGCACGGACAACACCATCTATTATGTCCGCTCGGACGTGGTGGAATACACGGCGGGCAGCGGCGTTGTCAACACGCCCACGCCTACGCCTGCATCCGGCAGCGCTTACGGCTACGTCATCACCACGGCGGCAGGCGTCAATCTGCGCCTGAGCGCGGGCGGCGAAGTCATCGTGCAGGTTCCGCGCAATGTTGTGCTGACCTGCATCGGCGCGCCTGTCCAGACCTCTGGCAGCAGTTATCTGTGGTATTACGTCCGCTACAACAATCTGGCGGGATACATCCGCGGCGACTTCGTGCGCGTGTGCGACCAGAACGGCAATCCGCTGGGTGAAGCGACCGCTGCGCCTTCCGTTACCGCGACCCCTGTGGTCTATTCCGGCTATGTCAAGCTGACGAAAACCGGTGTCAACCTGCGTGTTTCCCCCGCGGGCAGGTCGCAGGGACAGTATGACATCGGGCTGATTCTCCCCATTGCGGGTGCAACGGTGTCCTCCGGACGCTACCAGTGGTTCTGCGTCCGCACGCCCGATGGCAAGACCGGCTATGTGCGCTCCGACTGTGCCGTACCGTGCGACCTGAACGGCAATCAGGTGACTGTCACGCCGACACCCGCGCCGACCACGAGCATCAGCACCTACGGCTATATTCAGATTACCAAGCCCAGCACGAATCTGCGCCGCACCATCGGCGGTGAAACCATCCACCAGCTGGCGAAAGAGTCTGTCTGGCCGCTGATTGGCACAGTTATCACCACGAACGGCGTGACGTGGTATCCCGTCTCGGCGGACGGTTACACGGGCTTCGTGCGCGGCGACTGCGCCTACAAGCTCTCCGCCACGCAGGAAGCCAGCTACCTCGCGGGCAAGGGCATCCCGAAGGAAACGCCCGCGCCTACGGGCAGCATTCAGCAGACCAGTTACGTTCAGACGACGCTGGATTACGTCAACCTCCGCCAGACGGCCAGCCGCGACAGCAAGTCCGTCGCGAAGGTGCGTACGGGCACGGTGCTGGCGTTCAATGCCACGACCACGGCGGGCACGTCCACTTGGTACCGCGTTGTCTACAACTCCACGGAAGTGTGGGTGCTGGGCAGATGCGTCAAGGTGATGACGCAGGCGGAATATCAAGAATGGCTGAACAAGAACCCCGGCGCGGCAACGCCTCAGCCTGACGCGGCGAAGGGCTACATCGTTACCACGCGTGACGGCGTGAACATCCGCGCCACCGCGAACGGCAGCAACATTCTCACCCGCGTGAAGAAGGGAACGGTGCTCCCGTACTATACCGAGAATATCAAGGCGGGCAGCTACACCTGGTATCTCATCCGCCTGAGCAATGGCACGGAAGGCTACATCCGCTCCGATATGGTAAGCAAGAGCAACAATAACGGCGGCACCCTGCCGACCGCGACGCCCGCGCCCAGCGGCAGTCCCACCACGAAGCCGAGCGCAACCTATACGACCCTGCGCCTTGGCTCGACGGGCGACGCTGTAACCCGCCTCGTGCAGGAGCTGATCAATCAGGGTTACTACACCGGCAGCGTCACGAACGTGTACACCTCCGCGGTTCGGGCGGCGGTTCGCGCCTTCCAGAGCGCCAAGGGCTTGACGGTGGATGGCATTGCGGGCAAGCAGACGCAGCACGCGCTGTTCGGCACAGTTGAACCCGGCGCGGACGACTACACGGACTACAACTTCCAGTTCTACCCGGCAGAGAAGATTGACTGGTACACAGGCGGCATCCAGCAGCTGTGGGCGAAGGGCGCCAGCTACAAGATTTACGACGTGAAGACGGGCATCGTCTGGTGGGCGCGCCGCTGGGCGGGTTACAGCCACGCGGACATTGAGCCCGTGACTGCCGCCGACACTGCGCGCCTGTGCCAGATTTACGGCGTGAACAACGCGCAGGAAATCTGGGATAAGAACCTGTGGCAGCGCCGTCCCTGCCTGATTACCATTGGCAACAGGACGTTCGCGTGCTCCCTGTTCGGTATGCCGCACAACCCCGACGGCGATACCATCCCGGACAACAACATGACGGGTCAGATTTGTATGCATTTCACGAATTCGAAGGGTCACGAATCCGGCAAGGTGGATACCTACCATCAGCAAGCCATTGAGTACGCATGGCAGAACTGCCCGGCAGGACACAAGTGACAAAGGGCGGCGCTGATTGACCTGTCCGCGCAATTTGCAGCGGCAGCGGAAGCGCAGGAAGCCATCCCAAAAGAAAAATGCGCCCGACGAGTGGAGGAACAATAATCCTCCATCCGTCGGGCGTTTTGTTATACCACGGCCATGCCCTTTTCTTCCGTCAGGCGAAGAATCGCGCTGTCAATGCACTGCCCAATCTGCGTGCAAAGCCCAACTTGCAGCGCTTCGTCCTCCGCCAGCGCATCCCGAATCGTCTGCGCCATCTTTTTCTGATTGCTGTCGCTGAGCAGCCGCTGTTCATTCGCCGTCTTCCGCAGAAGTTTGGGGATGTTCATCTGCCGCATCAGCGGACGGGTCAGCTTGTCCAGCGCGGGACGGCTGACGAACATGGCAATCAGCCCAATTGCCGCACCGATGACCATCCCCATCGGACCGGACGCAATCAGCGCAATCCCGCTGCCACCGCAGAGGTTCGCCGCCAACATCGCGACGATAATATCCAGCAGCACTTCCATCAGCGGCATTTCCGGCATCGGCAGATTGTCCCGCATCGGCAGGGTGCTCGTTGTTACCATTGCTTGGCGAATCTGCAAGCGCTGCACATCCACGCCATATTGCTCGCAAAGGCGGTTGAGGTCACGCTGCACGTCCATCAGAATGTTGTCCAGCCACGGCGAGACCACTTCTGACAGCGCTGTGCTCCATTCCGGTGACATCAGCAGCGATTCCGCCTGCTTCTGGCACGCATCTTCCATGTCGCCCAGCGTTGCCGTTTCGCCCTGCCGCCACTTTCGGTATTCCGGCACGAGCACGCTGTCCGTTAGTTGACGCGCCATAGCGTCGGAAAGCTGCTCTGTCAGCGCGGGCATAGCGGACTGCACCTTCTGCTCCACCGCATCGCTTTCTACATATGCCGCGGCATCTGCCTTCAGCCGACCGACCATTTCGTCCACATGTCCCGCGTACGCCAATCCGCGCGCAATGTCAAATTCCGGCGTGGCAGAAACGTGCAGCACGCTGTCCGGGAATGTCTCACGGCAAAGCTGCTGGAAGAACGTCATCCGCGACGCGCCGCCTGTCAGCAGCACGACCTTCGGCGGACGCTGCGCCGTCATTTGCTGCGCCATCAGCAGACAGTTCATCATCCGGCTGCGGAAGGATTCACCCTCCAATAGCGGTGACGGGCGCTCACAGAGCTCTTCGACGATGGCGGCGCTGATGGTGAGGTTCAGCACATGCCGCCCTTCGCAGAAAATCGTCTCGCGCCTCGTCAGCTCTTCGCCCGTGCCGAGCGTGAAGAACTGCTCCTTGAGCCGCCGCGCGGACAGCATCATCCGGCTCTTCCACGCGCTTTTTTCGCGCAGGATTTCCCGCACAAGTTCCGCTTCCTCTGCGCACAGCGCGTCTACCGCCTGCTCCAGCAGCAGCTCATCCAGCATACCGCCGCCCAGCTGCACGCCCATTGTGCTGACGGCGTACTCCCGGCCGTCGCAGACATACGCCAAATCCATGGTGGAGGAGCCAAGGTCAATCACCAGCGCGCAGTCCATCAGCGCCCGGCGGAGCGTTTCGTCCTCTTCCGCTGTCGACGCGGACAAGAATGCCGCCCGCGATTCTGGCACGATGCGCACATTGGACAGTCCCGCGTCCATCAGCAGGGACGCATAGCGCGTGCGGTCGCTGTCCGCCCAATCTGCCGGACAGCCCACGATGAAGCTGACGTCTTCCGTCTCCATGATATGGCGGACGACGCTATGGTCTTGCAGGGCGGTCAGGACGCCTTTTGCGAAGGCGGCGACGGTCTGGTTGACGAAATCGCTGTTGGTGCGGAAGTTGCGCTTGAAGCAGACGCGGAGGTCTTCAGCCTGGGGGTTATCGCTGGCAAGTGTCCCAACGACGGGATGACCGTCATAGCGGGCGAGGGCCGTGATGAAGCTGTTGCGCCCGTGGACGGGGAGGATAATGGGGGCGACATGCTGGTCGGAATAGAGGGCGACACAGCTTTCGCCGTCACCAAGGTCAAAGCCAAAATAACGCATAATTCACCTCACTGGGATAGGAATAAGAGAATAAACACGCGGAAGAACTATGGTAGAGATGCCAACTCAATCGCGCGGAGGGGTCAAGGGGGGGACTTCGTCCCTTTTCGTCTGCCCCTTGTGGGGTTTGGGGCAACGCCCCAACCGTTCCACGGGCGACCGATTCAAAGGGAAAAGCCAACAAAGGTGCAGGCAGCGAAGCGTCCCTGCCAGTAACTTTGCGCTTCCTCAGAAGCGCCCCCCAAGCTGCTCTACTCACCACTTGCCCATTGGCGCGACCACGCTGCTGGTCTTGTAGACATGGCATGTCTTTTCTGCAAGCAGAGGATTTCGCCTCTGCGGAGGCGACAAGGGGGCTTTGCGGTCGCCCCCTTGACCCCTTCGCAATGCACACCCATGTTTCTTGATTTTGATTGTTGCAGGGGGATTCGCGCCTGTGGGCGCGACAAGGGGGCAGCGACGGCGTTACCCCTTCCTTAAATACAGTCCCCTCTGCTGCACAATCCCGTCCGCCTTCTGCACAATCGCGGGGCGGCGCTGCTGGGTGATGTCCGCGTCCATCACGTCATAAAACATCGCCGTTTCCGGCGCGTAGTCCACCGCTTCGCAGCCGACTGCGTTCAGCAGGCGCTTCGCATTCGACAGCGGCCACGAGAGCGCTTTTTCCTGACTTGAGTTGCCGTCCAGCCGGGCATCCTGTGCCATTTCGTACAGTGAGGCATATAGCTCTGCTGCCGTTTCCGCGCCTGTGCTGATGATGGTAACAGATTCCTGCGCAAAAAGCGCTTCGATGGTCTGCGCGTCCAAAGCGATTCGCCCTTCTGCTTCCACCAAACGGCGGCGGAATTCAGTCTCATCCGCCACCACAACAGGCTTGGGAGGCTTGCGGCGCATGGCGCTCACAATGCTCCCGATGGCGGCGCAGAGCGATACCGACTGCGCAACGATGCACAGCGCGAATCGCCCCATCCAGCCGCTGTTTTCCGGCGTCACGCAGTTGGGCAGCGTCAGCCAGAGCGCCAGCGCACCCAGATTCAGCACCGCGGCGGCGAGCGGGAGAATCAGCGGCTTCCAGTCCCGCTTTTGGGCGGCGGGGATTTCAGCGCGTATCAGTGTCATGGATTGCAGCGCGGCGGCTTCCCGCGCATAGAGCAGATGCAGCAGCTGCCGGCGCGCAGGGTCGGTTTCGCTGGTCAGGCGCGCCTGCTCCGCGGTTTGCAGCTGCTGTACAGCGGCTTGCAGCATTTCTTCGGTCGATTTCATGTCAATTTTCTGCCTTTCGGGGGATGCTCTCCCCAATACAAGGGTACTGCATCTGACTTTCTTTGTCAAGTGCGGCGAAAAAAACAAGGATTTTCGGGATTTTTGCAGAATATTTCATTCGGTATGCTCTGAAAGGACTTCCATGCGTAGAGAGAATGAGAAAGGCAGGGCAAATCCTATGGCGATGAGCGCCGAAGAAAGACAGCAAATGCTCCTGACGCAGCCGGTGGAGAAGATTATCCCGAAAATGGCGCTTCCCACCATCTGCTCAATGCTGATTACTTCCATTTATAATATGGCGGACACCTATTTCGTCAGCCAAATTGGCACGGCGGAAGCCAGCGCAAGCGGCACATCCGCCTCCGCCGCCGTCGGCATTGTCTTTTCCGTGATGGCGATGATTCAGGCGCTGGCGTTCATGTTCGGCATGGGCAGCGGTACGAACGTCAGCCACCTGCTGGGCATGGGCAAGCGCAAGGAGGCGGAAGTGTACAGCGCGGTCGGCTTCTTTTCCGCAGTGGCGGCGGGCGTGCTGATTGCGGTGCTGGGCAATGTGTTCAATGAGCCGCTGATGCGCCTGCTCGGCGCAACGGAGACCGCTATGCCGTATGCGCTGGACTACGCACGGTATATTTTCCTCGCCGCGCCGTTCATGATGGGGTCGTTGTCAATGAACAACCTCCTGCGCTTTCAAGGCTTAGCGACGTATGGCATGGTCGGCATCATTTCCGGCGGCTTGCTGAATATGCTTCTTGACCCGCTGCTGATTTTCGTGTTCAACATGGGCATTGCGGGCGCATCGATTGCGACGGCAATTTCGCAGCTGACGAGCTTTGTCATCCTGCTGGTGATGTGCAGCACGCACGCCGACGCCATCACGATTCATCCGCGCAACTACCGCCCAACGAAGCAGATGTACGCCAAAATCCTGAACAACGGTCTGCCGTCGCTGGGGCGGCAGGGCATCATGAGCGTGTCGACGTCGCTGCTCAACAATGCTGCGGCGGTCTATGGAGACCCTGCGATTGCGGCGTTCGCGATTGTCAGCCGCTGCCTGAATTTCGTCAACTCCACCGTTGTCGGCTTCGGGCAGGGCTTCCAGCCGGTCTGCGGCTTCAATTACGGCGCGAGGAAATATGACCGGATGCACCGTGCGTTTTCCTTCAGCGTCAAGGTAACGACGATTGTGCTGCTGGTGCTGGGCGCGGCGGGCTTCGCCTTTGCCGAGCCGGTCGTCACGCTGTTCCGCCGCTCCGACCCGGAGGTCATCCGCATCGGCACGGAAACCTTCCGCGTTCAGATTCTGACCGTGTGGACGTGGGGCTTTATCACGCTGAGCAACATGTACACGCAGGCGATTGGCTACGGCATCCGCTCGACGATTCTGGCGGCGGCGCGTCAGGGCTTGTTCCTGATTCCGACGCTGCTGGTGCTGCCGAACGTGTGGGGGCTGCGCGGGCTGGAAGTCTGCCAGCCGCTGGCGGATGTGCTGACGCTTGCCCTTGCCGTTTGGATGATGACGAAGGTCATTCGTGCGCAGAAGGCGCAAATGGCGCAGGAAACCGCGTGAAGCCCTTGCAAATCGCATGATAGAATGGTATAATAGCCCTTGCGATTGACCCCATTTTGTGCGAAATTGAAGGGAGCAGCCTTTATGAAGCAGATTACATCCGCCCAGCTGCGGGAAATGTTCCAGCAGTTCATGGAGTCCAAGGGACATCATCGGATTCCCTCCGCCTCCGTTATTCCGGAAAATGACCCGACCGTCCTGTTCACCACCGCCGGTATGCACCCGCTTGTGCCGTACCTGATGGGTACGCCTCACCCCGCCGGCACGCGCCTGACCGACGTGCAGAAGTGCATCCGCACGGGTGATATTGACGACGTGGGCGATCCCAGCCACCTGACCTTCTTTGAAATGCTGGGCAACTGGTCGCTGGGCGACTATTTCAAGAAGGAAATGATTCCGTGGAGCTGGGAGTTCCTGACGAGCGAAAAATACCTCGGTCTGGATCCCGACAAGCTGGCATTTACCGTCTTTGAGGGCGACGAGGACTGCCCCCGCGACGAGGAAGCCGCCAATCTCTGGCGCAGCTGCGGCGTGAAGGATGACCACCTGTTCTATCTGCCGAAGGAACACAACTGGTGGGGACCGGCGGGCATCACCGGCCCGTGCGGCCCGGATACCGAGATGTTCATCATCACCAAAAAGCCCTGCGGCCCGAACTGCTCGCCTGCCTGCCACTGCGGCGCGTATCTGGAAATCTGGAACGACGTGTTCATGCAGTACAACAAGCAGAAGGACGGTACGTTCATTCCGCTCAAGCAGAAGAACGTCGATACCGGCATGGGTCTGGAACGCACCATCTGCGTGCTGACGGGCAAGAAGACCGTCTATGAGACGGACGCCTTCACCGACATTCTGGCGAAGATTGCCGAACTGTCTGGCAAGGAGTACGGCGCGGATGAGGAAACGACCAAGGCGTTCCGCATCATTGCCGACCACATGCGCACGTCCACCTTTATTCTGGGCGACGACCGCGGTGTGTCCCCGTCCAACACGGATCAGGGCTATATTCTCCGCCGCCTGATTCGCCGCGCGGTGCGCTACGGGATGCAGCTTGGTATGCCCGACGGCTTCACCTGCGAAATCGCGAAGGTTATCATCAACCAGTACAAGAACGCATATCCGGAGCTGGAGCGCAACGCGGCGTTCGTCATCGATCAGCTGACGCTGGAAGAAGGCCGCTTTGCCCGCACGCTGAAGCAGGGCAACAAGGAGTTCGACAAGGTGGCGTCTCGCGCGGCGGATGGCAAGATTGACGGCGAGACGGCGTTCCACCTCTACGATACCTACGGCTTCCCGATTGAGATGACCGTGGAACTGGCGAAGGAGCGCAATCTGACGGTGGATACCGCCGGATTTGAGGAAGCGTTCCGCAAGCATCAGGAGCTGAGCCATCAGGGCGCTGAGCAGAAGTTCAAGGGCGGTCTGGCGGACACGAGCGAGGAAACCGCACGCCTGCACACCGCGACCCACCTGCTGCACGCGGCGCTGCGCAAGGTGCTCGGCGATGAAGTGGCGCAGAAGGGCTCGAACATCACGGCGGAACGTCTGCGTTTCGACTTCTCCTTCGGCCGCAAGGTGACCAAGGACGAGCTGGCGCAGGTCGAAAAGATGGTCAATGAAGCGATTCAGGCGAAAGTGCCGGTTGTGTGCGAAGAGATGACCGTACCGGAAGCGAAGGAGAAGGGCGCAATTGGCCTGTTTGAGTCCAAGTACGGCGAGAAGGTTCGCACCTACAAGATGGGCGATTACTCCTTTGAAATCTGCGGCGGCCCCCACGCGCAGAACACCGGCGATCTGGGCACGTTCAAGATTCAGAAGGAAGAATCCTCTTCCGCTGGCGTCCGCCGCATCAAGGCGGTTCTGATTCCCGACCAGAAATAAAGGACGGGGGAGACCCAAGGGGCTTTGCCCCTTGACCCCAGCAGGGCGCTGCCCTGCACCTGCGAAGGGTCTTCGACCCTCTCGACACCCTTTTCGCGATTGAGATGAGCGCATCTGCATACTGTATGCGCGTGTTGCTCCCAAAGATCTACGAACGAAAATGCACCCCTCTTTCGGTGATTTGCCGAAGGAGGGGTGCTTGCTATCAGAAATCAGCAGTATCAGTAGTTTTCCGCCTTGACCATGAAGTAGCTCTGCGGATGCGCACACACCGGGCAGATTTCCGGCGCTTTCTTGCCCACAACGATATGGCCGCAGTTCGCGCATTCCCAAATTACGTCGCCGTCCTTGGAGAACACAAGGTCATTTTCCACGTTCGCCAGCAGGCGGCGATAGCGTTCTTCATGCGCCTTCTCGATGGCGGCGACCATGCGGAATTTATGCGCAATCGCCGGGAAACCCTCGGCGTCCGCTTCCTCTGCCATGCGGACGTACATGTCTGTCCATTCGGCGTTCTCGCCCTCAGCGGCGTGCAGCAGGTTCGCCGCGGTATCCTTGATTTCGCCGCCCTCCAGCAGCTTGAACCACATTTTGGCGTGTTCCTTCTCGTTCGCCGCGGTTGCCTCGAAGAGTTCGGCAATCTGCACATAGCCGTCCTTGCGCGCCTTCGATGCGAAGTAGGTGTACTTATTGCGCGCCATAGATTCTCCCGCGAAGGCTTCCAGCAGGTTTTGTTCGGTTTTCGTGCCCTTAAGTTCCTTAGCCATGGTAAAAATCCTCCTAATCGTTGGTTTAACGTGCATTTTGCAGAAGTCTGCTGGAATCATTATACCACAAAATTGAGGAATTTGAAACAGAATTTTTGCCTCCGCAGAGGCGAAATCCCTGCGCTGCACGCGCATATAAGTATGAAAGCAAAGTCAACTGAATCGCGAAATGCTTCAATCGCGAAAACTTGACATTGACGCGGCATGGAGTTCGTGGTATAATTCACAATGTATTCATATGCCAAGATAAAGGAGCAGTATGGATAAGAAGAACTATTGGGTCATTGCGCTGATGGTCGCACTTGCCGTCGGATTGCTGGCGGCGGTAACGCTGCTGCGTCCGAGCGGGGGTCAAAATGGCGAAATCGTCGTGACGGTGGATGGCGCGGAGTACGCCCGTGTGCCGCTGGGGCAGAAGCAGACATTGACCGTCACGCAGGAGGACGGCAGCGTCAACGTGATTGAAATCAGTGAGCGCGGCGCAGTGATGGCATCCTCAACATGCCATAATCAGCTGTGCGTCCAAATGGGCGAAGTGACGCTGGACAACTGGGAGACGCGCCCCAATCAGCAATTCATTATCTGTCTGCCCAATCGGGTAAGTGTGGAATTGGTGGTGAAGGAATGAAAAAAACAGCGGTGCTTTCGGGGCTGATGGCGTTGACGCTGCTGCTGGGCGGATGCAGTGCGCAGCAGGCAGGCGGCGAAACCCCGACGACACCTCCCGCCGCGGCCGCCACGGTTGACCCGGCAGAAAAAACAACGGGTGTGGGTTTCTACTTCGACACAGTTGTGACCATCACGCTCTATGGCGCGGACGATGCCCTGATGGAGGACATCTGGGCGGCTTGCAAGCGCTATGAGAACATGCTCTCCAAAACGGTGGAGGGCAGCGACGTCAGCCGCATCAACAACGCTCATGGGCAGACCGTGACCGTTGATGCGGAAACGTGGAACGTCCTCAACGAAGCGAAGAAGCTCAACCGCTTGACCGGCGGCGCGTTCGCCATCACGATTGCGCCCCTGACCGCGCAGTGGGACTTCACCGGCGGTACGAACCGTATGCCGACTGACGAGGAGCGCCTTGCCGCGCTGCCGCTGGTGGACGACGAGCAGCTCACGCTGGGCGAGAACAACACGGTTACGCTGCCCGCTGGGATGCAGATTGACCTCGGCGGCATTGCGAAGGGCTACATTGCAGACCAAGTGGCGGCACTGGTGCGTGGGCGGTGCAGCGGCGCAATGCTGAATTTCGGCGGCAATGTCTACGCCGTTGGGACGAAGCCGGATGGATCGGCATACCGCGTCGGCGTACAGGATCCGGACGAGCCGAACAGCAGCACCCCCACCGGCCTCATGTCCGTCACGAACAGCAGCAGTCCTATTGGCGTCGTATCCGTCATCGACCGCAGCGTCGTGACCAGCGGCATCTACGAGCGCGGCTTTACCATCGACGGCGTGCGGTATCATCATATCCTTTCGCCATGGACGGGACTGCCGTCTGATTCTGATTTGGCGTCGGCCACCATCATTGCGGAAAGCTCCATGGACGCGGACGCACTGGCGACAGCGTGCATCGTCCTCGGCAGCGAAAAGGCACTCCAGCTCACGCAGGAGAACGGCTATCCCGCGCTGATGATTCTGCGCGACGGCACGGTGATGATGAACGACCTGATGAAGCAATGGGGCTACACGTCCCTGCGATGATACGCTATTTTCCTCTGAAAATAGTATCAGCTTTCAATTTCACTTTTTCATAGTTCTCAGGAGGAGGCAATAAACCATGAGTGAAACCAAGACAACTCGGAAACAGCTTCCGGCGTACCTGATTCTGGCGCTGATTGCGCTGGCGGCGGCGCTGCTGCTGGCGGTGACGAATGCGATTACGGCGGGTCCCATCAAGGCGCATGAGGAAGCGGCGCAGAACGCGGCGTTCCAGAGCGTCATGGAGGCGGATTCCTTCAGCACCATGAGCATTCCGGATGGCTGCAATGTTACATCGCTGGTGGAAGCGAAGAAGGACGGCAAGACCATCGGCTACTGCGCGGTGTCCTCCGCCAAGGGCTACGGCGGCAATGTCGCTGTGACGCTGGGCGTTGATATGGATGGCAAAATCGTCGGCTGCCAGATTGGCGACACGAACTTTGCCGAGACGGACGGCTTCGGCGCACGTTGGAAAGAACCGGCTCGTGCGGAGGCGTTCATTGGCCTGAGCGCGTTCGGCGGCGACACCATCGAAGCGATTACTGGCGCGACCGTCACCTCCAAGGCGGTGCTGGCGGCGTCCAATGATGTGCTGAAGTGCATCAGCCATGTGCTGGGCAAGGACGTCGAAGGCGACGTGCTGGCGTTCGGCGTGAAGGAAGAAAAGCCTGTGCAGACGGTTGAGCTGACAGGCGACGTGCATCAGGGCAAGGCCGTTGGCTTTGGCAACGGCGAAGTGACGGCGCGCCTGACGCTGAATGATGATGGCACGATTGCGGCGCTGGTTATCGACGCTTCCACGCAGACGCCCGGCTTCGGCACGCGCTGCGCGGACGAAGAGTTCACGGCGCAGTTCATCGGCAAGAGCGGCCCGTTTACCCTGAATGAAAATGTGGATGGGCTGACCGGCGCGACCATCACCTCGACGGCGGCAGTGGAAGCTATCAACGCGGCGCTGACTTCGCCCGCGATGGCGGCGGAAGACCTTGAACCCGCTGCGACGGAAGCACCTGCTGCGACGGAAGCGCCCATGGTGCTGGAAAACGCGAAGACCGCGACGATTGCGGGCTATGATGGCAACGAAATCACGGTGAACGTGACGGACGACAATGGTGTGATTACCTCCCTGACGGTGGATGCGTCCACGCAGACGGCGGGTCTGGGTCAGAAGTGCGCGGAGGAAGCGTTCACGAGCCAGTTTGTTGGCAAGAGCGCGCCGCTGACGCTGGGCGATGGTATTGACGCGGTGGCAAGCGCGACGATTACGTCTCAGGCGGTCGTTGACGCGGTGAACAGCCTGTATGCAGCGGCTGAACCTGTGGAAGAGCCGACGGAAGCGCCCGCCGCGACGGAAGCACCCGCTGCGCAGACTGCGGAAGTCAAGACGGCAACGGCTGTGGGCTATGATGGCAACGAAATCACGGTGAACGTGACGGACGAAAACGGCGTGATTACCGCCCTGACGGTGGATGCGTCCACGCAGACGCCGGGTCTGGGTCAGAAGTGCGCGGAGGAAGCGTTCACGGCGCAGTTCATCGGCAAGAGCGCACCGCTGACGCTGGGCGAAGGCATCGACGCGGTGGCAAGCGCGACGATTACGTCTCAGGCGGTTGTAGACGCGGTGAACAGTCTGTATGCGGAAGCGCCCGCGAAGGTGCTGACCGCGACGGTCAAGGGCTGGCACAAGGGCGTGGTCGTGACGGTGAAAATTGACAAGAATTATGTCATCACGGCGCTGACGGTGGATGCTTCCGGCGAATTCTACGCGCTGGGCGGCAAGTGTGCCGATGAAGCGTTCACGAGCCAGTTCATCGGCAAGAGTGCGCCGCTGACGCTGGGCGTGGACATCGACGCGGTGACGGGCGCGACGCTGACCTCTCAGGCGGTTGTCGATGCGGTCAACCAGCTGGCGAAGTAATACATGAAGAACGGGCAGGACGTGTGTGATGCGTCCTGCCCGTTTTGTGTTGCGGTGATATGCGATTATCAGGCTATTTGGTCGCGCTCATCTGGCGCGACACAGCATAGGTGATGGAAAGAGTGGCTTGGGGCGCGTCTGAGGACGCGCGAAGTTATACTATTTCCAGATTCACCTGCGCCATCTGCTTGCGCCTTTTCCCTTCTGGCGTCCGCTCATTCCACTTAGCGTAG
>ENA-UESI01000983-UESI01000983.1-human-gut-metagenome-genome-assembly--contig:-NODE-983-length-20225-cov-3.300179_pt1 | contig 20225 bp, 15 predicted proteins | sample MGYA00243005_ERZ508006 | MGnify/ENA primary metagenome ERZ508006 (study PRJEB26167, sample SAMN06115436) | human gut metagenome | host: Homo sapiens | place: China:Shandong | collected 2015-06-10... | reverse complement strand
GAGGCGGCCCGCCTGACACAGCTGATGCGCATGAATTATGAAACGATGCATCTTTTCACCATGAATCGGTTGGAGCGCACCCGAAGCCCCTCCTCGGGCAGATGCTCCGCCAGACGGATCGCCTTGAGCGGCGTGAGCGTCACCGGAACCCACCGCAACAACAGCGTGTAGCCGAGCGAGAACGTGATGAAAAAAACGGCCAGATATGCCACCAAACGGCCCAGATAGCGCATAGCGAAACCAGTCAATCGTCCTTCCCGTACGAGGGCCGGCATCATTGCCGCAGCCCTTCCGGTCGGCGGGCAAAAATAATATAAATTTTGACAAATCATAATGAAAAAAGTGGAAAATTACCCGTTTTAAAATAATCGCCGTATATTTGCGCAAAATTGAGCGAAGGGAAAAATCAATAGGAATTTCCAAAATCTTACTTACGAAGATGGCACAGAAAAAATTCATTACTTGTGACGGAAACTACGCGGCGGCCCACATCGCATACATGTTCAGCGAGGTGGCTGCGATCTATCCGATCACACCGTCGTCCACCATGGCGGAGTACGTCGACGAGTGGGCGGCCAGCGGTCGCAAGAACATTTTCGGCGAAACGGTCAAGGTTGTCGAAATGCAGTCGGAGGCCGGAGCCGCCGGAGCGGTGCACGGCTCGCTGCAGAGCGGCGCGCTGACTACGACGTTCACGGCCTCGCAGGGACTGCTGCTGATGATTCCGAACATGTACAAGATATCCGGCGAGCTGCTGCCGGGTGTGTTCCACGTTTCGGCCCGCGCACTGGCCGCGCAGTCGCTGTCGATCTTCGGCGACCATCAGGACGTGATGGCCACCCGCCAGACCGGTTTCGCCATGCTGGCGACGAGCAGCGTACAGGAAGTGATGGACCTGGCCGGCGTCGCCCATCTGGTGGCGATCCGCTCGCGCGTTCCGTTCCTGCACTTCTTCGACGGATTCCGCACCTCGCACGAAATTCAGAAAATCGAGATGATCGACGAGCAAGCGCTCGCTGGCCTGCTCGACCGTAAAGCGCTGGACGCTTTCCGCAAGCGCGCGCTCAATCCGGAGAACCCCGTCACGCGCGGCACGGCTCAGAACTCCGACATCTACTTCCAGACCCGCGAGGCCTCGAACAAGTTCTACAACGCCATACCCGACATGGTGGCCGACGCGATGAAGCAGATCAGCGCGATCACCGGACGCGAGTACAAGCCGTTCACCTACTACGGCGACCCGGATGCCGAAAACGTCATCGTAGCCATGGGCTCCGTGAACGAAACGATCAAGGAAACGATCGATTACATGCGCAGCAAGGGCGAAAAGGCAGGTCTCGTCACCGTTCACCTCTACCGTCCGTTCTCGCCGAAGTACCTGTTCGACGTGCTGCCCGCTTCGGTCAAGAGAATCTGCGTGCTCGACCGCACGAAAGAACCCGGAGCCAACGGCGAGCCGCTGTATCTGGATATCAAGGAGGTATTCTACGGCCGCGAAAACGCTCCGCTGATCGTCGGCGGACGCTACGGCCTTTCGTCGAAGGACACGACCCCGGCCCAGATGCTGGCCGTCTACGAGAACCTGAAGGCCAACGAGCCGAAGGACCACTTCACGGTGGGCATCGTCGACGACGTGACTTTCACCTCTCTGCCCGTAGGACCGGAGCTGCATCTCGACAACGCCGGCACGTTCGAGGCCCGCTTCATCGGCTTGGGCGCCGACGGCACGGTGGGCGCCAACAAGAACTCGATCAAGATCATCGGCAACACGACCGACAAATACTGCCAGGCCTACTTCGCATACGACTCGAAGAAGTCGGGCGGCTACACGGCCTCGCACTTGCGCTTCGGCGACAAGCCGATCCGCTCGCCCTATCTGGTCAACAAGGCCGACTTCGTGGCCTGCCACGTTCCGTCGTATCTGGGCAAGTACGACCTGCTCAAGGGGCTCAAGGACGGAGGCACGTTCCTGCTCAACAGCGTGTGGGACGCCGAGACGACCAAGGAGCATCTGCCCGATGCGATGAAGAAATATATGGCCGAGCACCATATCAACTTCTACATCATCAACGCGACGAAGATCGCCGCCGAGATCGGACTCGGCAGCCGGACCAATACGATCATGCAGAGCGCTTTCTTCAAGGTGACCGGCGTGATTCCGTACGAGACGGCCAAGGAAGAGATGAAGAAGGCGATCTACAAGTCCTACGGCAAGAAGGGCGAGGAGATCGTCAACATGAACTACGCCGCCGTCGAGAAGGGCGGCGACGTAACCAAGGTGGAAGTCCCGCAGCAGTGGGCCTCGCTGAACCCGACTCCGGCCGTCGGACGCGACGTGCCGGAATTCGTCCGCAACATCGTCGAGCCGATCGAGGCCCTGCGGGGCGACGACCTGCCCGTCAGCGCGTTCGACGGCCGTGAGGACGGTACGTGGGACGCCGGCACTTCGCAATACGAGAAGCGGGGTGTCGCGGTGAACGTTCCCGAATGGCAGGCCGAGAACTGTATCCAGTGCAACCAATGCGCCTACGTCTGCCCGCATGCCGCGATCCGTCCGTTCCTGCTCACCGAGGAGGAAGCCGCCGCCGCGCCGGCAGGCACCGAAACCAAACAAGGCGTCGGAGCGACGAAAGCCTATCGGTTCAAGATTCAGGTATCGCCGCTCGACTGTACGGGCTGCGGCAACTGCGCGAACGTCTGCCCGGCCCCGACCAAGGCTCTGCTGATGAAGCCGCTCGAAAGCCAGCTCGACAAGGACGAGGCCGAGCGCTGGGAATACATGCACAACCAGGTCGGCTACAAGGATACCGTGGTCGACAAAACGAAAACCGTCAAGAACAGCCAGTTCTCCCGGCCGCTGTTCGAGTTCTCCGGAGCGTGCGCCGGCTGCGGCGAAACGCCATACATCAAGGCGATCACGCAGCTCTACGGCGACCGCATGGTGATCGCCAACGCGACGGGTTGCTCGTCGATCTACGGCGGATCGGCTCCCTCGTCGCCCTACTGCGCCAACGAGAAAGGCTTCGGGCCGGCATGGGCCAACTCGCTGTTCGAGGACAACGCCGAGTTCGGCTTGGGCATTCACGTCGGCATCGAGAAACTGCGCGAACGACTGATCGTGCTGATGAAGGAAGCCATCGAAGGCAATACCGGATGTTCCGACGAGCTGAAAGGCGTAATGCGGGAATGGCTCGACAAGATGAACGACGCCGAGGCGACCAAGGAGGTAGCATCCCGCCTGATCCCGATGATGGAAGCCTGCGGTTGCGACGTCTGCAAGCAGATCCTCGCAATGAAGCACTACCTGATCAAAAAATCGACTTGGATCTTCGGAGGCGACGGCTGGGCGTACGACATCGGTTTCGGCGGTCTGGACCATGTGATCGCATCGGGGATGAATGTCAATATCCTCGTACTGGATACGGAGGTCTACTCGAATACGGGCGGACAGTCGTCCAAGAGCACGCCGATCGGCGCGGTCGCCAAGTTCGCATCGGCCGGCAAGCGCGTCCGCAAGAAAGATCTCGGCGCAATGGCAATGACCTACGGCTACGTCTACGTCGCACAGGTGGCGATGGGGGCCAACCACAACCAGTACCTCAACGCGATCAAGGAGGCCGAGGCTTATGACGGTCCGTCGCTGATCATCGCCTACGCTCCGTGTATCAATCACGGCATCAAGGGCGGCATGGGCAAATCCCAGCTGACCGAGAAGGAAGCCGTCGAATGCGGTTACTGGCACTTGTGGCGCTTCAATCCGGCACTGGAGGCTCAGGGCAAGAATCCGTTCTCGCTCGACTCGAAAGAGCCCGACTGGAGCAAGTTCCAGCAGTTCATCCACAGCGAAGTACGCTACACTTCCCTGCTCAAGTCGTTCCCCGACGAGGCCAAAGAGCTGTTCGCCGCTTCGGAAAAGAACGCGCAGTGGCGCTACGAGACTTACAAGCGCTACGCCGCGATGGACTACTCGGATACGGTCGAGGAGAAGTAGTCCGAACGACGATTTTATTCCTGCCGGGGCGCGTCCGAAAACGACGCGCCCCGGTTTCGTTTCCGGCGGAGGAAACGGTCTCTCCGGATTCCCGCCGATCGCGCTCCCGGAGACCGACACGTCAGCCGGTTTTCCTCCCATACAACCGATTCCGTCGTCCGAGAGCGTTCTCAGGGAACGTATTCTCCACCCGAATCATACTGCAACATAAAAATTTTGAATCCCAACGTGACACGACCGGAAGCTCCGGCCCCGAAGTCCGGAGCGGGCGACCGCCGGACGGGATTCCCGTCTTGCCGAACCGACCAAAAGACAGGCGGCCCGCGCCAAGCGGAATTTTTTTGCCGGTTCATTGCACCAGTCGATTAAAAGACATATATTTATGGAACCGAATCGACCCCAACGCATATTCATTACCCGTCCCCTATGACCCGGACATCCATACTTTCCGTTATCCCGACTCTCGAGTCCGGACCCGGTTCGCAGCGGCTCCGCAGTCCGAATTGCGTTCCGGGGGCGGACCGGTCGCCCGCCCCCGGAAGAGTCGCGGAACGGAGTACGGCGGTCCCGACCGCACGCAGCGGGCGGAAAGCTTCCGAAACGACGGGGAAATCCTGCCGCTGTGCCGATACGCGACAAAGCACCCGGAGAGATCGAGCCGTCCGACTCGGACGGAGGGTCCGGTCCCGGCGGGCCGCACCCGTCCCTGCCTGACGGCATCCGAAAACACGAACCCGAAACCTAAAATACCGCATCATGAAACATCTGCTTCTTCTGCTCGCGTTGCTGTGCCTCGCCCAACGCAGTGCGGCGCAAGGCGGCAAAATCTACCGAAGCCTGGACGACTACCGGAACGACCGGTACGAAACCGTGCCCGACCTGTATCTGAAACCGCCCGTCGACGAAGCCGTATTCGGACGCTTCGGATACAAGCTCGCCTGCACGGACCGGGAAACGAAAAAAACGCTCAAGGAAACGGTGTTCGCCGTCGTCGGCGATACGCTCTACGTGAGCCTGACCTATTTGAATGACAAGATAATTCGAAGCAGTCCCTTTGAATGTATTCCGGCAGAACGGGTTGGCGAATACATATTATTTCGGAATTTTTCTAATGAACAGAAAATTACGGTCGGTTTCAACTGGGCCATGTTCGGCTTGGCAGGAGCCGCAGCCTCTTACGACAGACAGCGGGATAAAGTACCCTACTTTTGCTTGGACCTGCAAACCGGAAAAGTAGAACTGATCGACCGCGAGGTCATGACCCGAATTATCGGCGGCTATCCGGACCTGCTGAAAAGCTATTTGAGCCTGCAGGAGCCCGAATCCCGCGCGACGATAGACGATTATCTGAACCTTTACAGACAGCGGAAGCTCCGGGGCGAGCCGGAACTTCCGATACCTGAGCGGCCGATCGCAACGGCCGGCAATACGGAAGATTCGATACCGTCCAGAAGCGATTTCACGATCATTTACATGACAGCCGAGGATTATCTGAACGACCGCGGCACAATCATGCCGGACATTCGTCTCGAACCGATCGAGAGCCTGCGGTCGCGCGACGACCGGAGCCCGCTGCTCAGGCCCATACCGGTGGTCGAAAACCCTAAATCGGTCGCCGAGCTAACCGCCGGGTTAAAAGACAAGGTTATATTTATCGAACAGAACGACTCGCTCTATGTCAACTGTCGCCGCTTTCCGGCCCGCGGCTCGGGCTATGCTCCGGGACAGCGTATCGGCGACAGGATATTCTGCCGGTTGATACCCAGCTACCTGGCCAAGCTGCCCGAAGAGACGATTCGCGCCGAGAACGGCACGGCGTCGAACGAACTGCCGGACGAGAATTTGCCTTACTGGTTCCATATGGACCTGCGGACCGGCGAAGTCCGGGCGCTCGACAGCGGCTGCCTGTACGACCTGCTGGAGGAATATCCCGACCTATACGAGAACTACCTGGCCGAACCGGAGCCGAACAGGAAAGAAACGCTCGACGGTTATTTCGATGCCTATCTCGGACGGACGAGCGGACGGCCTTGATTTTCGTCCGGCAACCGACGCCCGGACGATCTTTTCGAGAAACAGTCTTTCCGGAAAAGGGACCGCACCAAGTAACCCATGCCTCGGCATGCCGTATTCCGTCCACAGCCATTATTGCTTCCAAGCATCTGACGAGGACGAGCCGGCCACCCGTGCGCAAAGGCTCCCCGAACGGTCGAGCGAACGGACCGACAATCGAGGGGGACGGGCTTCCGAAGCGGAAATCGCAGAAGCGACATACCACACGAAACGTTATGAAAAAGCTCATCGTACTGATACTTTGCCTTACGGCATGCCGGACCGCCGACGCGCAGTCCGTCCGGTTCTTCGCCACGGCCGACGATTATCTGAACGGACGCTTCGACACGCTTCCCTTGTCGAGCCTGAAAGTTCGGCGACCATTCATCACCATAAGGAAAGCCCGCATACCAAAAGGCGAGTTACGGCACAGGCTGAGGGCCATGGGCCCGAATCTCCTGGTCGTGGGCGACTCGGTATATTCCAATCTGACAACGGTAGGCGTAGGAAAACCGAGCAAACGGTTCAGGCAGGTCCAGCGGTTCGGCGATCGGATTTTTTTCCTTACATGGACGGAAAGCCAAAATATGAATGCCATGTTGGCCGGATACATGTTCGGAATCATCGGCAACACGCTCTCTTCCGGCCTGGCAAGACCTTATTGTTGCTATTGGAATCTGCAAACCGGCGAATTCAGGCTTCTCGACAGCGGCTGCCTGTACGATCTGCTGGAGGAATATCCCGATTTATACGAGAATTATCTGGCCGAGCCGGAGCCGAACCGGAGAAAAACGCTCGAAGACTATTTCATCAAATACTTGGAGCGGGAAAAACCGGAATTGCTGAAATCCGTTTCTTCGGAGGGGGCCCGGTTGCCGAGGACACGACCGGCCAAACGCTCTGACTGAGACACCGAATCCAAACGAAGCGAACTTCGACCACAACGGACAGCCATGCAACGCATACGTGCGAAACAAGTCACCGACCAGGCCTTTGCTGCCGGAAAAGTAAGTTCTCATAATACCGGAGCATCCTGCCCCGCTTCCGGCCGGTATGCATATTCTTCGGACCACATCGCTGATCTGCCTTTCGCTAAATCCCGATCCGGACGTACGCCGGACAGAACCGGGAAACTCGGCCATTCTCTAATGAAGCAACTATCGCAGCCCGGAAGCAGAACCCAGAACCGTTTTCCTTACGCTCCGGCTTTCCTTTCCCACAGCTTGGCGACCGTGGCGAACTTATAGAATGCGTTCAGCACGGCATAGGCGAATCCTGCCTTGCCATCGCGGAAACCGCCTTTGACCATGTAAAAGCGCACGAAGCGCCATGTGCACTTGAGCCAGGCCGAGCCGACCGAGAAATCCTGCCCCTCGCGGCGAATCATCTCCTTGTCGGTATACTGATTCGTCTTGGCGATCCGCGCGGCGACGCTTTCGTTGGCCAGGTGCTCCATAGCCAGCTCACGGCGACGGGCGGGAATCGTGAAGACACGGCCCTCGATGACCGGACGGGCATGAATCCGTTCGGGCCAGAAAGTCTTCGAACGGCGGATCAGACGGATGATATAGTCGGGGTAGTCGCCGTGCATGAAACGGCCCATGAAGTAGTTCTTCCGCGCCATTTTGAGCGCCGCGTATCCCCGGGCCTCGGCCGTCTCGGCAAAGCGATAGAGATAGTCTTTCAGCGCGGCGGGGATCACCTCGTCCGAATCGAGCACGAGCACCCACTCGTTGGCGGCCTGCGAAATCGCATAGTTGCGCGCCGGCTCGACAAAGCCGGTCCGCTCGTGATAGACGATCCGGCAACCGTGACGTTCGGCGATCGAGATTGTGGAATCGGTGCTGTGCATATCGCATAGCACGATCTCGTCGAAACCGTCGACCGAGCTCAGGCACCGATCCAGAAAACGCTCCGAATTGAACGTATTGACGACAACGGAAATCTTCATAGAAGCCGGGTATTTAGGAAAGTACAATAGTAGTAAAAATCCTTCAAAAATCCTCTTTCCGGAACAAAGATCCGGACGCAGGAACGGCCCCGGCCACAACGCGACGATAAAAGGCGGTCCCGGCCCGCAGCCCCCGGCGCTTCCCGCCGGAACACCCGGTCCGGCCTGCGGCCTCGGCGCTTTGTCTTCAAAAGCCTGCCCCGAGTCTGGTCAGCGGGGATGTCTTCGTAGCTTTCCGAACGTTGCGACGACTCGGTCCGCGCTCCGCATCCGACGACCCGGCCTGCAAGCTTCATAAAAAACGGATGCCGGCGCAAATACGGAAACGACCGGGCAGGGACTTGCCGCCCCCTCAAGAAATATCCGACGAAAAGACAGGGAAACGACCGACGGAGCAAAACGGTTGCCTGACCGGGCAGGGAGACGCCCTACCGGGAGGCGCCTCGCTCGGGCCCGTCGCAGGAAGCGGCCGTGCAGGACGAGCAGCTTCCGCCGGAGCACGCCCCGTCGTCCGCCGAGGAATCGCCGCGCAACGCGGCCTCCTCCTCGCGCAGTTGCTGCGAAGCGCAACGGATGCCGCGCGCTTTCATGTGCCGGTTCTCGCCGATCTCGGACTCCATGTAATGTCCCTTGAAAATAATCGTCAGAGACATCCCTACAACGAAAAAGGCGACGACCCCGACGGCGATCAGAAATATGAGCCAGCCCGATGACATGGTCGATTTGCGGTTTACAAAGGTTTTTCGCAAATTTCGTACAAAATTCCGGTAAAGCCAACGATATTCCGCCGGCGGTCACGAAAAGAGATTTTATCTTATATTTGTGAATCGGATTTTCACTCCGTTACGGTCACAAAATGGAAAAGACGACAAAACTCGCCCGGGCGGTTCCGCCGGCCACCGCGTTGTGCGTACTCTGCGCCTATGCCGCCGTAGCGAACGATTCCGCCGTCCCGATCGCCGGGAAACGGAACCGCAAGCCCGGCTCCGGCAGCATAAGCGCCGAAGGGAAGCGACCCGGGCTGCAGTTGCCCGAAACGGCCGTGCCGAACCGCGCGCCGTCGAATCCTCGTCCGGCCGAACAAGCGGCCGGATACGACGAGCGGAACCGCAAGTCGGGTTCGGTTTTTGAGAAAAAAACGGCAAAACGGCCTGCCTGCGCGGGAAGTTCCGACATCGGCGCGGAAAGCCGGCTTGCCGCGTGGCGGATACAAGGCGCGTCGCCGGACCGCGCGGCGAGCGAGCGGCCCGATCTTCCGGTCCGGATCGCCTGCATGGGAGAGGGAGCGCATGCCGGCTTCCGAAAACGAAAACTAACGTACAAGACATGAAAATCGTAATTGCCGGAGCGGGCGAGGTGGGCAGCCATCTGGCCAAGATGCTGAGCGGGGAATATCACGACATCACGGTCGTGGACGACGATCCCAAGCGGCTCGAGTCGATCGCCGGCATGGCCGACGTAATCGTCATCGAGGGAGACTGCACGACGTTCTCGGTACTGAAGAAAGCCTCGGTACGCAAGGCGGATCTGTTCATCGCCGTGCGGCCCGAGGAGACGTCGAACATCATCTCGGCCATACTGGCTAAGCAGCTCGGCGCGCGCAAGTCGATCGCCCGGATCGACAACAACGAGTATCTGGAACCGAACAACAAGGAGATGTTCATCGATATGGGCATCGACTACCTGTTCTACCCCGAGCAGGTGGCGGCCGACGAGGTGATCAACCTGCTCGGCCACACGAGCACGACCGAATACGTCGACTTCTCGGGCGGCAAGCTGTCGCTCGTCGTGTTCAAGATCGACGCCTCGTCGCCGCTGGTCAACAAGACGCTGCTCGAAATTACCGACGACCGCGAGTCGCAGCCCTACCGCACGGTCGCCATCTCGCGCGACGGAGAAACGATCATCCCGCGCGGCAGCGACCAGTTCAAGGTCGGCGACAACATCTACGTGATCGCGAACCAGCATGCGGTCAAAGACGTCATGGTATTCTCGGGCAAGGCCAATATCGACATCAAGAACATGATGATTCTGGGCGGCAGCCGCATCGGCGCGCGCGTGGCGGCCGAACTGCAGGACGAAGTCAATATCAAGCTGGTCGACTATACGCCCGAAAAGGCCTACAAACTGGCCGAGCAGCTCGAAAAAACACTGATTATCAACGAAGACGGGCGCAATACCGAAGCGATGATCGAAGAGGGACTGAGCAATATGGACGCCTTCGTGGCCGTGACGGGCCGCGCCGAGACGAACATTCTGGCCGCGATGCTGGCCAAACGGCTCGGCGTGAAGAAAGTGATCGCCGAGGTCGAGAACCTGAACTTTATCAACCTGGCCGAGAGCATGGGCATCGACACGATAGTCAACAAGAAGCTGATCACGGCGAGCAACATCTTCCGCTTCACGATGTCGACCGACGTACAGGCGATCAAGTGCCTGACGGGCTGCGACGCCGAGGTGCTCGAATTCATCGTCAAGCCCAACTCGCCGGCCACGAAAGTCAAGATACGCGACCTGAACTTCCCGCACGACGCGACGATCGGCGGCATCGTACGCGGCGACAGGACGTTCATCGCCGTAGGCAATACCGAGATCAACGCCTACGACCGGGTCGTCGTCTTCTCGCTCCCGTCGGCCATTTCGAAAATCGGAAAATTCTTCAATTAGTTTCCCGGAACCTTCGCCCCGAAGGCCCCGGCCGTAACACGACAAGCCTATGGCGCTCAAGACACGACTGATCCGCTTACTCTCCGCTCCCCGCCTGCGCGAGATCGACCGCTTTATGAAGCATCCGGCTCAGGTGCAGCAGAGACAGCTCCGCCGGCTGCTGGACCGGGCCGCTCCGACGCTTTTCGGCACGGAGCACGGCTTTCACGCGATCCGAACCGCGGAGCAATTCGCCTCGCGGGTACCGGTAACCGACTACGACGGTTTCACGCCGTACATCGAGCGGATGCGCCGGGGCGAAGCGGACGTCTGTTGGCCCGGCGAGGTCCGCTGGTTCGCCAAATCGTCGGGCACGACCTCGGCCAAGAGCAAGTTTATCCCGGTGAGCCGCGAAGGATTGCGCGGATGCCACATGCGGGGCCCGCTCGACATCGTCTGCCTGACCGGCTCGCTATGGCCCGACACGGACGTATTCTCGGGCAAAACGCTGACGCTCGGAGGCAGCCGGCGTCTCGAAACGACCGGAGGCCGCGCTCAGGAAGGCGACCTGTCGGCCATTCTGATCGAAAACACGCCCCGGCTGGCCGGCCGGATGCGCGTTCCGAAGCCCGAGACGGCGCTGATTCCCGATTTCGAGAAGAAAGTCGAGGCGATTTGCCGCGAGACGGTCGGACAGAACGTAACGGCTTTCGCCGGGGTTCCGTCGTGGAATCTGGTCATGCTGCGCAAGGTGCTCGAATTTACGGGCAAAAGCAACCTGCTCGAAGTGTGGCCCCGCCTGGAGCTGTTCACGCACGGCGGCATGAACTTCAAGCCCTACCGGGAGCAGTACCGGCAGCTCATTCCGTCCGACAGGATGAAATACATGGAAACCTACAACGCATCGGAGGGCTTCTTCGCCATACAGAACGATCCGGCGTCGGACGACCTGCTGCTGATGCTCGACTACGGCGTGTACTACGAGTTCCTGCCGGTGCGCGATTTGGACGATCCGTCCCGAGCAGTGCCGCTCGAGGGGGTCGCCAAGGGGATCAACTACGCGATGATCATCACGACCTGCAACGGCCTGTGGCGCTACCAGATCGGCGACACGGTCGAGTTCACGTCGCTCGCTCCGTACAAGATCCGGATCACCGGGCGCACGCGCCACTATATCAACGCCTTCGGCGAGGAGGTCATCGTCGATAACGCCGAAACGGCGCTCAAGGCCGCCTGCGACGCGACCGGCGCGCGCATCAGCGACTACACGGCCGGCCCCGTCTACATGAACGGACGAAGCAAAGGATCGCACCAGTGGGTCGTCGAATTCGACACGCCGCCCGACGATGCGGAGCGCTTCACCGACACGCTGGACCGCGCGCTGCAAAGCGTCAACTCCGACTACGAGGCCAAGCGCTTCAAGGATACGACGTTGATGCGCCCGACGCTGACCGTCGTGCCGCCGGGCACGTTCTACCGCTGGATGAAAAGCCGCGGCAAGGCGGGCGGGCAGAACAAGGTTCCCCGCCTGTTCAACGACCGTACCTACATCGACCAACTGACCGCCGACGAACGTTCGAACGACCCGAAATGAAAAGACCGACGAATGCCGTGCTGCTCGGCCCCGCCCACCCGTATCGGGGAGGACTGGCCGACTTCGACCATCTGCTGGCCCGCGCGCTGAACCGGGCGGGAATACCCTGCCGGCTCTATACGTTCACGCTGCAATACCCGTCCTTCCTGTTTCCGGGCAAGAGCCAGTTTACCGACGCGCCCGCCCCGGAAGGGCTCGACATCACGCGCGTACTGAACTCGGTGAATCCGCTGAACTGGGTTCGTACCGGACTGCGCATCCGGCGCGAGCGGCCCGACCTGCTGATCGTCCGCTACTGGATTCCGCAAATGGCCCCGGCGCTGGGAACCGTCTGCCGGATCGCCCGGCGCGGCGGTACCCGGACGGTGGCGATCATGGACAACGTGCTCCCGCACGAAAGCCGTCCGATGGACCGGCTGCTGACGCGCTATATGACCGGCTCGCTCGACGGCTTCGTCTACATGTCGCGCGAGATACGGGCCCAGCTCGACCTCTTCGACCGCACCAAACCGTCGGTCTTCTCGCCCCATCCGATGTATACGGGCTACGGCGATCCTCTGCCCCGGGAACAGGCGTGCGGCGAACTGGGACTCGACCCGTCGTGCCGCTACGCGATGTTCTTCGGCTACATACGCGACTATAAGGGACTCGACCTGCTGCTCGACGCATGGGCCCTGCTCCGCCGTCGCGGAGGGCTCGACGGGCGGCACAAGCTGATCGTAGCCGGAGAGTATTACAGCGGCCGCGAGCGCTATGCCGAACAGATCGACCGGCTCGGCATCCGCGACAGCCTGGTGATGATGGATCGTTTCATCGCCGAGGACGAAGTGGGCAAACTGTTTTCGGCCAGCGACCTGATCGTTCAACCTTACCGCAGCGCGACGCAGAGCGGAGTCACGCAGATCGCCTACTGGTTCGACGTGCCGACTCTGGTCACGGATGTCGGAGGTTTGGGCGAGATCGTTCCCGACGGCGAGACCGGTCTGGTCGTCCGGCCCGACGCGGAGGCGATCGCGGAAGCGATCGGCCGTTTTTTCAGCGACGGGCTTTTGGAACGTTTCCGCACGAATATCCGCGAGTACAAGAAGCGATTCACATGGGAGCGGATGGTCGAAAACCTCGGAACGCTTTACGGACGGATCGAAGCGGGAAAGAACGAAGCGAACCGCTGAGCATCATCCGTATCTTCCGCCCGCCGGCCAAACGGACAGTCGAAAGAAGCGAACGCCGCACAAAGGCGTCCGCGTCGTCTTGGCATGTCGCCGGCACGAATCCGCGCTCGGATCGGGCGGCCCGAAAACGCCCGTTCCGTCCCGGTCGGAACGATGCCTCCCGGGTTACCTCTCCGACGGGAACGATCTTACGCCGGATCCGGGGAAAAAACGGAGGCGGCCGCCTCTCCGAAACAAACCGTTCGCGCAAGCCGTAACCGAGACGCCCGCTGCCGGCAGACACGGCCAAACAATTGCCCGTCGGACGAAATGCCGATCGGACAGTCATCGGAAAGCGGGAAGACTGCATGGAATCCCGTATCGGGCCATACTCCGGAACTTGCTCTTTTTCAAGACGGGAATCGCCGGTGCGCTTTCTGCGAAGCGGACGGAAACGGGCGCCCCGAACGCTCCGCAAAATGCCGGACGAACGGTTCGGACAATAGGCCGGAAAGACCCGAATTGATATTATCCGGAAAAAGCGCTAAATTTGTATTCACCCTATCCGTCGCGGCGATCGCTTTTCGCCGGGCGGGTCCAAAAACTATCGACATGTATATCGCCATAGCCGGAAATATCGGAAGCGGGAAGACCTCGCTCACGGGCATCCTGTCTCAGAGGACGGGCGCCAAAGCCTATTTCGAGGAGAGCGACAATCCCTATATCGGCGATTTCTACGACGATATGAACCGCTGGTCGTTCAACCTGCAGATTTATTTCCTCGGCCAGCGCATCCGGCAGGCTACCGAAATCCTGTCGACAGGCAGCGACCTGATTCAGGACCGCACGATTTACGAGGACGCCCATACCTTTGCGACGAATCTGCACGAAACGGGCCTGATGTCGACGCGCGATTTCGACACCTACATGAAGATTTTCGATCTGGCGACCGGACTCACGCAGGCGCCCGATCTGCTGATCTACCTGAAGGCGAGCGTGCCGACGCTCGTGTCGCAGATCAAGAAGCGGGGGAGAGCCTACGAAATGAGCATACAGGAGGAATACCTCGAGCGGCTCAACCGCAAGTACGACGAATGGATCAGCCGAATCTACCGGGGCGAGGTGATAACCATCGACGTCGACCGCGTCGATTTCGTCGACGACCCGTCGTCGCTGGACGATGTCGTGGGACGGATCGAGTCTTTGAAAAAGTCGGGCCTGTAATGGACGGCGAATCCTTTTTCCCCGAAGCGTTCGCGCGTCGGATCGAGGAACAGCTCGGAACGCGGCAGGCTCGCCTGCTGCTCGACGCGCTGGACGGAGACCCGGTCGTCAGTGTCCGGTACAATCCTTACAAAACGGCATCGAAGCCTGCTCTCGAGCCTGTCCCGTGGAGCCGGTACGGCTTTTATCTGCCCGAGCGGCCCTCATTTACGCTCGACCCGTCGCTGCACGGCGGAGCTTACTACGTGCAGGAGGCGAGCTCGATGTTTCTGGAGGCTGTTTTCGGTGCCGTAGCCGACTCCGGAGCGCCTTTGCGGATACTCGACCTGTGCGCGGCTCCCGGAGGCAAGACGACGCTTCTTTCGAGCCTGGCCGGTCCCGAGAGCCTGATCGTCGCGAACGAGCCGGTCCGCGCCCGGGCGGCGGTCCTGTCCGACAACGTCCGGCGGTGGGGGATCGGGAATGTCGTCGTAACGAGCGCCGATCCGGCCCGTTTCGCTCCGTTCGGGCACTACTTCGACCTGATTCTGGTCGACGCGCCCTGCTCGGGCGAGGGCATGTTCCGCAAGGACCGCGAGTCGAGACGGCAATGGAGCGAATCGGGAGCCGAGCTGTGCGCGGCCCGGCAACGGCGCATTCTGGGTGAGGCATGGGACGCGCTCCGTCCCGGAGGCGCGCTGATATACAGCACCTGCACGTTCAACCCGGCCGAGAACGAGCAGAACGTCCGCTGGCTCGCCTCGCAATACGACTGCGAAGGGACGATCGACGTCGGGACGGCTCCGGAGTGGGGCATCGAGCGAGGAGAGACGGACGGCATCGGCACATTCCGCTTCTATCCGCACCGGACACGCGGCGAGGGCTTTTTCGCTGCCGTCGTGCGCAAAGCCGACGGCAGACGGCGCCTGCAGGTCCCGAAACCGCGTAAGAGCATATTCTCCGAACTGCCGAAATCGTCGGTGCGGGAGGTCGCGCGTTGGGTGGGACAGCCCGAACTCATGCGCTTCGCAACGGTCGACGACACGGTTTACGGTTATTACGGACGCGCTTTCGCAGCCGTCCGGGAAATCGCGGAGAATCTGCCCGTCGTCCGCTCGGGCATTCGGATGGGTCAACTTTTCGGAGGCCGGCTGAAGCCGGACCACGCGCTGGCCATGTTCCACGACCTGAACCCCGAAGCCGCTCCGACCGCCGTTCTCGACCGAGAGCAGGCGCTCGACTATCTGCGCAAAAGAGAGACCGACCCGACTCTGCTGAGCGAGGGGATCAACCGGATCGCCTGCGACGGCCTGACGCTCGGATGGATCAAGCGAATCGGGAACCGGTCGAACAATCTTTACCCGAAGGAACTGCGCATCGCGACGCTCTGATTCCGCACCGACGATTTCGGCAGTTCGGAGAATACGCTCTTACGCAGTTTCAGGTACCGAATACGGGGAATCCCGGCCATACGGCCCGTTTGAACGCTCCGGTACGCTATCGTACCGGCTTTTCAAATCTCTTTTCTTTCGAAGAGCTTCCGGGAAACGGACATCGCAAGGCACTTACCGCGTTCTTGAAAATCCGAAGGCCCGGGAATCCGCCGCGCCGGATACCGACCGCCCCCCGCAACGGGCAGGCCGGAACCGGGGAAACGAAACGGGAAACCGGTCGTCGCAATACGAAAACGGATTTTTCTTTCGCCATAACGGAAAATCGAAGCCGAAAAATGTAAAACGAGTCCGGAATGAACGCAATCACCGTTCAAAGAATGCCCGATAGCGCCCGACGGCCTGTTCGACAAGCGCCGGATCGGCAGGTCCGAACGAATCGAAAAACGAGACTTCGGCTATCGGCCGTCCCTCCCGGCGAGCCGCGGACCAGTTTCCGGCCACCCGGCCGGCCGCAAGAACGACAGGATAGAAAATCCCCCACCGGTTATGCGCCGCCGGAGCGTGCTCGGCCCGAAGTACCGGTTCGCGGTCGCGGTAACCGATCAGGTACTCGTCGTAGGGAGGCAGCAGGTGCAACGCCGGGGCCGGAGCGGGAAAATCCGTCCAAGAGCGATGTATCAACCGCTCCCGATCCCCGAGCCGCAGCGTTTCCAACTCGTCCCGAATCGATCCGATCGCCGCGCGAACGTCCGATGCGGACAAGCCCGACCACCAGGCGAAATCGGACGCCGTCGCCGGACTGTGGCTGCGAAAATAAGCGCGGGCCAACCGGCCCAACGACTCGTCGCGCGTCAGCTCGGGAACCGGCGCGACCCGCTCCTCGAGCAGCGCATAGGTGAACTGCCCGGCCCGGTCGGGACCGCTGCAGACGATCCCGTCGGCCTCGGCCCGCATCAGGTAGCGCGTCATGAAATGCGTGTCGGCGGCAATGCCTGCCGCCTGGAAACGGTCGGCGATCTGTCGCTTGGTCAGGCAGAGGTTTCCTCTCAACATTTTTTCGATCAGGCGATTGCTGCGGGAGTACATTCCGTCGTCGATCCCCAGTCCCCGGCTGCGGGCCAGCAAGCTGTTGGCCGACCGGATGCGCCGGGCCGAGAGCCGCAGCATCCATCGAATATCCTCGGCCGCAACCAAATGCCACGTAGGCCGCATCACATGCGTCCGAAGAATCTCGCCCCGCTCCAGCGCCCGGTCGACGGCGCGCAGCGAGGCGGTGCGCAACCGGATTCCGACAGCCCAGCGGACCGCCTTGTAGTCCTGTGCCTGAACGGCTCCCATCCATCGCACGAGCGCACGCGGATCGTCGAAGCGCGGATCGGACAGCTGCTGGGCCGACAGACGGACAGCGATCAAACGATTTTCCATATCGTGAAAGGTTGCTCGGTTTCGAAAACGAATCTTCGACGGCATCCGATTCGCCGAATTTATCATGTATGCATGCGCGGCCGAATTCTGAAAAAATCCCGCTATGAAATCGGCAGAAAAAGCGCTAAGGATAAGGTAGTTGTCGATACTCCTCGTCCGAATCATCGCAGAAGTTCCCGTTTCGGAATCGGCCGGACAAACGGGAAACCGGATCGATCTTTCCGCTTGCCGGATCGACCGTCACCGAGGACCGTCCGTTCCGCCGACAAACCGACAGACGGGAATTTCCTCATTATTCGATATGAACCGCCATATCAAAGCCAGTCGGGCTCCTGAAAATATCCGAGGCCGGATCCCGGAATTTTCCGACAGTTCTCACGGGACCGTTTCGCATGCGTAGGATACTGTCGGGAACAAAAAGCGGCAACAAGGCCCGGCCGCCGTATCCGCATCCGCAAGCCCCGGCCCGGCGCACCGAAAACGGCCGCCGGGAACGCGGTCCCGCGTCAGACCAGCTCGATGCCGGCTTCCGAGCACTCGCGGCGCATCGACTCGGGCCAGATACTGCTCTGAATCTCGCCGATATGGGCCTTGCGAAGCAGGAACATGCACAGCCGCGACTGCCCGATACCGCCTCCGATCGTGCAGGGCAGCTCGCCGGCAAGCAATTTCCGGTGAAAATAGAGGCTCTCTTTGTCGCGCTCCCCGCGCAGTTCCAGCTGACGGGCGAGCGAACGCTCGTCGACCCGGATTCCCATGCTCGACACCTCGAAAGCGCTTTCGAGCAATGGGTTCCACAGCAGGATGTCGCCGTTCAGCCCCGGATACCCGTCCTCTCCCGGCGTACTCCAGTCGTCGTAATCGGCCGCGCGGCCGTCGTGAGGCCGTCCGTCCGACAGCGGAGCGCCGATGCCCATGACGAACACGGCCCCGTAGCGACGGACGATCTCGTTCTCGCGCTCCTTCGGCGTCTTGTCGGGATAGAGGTCGAGCAACCGTTGGGCGTGAATGAAGCGAATCTCCTCGGGCAGCATCGGCACGATCTGCGGGAACTCGACGTAGAGCCGGTTCTCGGTCACCTTGATCGCCTCGTAAATCCGACGGACGGTCTGCTTCAGGAAAGAGACGGTGCGCTGCTCGCGCGTAATGACCTTTTCCCAGTCCCACTGGTCGACGTAAAGCGAGTGAATGTTGTCGAGCTCCTCGTCGGGCCGCAGCGCGTTCATGTCGGTATAAATGCCCCGGCCCGGCGCGACGGCCATCTCGGCGAGCTTCAGCCGCTTCCATTTGGCCAGCGAATGAACCACCTCGGCCCGGCGCTCGCCCATGTCGCGGATAGGGAACGAAACGGGCCGCTCGACGCTGTTCAGATCGTCGTTGATACCCGTGCCGGAAAGCACGACCATCGGGGCGGTCACGCGCAGCAGCGCGAGCTGAGCCGACAGGTTCTGCTGGAACATGTCCTTGACGAGCTTGATCGCCTTCTCGGTATTCTCGACGTTGTCGAGCAGGTTGCGGTAGCCCGCCGGCTTGACAAGAGGCATGGCGCAGGGGGTTAATCGGTAACGACGATCAGGTAATAGTTCTTTTTGCCCTTCTGCACGAGCAGGTACCGGCCCGATAACAGATCGGCGGAGCCTACCATGCAATCGACGGCGGCGATCTTCCGCTTGTTCAGCGAAACGCCGCCGCCCTGAATCAGCTTGCGGGCCTCGCCTTTGGACGGAAAGACGGCGGCATGCTCGGTACACAGGGCCAAAAAACCGACGCCCCCCTCGATCAGCGGGCGCGATATTTCGAAACGGGGCACGCCTTCGAACACCTGCAGGAACGTCTGCTCGTCGATGCCGCGCAGCGCCTCGGCCGTCGCGCCGCCGAACAGGATTTCCGAAGCCTCGACGGCCCGGCGGTACTCCTCCTCGCCGTGCACCATGCAAGTCACCTCGCGGGCCAGCGCCTTCTGCAATCCGCGCAGATGCGGCGCCTCGCGGTGAGCGGCGACGAGACCCTCGATCGTCTCGCGGTCGAGCATCGTGAATATCTTGACGTAGCGCTCGGCGTCCTCATCGCTCACGTTGAGCCAGAACTGGTAGAACTTGTACGGAGACGTATAGCGCGGATCGAGCCAGACGTTGCCCGACTCGGTCTTGCCGAACTTCGTGCCGTCGGCCTTCTTGATCAGCGGGCACGTCAGCGCAAAAGCCTCGCCGCCCGTCTTGCGGCGGATCAGCTCGGTCCCGGTCGTGATGTTGCCCCACTGGTCGGACCCGCCCATCTGGAGCTTGCAGTTCTTATGCTGGTATAGATGCAGGAAGTCGGTCCCCTGAACGAGCTGGTAGGTGAACTCGGTGAACGACATGCCCTCGCCCTCGCCGTTGAAGCGCTTCTTGACCGAGTCTTTGGCCATCATGTAATTGACCGTAATGCACTTGCCGATATCGCGGATGAACTCCAGAAACGAGAACTCCTTCATCCAGTCGTAGTTATTGACCAGCTCGGCCGCGTTCGGTTCGTCGGACGAGAAGTCGACCAGCCGCTCGAGCTGCCTGCGGATACCCTCCTGATTGCGGCGCAACGTCTGCTCGTCGAGCAGGTTGCGCTCGAGCGACTTGCCGGAAGGGTCGCCGATCATGCCCGTCGCTCCGCCGACCAGAAAGATCGGCTTATGGCCGCAACGCTGGAAATGCTTCAGGATCATCACGCTGACCAGATGCCCGATATGCAGCGAGTCGGCCGTCGGATCGATCCCGACATAGGCGGTCGTCATCTCTCTGGCATACCGTTGCGCCGCTTCCCGCCGTTCCTCACTGTATGGGGC
>ENA-UESI01000982-UESI01000982.1-human-gut-metagenome-genome-assembly--contig:-NODE-982-length-20265-cov-6.484347_pt1 | contig 20265 bp, 16 predicted proteins | sample MGYA00243005_ERZ508006 | MGnify/ENA primary metagenome ERZ508006 (study PRJEB26167, sample SAMN06115436) | human gut metagenome | host: Homo sapiens | place: China:Shandong | collected 2015-06-10... | reverse complement strand
TGACAATCTCTATTATGGAAGCTTTATGGGCCACTATTCTTTTCTCAGGCTTTGCACTTGAAGTGATAATTCGCCATGCTAAAAAAGCAGAGTGAGAGAGGAAATCAAAATGGCTGAAAAAATTCAGGGTACTGAACGTCTCGAAGAGTATGTTGCCCGCCTTACCGGCATGATCGATCAGATGGAGTCGCAGCCTAAAGAGCAGCAGAATCCAGTGCTGATTTTCCTCCTGAAGGCGCTTCGCGAAAGAGACGAAAAAGTTCTTAACTGCGCTCATACGGGAGCCCCGTTTATTGTTTCCTGGTACGGTAATCTTCCTGAAATTTCCGATTCTATGGGAATTGTGGACTATAACCCCATTTCGGATATTTTCTTTCACCTTGGCCCGACTCAGTATGCGGATGCCTACCAACTGGATAAGCTGAATATTGATCCTAAAATCTGCACATTGATTCGTTATGGTTTCTATGCCATGTCGAACAATCTGATGCCGCGACCGACAGCGTTTGTTTCTATGGCTGAGCCGTGTGACGGTCTTCTGATGGTTCATCAGTCCTGGGAAGAAATCGGTCTGATGAAGGGCGTTCCGACCTATATGATTGACCCTGGCTACGACCGGACCGATACAACTTTCAAGTATGTGGCCGATCAGCTTCGTGAGCTTATTCAATTCTATGAGAAGACCTGCGGCGTGAAATACGACTTCCTGAAACTGAAGGAAGTCGTGGACGAAACCAATATTCAGTACGCTCTTTGGGCTGAGTGCAATGAGTATATGCGTGCGTCCCCGGCTCCGATGCCTTCTTTCGTTATGCAGGATGCTTTCTGGTATCTGATGCAGCACCTGCTTCCGTGCGGTGATAAGCGGGTTACAGGGCTGATGACCGCCGTCCGTGATATGTGCCGGTCTAATGTCGAGAAACATGTCGGTCCGGTCATGGATGAACAAATTCGTGTTTACTGGCCGGATCTTGACCCGGTTTGGGACAATGAGCTTGCGGCATGGATGGCTGAAGAGTGGGGAGCCGTAGTGGTAGGGTCTTTCACGGGGCTCACTCCTTATCAGAAGATCGATACCTCAACCGAAGAAAGTACGCTTTTGGGTCTTGCCCGCCGCGGAACACTTGAAGTGCCAATGATTCGACAGGGACGGGGTTTCGTCGATGTCTTTGTTGAAGACGTGACCAAGGCGATTCAGGATTACAACTGCAACGCTGTCATTTTCCCTGGGTATATGGGACACAAAGATCAGTCGGGAATCTCCAAGTTCCTTCAGAGGATCTGCCGTGACCTAGATGTGCCTCTTCTCTCCATGACAACGGATCTCTATGACATCCGTTATACGGGTATGGAGAAGATCCAGAACGACATATCCAACTTTTTCAGCGCCAATGGATTCAAGCGTCTGAAGAAGTAATTTCGCAGGGGTAAAGGGAGGTTCTTCTATGATTTATACAGGATGTGATTTGGGTTCTACGACTGGAAAAGTTGTGCTGATTGATGAGAATAGCCGGATTCTCGGCAGTTCCATCATTAAGTCAGCTCATGGTCCGCAGAAGACTTTCGAAGCCTCATTAAGTCTCGCGATCAAGGACGCGGGCTTAGAGGGGGCAGATTTCTGGGGATCAATTGGAAATATTGTTACTACCGGTTATGGGCGAACGGGTGTGGCCGGGCTCTCTAACGACATTTCTGAAATATCCTGTCATGCGAAAGGAGCCTCCTTTGACCTGCCCAGTACACGGACAATCGTCGATATCGGAGGTCAGGACTGCAAGGTAATTTCAGTAACAAAAACTGGAAGAGTGGCTGACTTTGCGATGAATGACAAATGTTCAGCAGGCACGGGTCGTTTTTTTGAGGTAATGAGCCGTGTGTTAGATACCGACTTGGAAAATCTATCCGACCTTGCGCTGCAATCTGATAATCCCCGCCAGATATCAAAGCAGTGCAGCGTTTTTGCAGAATCTGAAGTCATCTCACTTGTCAACGCAAATGTTCCCTTAACTGATATTGCCGCAGGGATTCATGATTCAATCGCCCGCAGAATTACGGGAATGGTTTACAAAGCCGGGGTTGAAGAGGATGTGGTGCTGACAGGAGGATGCGCTCAGAATAAGGCGCTTCGCAAGTATCTGGAAAAACGCCTGGGAGTGCGCCTTGCGCCGCTGAACAGGAATCCTCAGCTGATGGGGGCTTTGGGAGCGGCTCTTTTTGCTCGCGAAGAAGCCGGGAAGAGGGCGTAATGGCAGAAGATATCAGTATCCAGCTTCAGGTGGTCGAATCGGATTTGCTGAAAAAATCACATCCGATCGGTTGCAAACTTGAGCGGGATTTTGAGGCAATTTATAAAACCCGCTCGAATTTTCTCCTTCAGAGCGAATCGGGTCTGGAGCTTGGCGGTCCCGATCTGGGTTCCGCATTCGCTGTCGTGCGGGGAAATTCGGCCCTCGGCAATGATGATCTGAAGCTTTACGGAACGGAAATTGCAGAAGGGTCGGGACGGGCTTTAGGACTTTTTGTCAAGGTTTCCGGGACCAAGCTGACTGACGAACTCTTTTATATGATCTCGCAGAATGTCAGAAAGTATCTGCAGATTCGCGGGGTGATGGTAAAGGGGGCGGATGACGAAATTTGGCTGCGAATCAGCCACGACGCTATCCGGGAAGGGCTTTCTTTCGCAAAGATTGGTTCTATCGTCGCAGCGAGAATTCACGCGGGGTTCCCTGAAGCAGAAGCCGTCAGAATTATTTTCGTCAGCGGTGAGTCAGACAGTCTTGAGTATTTTGGCGCCGTCGCGAAAGCCTGCGTTCGCGCACATGAGGCACTCAAAGCGGCAGTTTGGAAAGCCCGTGGGTATGACTTTCAGGACTGTGGCTTACTGGGGCACTGCGGGGAGTGTTCAGATAAAAAAATCTGCGCAAACGTAAAGAAAATGGATCGTGATATCCAATCGAATCGTATTGAAATCAGGAGAGAGGAAAGTGTCAAATAAACATGTTGTGGCGGTATGCGGAAAAGGCGGAGTGGGGAAGACCGCTTACACTTCGATGCTGACAAGAGTACTTGCGGATCGGAATGACGGGCGGCTGCTTGTAGTAGATGCCGATCCGGCGCTCGGTCTCAATTTCGCGCTTGCTAAGAAGAATGAAAAAACCATCGGCTCTGTTCGCGAAGCTATCCTGAAGGCCGCAGAACAGGGGAATAAAAATGAGATGAAGGCTTTGGCTAACAAAGTCGATTATCTTGTGGCGCAGGCTCTTGATGAGGGGGACAGATATTCGTTTCTCGCGATGGGCCGTATGAATGCCATCGGGTGCTTCTGTTCGGTCAATGATCTGCTGAAAGAAGCCTTATCTCAGGTGACGGGAGTTTTCGATACGATTCTCGTTGATGGTGAGGCCGGTCTTGAGCAGATTAATCGTCAGGTCGTGGAAAATATTGATACGCTGATTCTTGTTACAGACTCATCACGCCGCGGAATGATGACTGTAAAGCAAATCAAAGGATTAATGGATGATGGTCTTGTACCGCAATGCCGCTCGGTAGGTGTGGTTTTTAACTGCACGCAGACAGACGTCGCGCCTCTTGAGAAATTTGCTAAGGACATTGGAGTCCATGTTCTTGGATTTGTCCCTTATGACAAAACAGTCGAGCAGTTTGATCTTGAGGGCCGATCTTTGTTTGATCTGCCTTCTGAGAATCCTGCTTTGCTAGCGGTGGCAAGAACCTACGATGAGGCCTTGAAGGCGTAGCGGGGATTGTCGTCTGCAAATTAAAAGTTAACGGGAGATCTCAAAACATCTCCCGTTTTTTCATGGGTTCGGAAAAGGGGCCGGCCAAATACTGTTGTATTTTCTGCCGGTGCCTCCGTTGTAAAAGCTGATCTTGCTTTTAACCATGTTCCGGCTATGAGAAAAGCCCGGTTAAAAAACCGGGCTTTTGTTTTGGGGGAAGGAAATCTGACGAACTACTTTTCCTTTCCGTTCTGCAGATGCGGGCTCTCCTCTCCGATCATGCTGGAGAGATCCTGACCGATCGCGTTGCGGCGGTGCGTGAGGATCACAACGATCATCCCGATCGCGACAAAGGCGCCGAAGATCTCCATGATGCGAGTGGAGGTGAGGCCGCCCTTGATCATGAGCGAGTAGATGCCAAGCATGATCAGCATCGAGGAGTTTTCGTTGAAGTTCTGCACGGCGATCGAGCGGCCCGCGCTCATCAGAACGAAACCGCGGTTCTGAAGGAGAGCGTTCATCGGGACCACGAAGAAACCGGCAAGCGCTCCGACGAGCACCATGATGCAGCCCGCGATGATGATCGCCCAGGAGATTTCAAAACCGCCCGGAAGCGTGATGACGGAAGGCGCCATCGCACGGTTGAAGTGTGCGGCAAAGACGACGACCACCCCCATCAGAACGCCCATCGGAAGCACCTTGAGGCACTTCTTAAGCGGCACAAAGGTCGCGGCGCCGACCGCACCGATCGCGATGCCGACAGAGACCACGGCCTGAAGAATGGAGGCCTGTGAGAGATTGAGGCCGAAATTCGTGTCTGCCCAGGAGAGCACGAGGAACTGCAGCACAGCGCCTGCGCCCCAGAACATCGAAGTGACGGCGAGCGACGTCTGTCCGAGCTTATCGGTCCAAAGCGCCTTGCAGGAGCCGAGGAAATTGCAGACCGTCTTGATCGGTTCGAAATCGGCTTTCGGGTACCGCACGCCGGTGTCCGGAATAAAGAGATTGCAGGCCGCGGCGATGAGATAGATAAAGAAAACGATCGAGATTGCGGCGCCCGCTCTTGTGTGAATGCCGATAGTCTGGAGGACGCCTGCGGCGAGCACGGGGTCCGCGACAGCCGGAAGAATCAGCGCGCCGCCGAGCACCACGCCGAGAATGATCGAAATCACGGTGAGCCCTTCGATCCAGCCGTTAGCGACCACAAGTTTCGCAGGGGGGAGGAGCTCCGTGAGGATGCCGTATTTCGCGGGGGAGTAAGCCGCGGCGCCGAGACCGACGATCGCGTAGGCGAGAAGCGGGTGGCCCCCGAAAAGCATGAAGAGACAGCCCACCGCTTTCAGCGTGTTCGTGAGGAACATGACGCGGCCTTTCGGCATGCTGTCCGCAAAAATTCCCACATACGCCGCGAAGATGATGTAGCTCAGCGTGAAGCAGAGTCGCAGGAGCGGAGTCATCCAGGCAGGGGCGGCGAGCTCGGAGAGCAGCGCGATGGCAGCGATGAGGAGAGCGTTATCGGCGAGGCTTGAAAAAAACTGCGCCGCCATGATCGTGTAAAACCCGCGATTCATTTGTCTCCCTTATATTCCTTGAAAAGTGGGCAGTTCAGAGATGACGCAGCAGAACCGCCTAGGTAAATATAGCGGAAAGGCGGGATTTGTGACGCGGTCTCAGAAAGCCGTGCCGGAGTGTACCGGTTTTCCGTCCTGAAATCTAAAGGAAAAACGGAAACTTACACTTTATCGCACTGAGGCCTCAGGTTAAACGATCCCGGGGGTTAACTCGGGTGTCTGGCCATAGTGGTAAAGTTTCCGGACAGTTTCCTTCCGGCGCGCCGCCGCTATGCGGAAAAAAGCGGGGGCGCCCCTCTGGGATCATTCACTTACAGAATCAGAACGAATCAGGAAAGGTCAAGAAAATGCCTCGTCCCATAGAGCTTGTTATTTATATGGACGCACTGCGCCACAACTGCCAGAAGATGCGGGAGGCGGCGCGAGGCCGGTTCCTCTGGGCTGTGGTGAAGGCAAACGGCTACGGTCACGGACTGGAGCATATTGTGAAAGGGTTCGCTGAGGCGGACGGTCTCGCGATCCTCGATATCGGTGACGCGCTGAAGCTGCGGCGTCTCGGCTGGAAGAAACGGATCCTGATGATTGAAGGGTTCTTTGATGAAGAGGACCTCGAGCCTATTCAGGAAGCAGGAGCTGACGTGATCGTTCATTCGGAGCGGCTCCTTTCCATTCTGGAGCATCACAAGGGGCTGCGCCTCGGCTGCTATATCGGCGTGAACACCGGCATGAGCCGTCTCGGCTTCCGGCCATCCGAAGTGGAAGCGGTCAGAGCCCGGCTTCACGCGATTCCCGGGGTGACGAGCTACGGCGTTCTCACGCACTTCGCAAACGGTGACCCTTCTTATAAAGAGAACGGCCCGGCGACAGTCGGCCGGCAGCTGGACCGGCTCGGTGATCTCGCGAACGACCCCGAAGGGGCGTGTCTCGCTGCGACGACCGGCATGCTCTTCCACCCTGAGGTGAAAGGGAACGCGGTCCGCGCAGGCATCGCGCTTTACGGCGTGAGCCCGGATTCGACGGTGTCCGAGAAAACACTCGACATTATTCCGGCGCAGACGCTCCGCGCGAAGATTATCGCGGTCCAGCATATTGAGAAGGGTGAGGCGGTCGGTTACGGCTCCAAGTGGATCGCGCCGCGTCCGAGCCGGATCGGCATCGTCGCCTGCGGCTACGCGGATGGCTACCCGAGATCCGCTCCGAACGGCACCCCGGTCTGGGTTGAAGGGAAAAAGGTCCCGATGGCGGGGCGTGTCTGCATGGACATGATTTCGATCGATATCACCGATTTCCCGGACGCGGATGTCGGAAGCTGGGTGGAACTCTGGGGACAGCATATTCCGGTGAACGAGATCGCGGGTTCGGTCGGCACGATTGGGTATGAGCTGATCTGCAGCGTGCTGCCGCGCGTTCCTGTCCGGGAGACAGAAGGGACTCTCTGATTCAGGTATCCTCCTTTCTGTAAACTAAAAGCTTCAACCGCAGGGCTGTGGATCCGAGGGATCCCGGCCCTGATCAGTCTACGGAGCGGCAGAAATGGCAAAGTCAAAAACGGTTTATGTTTGCAGACAATGCGGGGAGAGTTTCCCAAAATGGATGGGACAATGCCCGAACTGCCACGCCTGGAACACACTCTCCGAATATAAGGTGGAGGAGGGTGTCAGCGCCCGCTATGGCTCTGACCGCCACCGCAGCCAGGCGATTATTGAGTCGACTGAAGTGAAGGATCTCTCCAGCGTTCAGGCAGAGGACCTTCCGCGGATTCTGACCGGGCTCCGCGAATTTGACCGCGTGATGGGCGGAGGACTTGTGCCCGGAGGCGTATCTCTGATCGGCGGTGATCCGGGTATCGGGAAATCCACGCTTCTCCTTCAGGTCACGGCGCGGCTCGTCGGGCGCGGCATGAAAACACTCTATGTATCCGGTGAAGAAAGCGCGGGACAGGTCGCGATGCGCGCGAAGCGTCTTGAGCTCCGTCCTGACGGGATCCGGCTGATGAGTGAAATTCAGCTTGAGACGATCGAACAGGTGATCGTGGCGGAGAAACCGGACTTCGTCGTGATCGACTCGATCCAGACGATTTTCTCCTCTGAACTCAATTCCGCGCCGGGCTCGGTCTCCCAGGTGCGCGAATGCGCGGCCCGGCTTACGCGTCTCGCGAAGACCTCGGGCACGACGCTTGTTTTTGTCGGCCATGTCACGAAAGAAGGGTCGCTTGCCGGTCCCCGGGTGCTCGAGCATATCGTCGACACCGTGCTTTACTTTGAAGGCGATACGCACTCCAACTTCCGCCTCATCCGCGCGTTCAAAAACCGTTTCGGCGCCGTGAATGAACTTGGGGTCTTCGGTATGACGGACCACGGCCTCCGCGGTGTCTCGAACCCGTCCGCGATTTTCCTTTCCGAATACCGGGAGAGTGTCCCGGGTTCCGTGATTCTTGTGACGCAGGAGGGGACACGGCCGCTTCTCGTCGAAATTCAGGCTCTGGTGGATGACTCACACTCGCCGACCCCGAAGCGGCTTTCGGTCGGCCTTGATCTGCAACGTCTTTCAATGCTCCTCGCGGTCCTCCACCGTCACGCCGGGGTGAGCTGCTTTGATCAGGATGTCTTTGTGAACGCCGTGGGCGGCATGAAGATCTCGGAACCGGCGACTGACCTCGCGGTGCTGCTCGCCATCATTTCCTCGATCCGTAACCGGGCGCTCCCGAAGGGGCTCGTGGTGTTCGGTGAAATCGGTCTCGCGGGCGAGGTGCGTCCCGCGCCGCGCGGCCAGGAGCGGCTCCGCGAGGCCGCGAAGCTCGGGTTCTCACGCGCCATCATCCCGCGCGCCAATAAGCCGAAAGAACCGATTGAGGGGCTTGAGGTGATCCCGGTGGATAAGCTCTCGGAAGCGGTCGCTGCGGTGCAGGGGATGGAGTAAAGAACGCCTCACCGGCCCCGGACTGAATCGGTATACTTTCCCGCATCAAATAACCCATATTGCCTGGAAATTACACAATGACCACGCTCACCAAAATCCTTCCGGCGGGATCGAAGCCCGCTCCTGTTCTCCTCGCGAGAATGAAGCAAATCCCCCTGATTAGCGCCTTCCGCGCTGAGCTTCCCTCCACCTTTGAGGCGGGCGGCGAAGCGTACGAAGTGACGGTTCCGGTTGATGAACTGCGTCCGCTTGAGATCGATGACATCCTGATGGATGATCATGGGCAGCTCTACGCGGTGAGCGCGGCGCCTGAAGTCGTGTTCCATGTCACGGGCGATATGAATCTGATGCAGCAGGCGGGTTCCGCTCTTCTGATGCGCGGCTACCGCGTGTCTCAGACTGAGGATGGTTTCGGTGTCGCGGCGGACGAAGACCTGGGGCTTGCGCTGAAGCAGATCGGCCTCACCTATACCGAAGTCACTGAACCCTTCACCCCGATCGTTATGGATTCCTGCGGCTGCGGGTGTGGCTGCGGCGGCCATCACCACCATCACGATGACGACGATGAATGCGGCTGCGGCTGTGGCGGTCATCACCATCACCACGAGGAAGAGGAGTGTGGATGCGGCTGCGGCGGTCACCACCATGAGCACGAAGAGGAAGAGTGTAGCTGCGGCTGCGGCGGTCACCACCACGATCACGAAGAGGAAGAGTGCGGGTGCGGCTGCGGCGGCCATCACCATGAGCATGAAGAGGGCGAATGCGGCTGCGGCGGTCATCACCACGATCATGAAGAAGGCGAGTGCTGCTGCGGCGGCCATCACCACGAGCATGAAGAGGGTGAATGCGGCTGCGGTGGTCACCATCACGAGCATGAGGAAGGCGGCTGCACCTGCGGCTGCGGTTCCGAGAAGCCCGCAGCCAAGTAACGCCACCCTGGCTGCGACTCTGATTTTTTAAATCTGCACAGCTTTTTTGAAGGCACTTTTCAGAGTTTTTCTGTAAAATAGAGCCTTCGTGCGCGGGGATGGCGAAATTGGTAGACGCACCAGGTTTAGGTCCTGACGCCCGTTGAGGGCGTGCCGGTTCAAGTCCGGCTCTCCGCACCAGGTTTCAGAGCCCGGAGTGCTTCTAAGAGGCATTTCGGGCTCTTTTCTTATGTATGCGGGGTTGTTCCCCCCGGTTCCTGCGTTCCCGCCTTCCAGCCGAGCTTTCCATTCAGGAAAGATACCCGTCTCAGTCGGTTTCCTCTGTGATTTTTGAGTTCATCAGTATCCGGTCTGATACTGAAAAACGACAGAAAAATTCCTAATCGGGACCTGCTTTTGGATGAAATCCATTAGTCGTCTAACTATAATTTTGTGTTTCAATAAATATTTAATTGAAAATACAGCCGGCTCTCAGGGACATAAATCCTTCAGTACAAAAATCCTCACTAGCGGTCTCGGACTGTCTGAATAAGAACAGTTCTCAATACCTTCAGCTTAAGGCTGGCGTAAGGTCGGTTTACCTATATTAGGAATATAAATTAAAGAGTTAAGAAGGATGGAAAGCGCCAGGTGATGTTATGAAACTGGTTTGATTGAGAAATTTTCATTCTCATTGAAAAGCACTGCCGGGATACTTTCAGTGATTGACAATATTGAAATTAAGGTAATACAAAAAAATAAAAAAAGACTCACACTTTTTATGAAAAGCGAATAGAATGTTCATATCTGGTATGCCACACATTTGTCCCCGGGACCCCCAATCACCCCGGGTGGCAGACCGGATCATTTCTAATATCTAGGAGAAAGTAATGGCTGCTAATCGTTATGCCGGTACGAAGACCGAAAAGAATCTGTGGGAAGCCTTTGCCGGTGAGTCCCAGGCCCGCAACAAGTACACGTTCTTCGCAAGTGTCGCGAAGAAGGCGGGTTACGAGCAGATCGCCGCTCTTTTCCAGAAGACCGCTGATAACGAGCGTGAACACGCGAAGCTTTGGTTCCGTCAGCTCGGCCAGATCGGCACGACCGAGGAAAACCTCGCCGCTGCCGCTGCCGGTGAAAATTATGAGTGGACGGATATGTATGATCGTATGGCGAAGGAAGCCGACGAAGAAGGCTTCCCGGAACTCGCCGCTCAGTTCCGCGGCGTGGCTGCTATTGAAAAGACCCACGAAGAGCGCTATCGCAAGCTGCTGAAGAACGTGGAAGAGAAGAAGGTGTTCGAGAAGGCCGGCATCACGGTCTGGGAATGCCGCAACTGCGGTCACATCGTGATCGGCACGAAGGCTCCGGAAGTCTGCCCGGTCTGCTTCCATCCGCAGAGCTTCTTCGAAGTCCGCGCCGAGAACTACTGATAGACGCCGTGTTCCGCGGGTCCTCTGAGGACCTGCGGATCAGTCCTGATGGTTTTGTTCCGCCTTTCGTCTGCAGGCGGGGCAGATCCCTTGAAACACGGAATTCTGAAAGTCAATCAGGATTCCGTGTTCTGCATCCAGGTGATGCTTCAGTTCCTCAGCGGTACGCTCAATCTCTCCGCAATGAAGGTGAAAGAGCTTCCGGCAGACTTTGCACTGCACGTGAAACTCCGCCTCATCGTGACCCGGCGCGAATTCGAACACAATCGGGCCGCCTTTCTTGGTCAGAAATTTCTTCAGCTTCCCTTCCTCTGAAAGTGCGTTGACGAGCCGGTAGACCGTCGTGTAGCCGATCTTTTCACCGCTCGCGACGAGCCCCTCGTGAATTTCCTTCGCCGTCAGAAACTCCTCAGGATGCGACTCGAGAAAGCGGATAAGGGAGGCTTTCTGACGTGTTGAGTAACCGCTTCCGCGGGGGTTCTGTTTCGTTTCGTTTTCTTCAGTCATGACTGTCCGGTGATCTTCGCCCGAATTCTGAGAATAAGAATAACCGATAAGAGGATGAAAACCGAAATCAGGGCTGTGGCGCCCCCTGGCGCGACATTGAGCGCATAGGAGGCGAAGAGCCCGCCGATCGCTGAAACCACAGAAACCGCGATGGAAATGACGGCCGTCGCGCGGATTCCTTTACGGAACTGAAGCGCCGAGGCGACCGGGATCGCGACCATCGAGCTGATCACAAGAGCGCCGAGGATTTTGATTGAGGCAGCGACTGAGGCCGCGGCGATCACGGAGAAGAGGAAGGACACCGCCCGGATCCGGACACCGGCAAACTTTGCCGCCACTTCATCAAAAGCGACATAAATCATGTCGTAGCGAAGCAGGAACGTGAGGAGCACGGCGGCCGCCGTGAGCACAAGGATCGCGATCGCGTCGCTCCTGTCAACCGTCAGGATGCTTCCGAAAAGGAAGGATTCGGCGTTCGCGTGAAGGAGCCCCGAACTCATGAGGGTCACGGCGATGCCGGCAGAAAGCGCGAGAACGATCGCGAGCGTGAGGTCGGACCGTCTCGGGAAGCGGCTCTGCAGAAGGTCGATCCCGGCACCCGCCGCGACGGAGTACCCGATCGCGTAGAGAATCGGGTTCCCGCTGCAGAGAATCCCCGTCGCTGCGCCGGCAAGCGACGCGTGGGCGAGTGTGTCGCCGAGAAGCGAAAACCGCCGCAGCACAATAAAAATCCCGATCGTGGGGCAGAGAATGCCGATGCAGATGGACGCGAAAAACGCGTACCGCATGAAGCTGAAACTGAAGATATCGCTGAAAACCGAAAAATCAGGCATGAAGCGCCTCCGATTCCGTAAGACGGCCGTCTTTCAGTTCGAGAATCCGGTCTGAGTAGCGCCGCGCGGCACCGAGATTATGTTCCACCGCGATGACGGTGAGGTGATGTTTCTCATGAACGTGACGGATCAGTTCATAGATTTCCTCGGCCCGTTTTGGATCGAGTCCGGAAGAGGGCTCATCGAGGATCAGAAGAGCGGGGGATGAAATGAGGGCGCGTGAGAGATAGAAGCGTTTCATTTCGCCCCCTGAAAGCGTACTGACAAGCGCCTCCGCCCGATGGCCGAGGTCAACTGATTCGAGCGCGAGAAGAGCGGAGTCCCGAAGATTCGTTTTTCCGATCCTGAGAGACGCGAGAATGCCTTTCTCGGTCCGGGTCCGGAGCCGCTCATAAATGGTGAGTGCCTCAAGCAGCGTGATCGGGAAGTCGGAATACGCGTAGTCAGACGCCTGGGGGACAAAACCGATCCGGGTGCCCCGAGGAACGCGGATCGACCCGGCGGACGGCTTCAGCAGACCGAGCATCAGACGGATCAGAGTCGACTTGCCGCTTCCGCTCTCTCCGGTAATGGAGGTCCAGGAGCCGTCAGTGAGGGTCTCTGTGACCGACTGGAAGAGAAACGGCGCGTGCCCGGAGTAAGAAAAACTTAAATTGGAAATCTCAACCATATTCATTCCGTTCGACAAACGGATTTGCTATTTATTTTGGTAAGCATGTATGATAGCGGATATTCTAAATTGAAAATGCTTTCCAAATTAAGGAGTGAGAGTGATGCAGAGAAGATCGCTTCTTGCGGCGATGGCCCTGATTCCCGTCTTCCAGATGGCGGTTCCGGGCGCAGCGATTGCCGCGGAGAAGAAAGTCAAAGTTGCGGCCACTTTTGACGCGATGGCGGAGATCGCGAAGGCGGTGGGCGGGAACCGGGTCACAGTCTCGACCCTGATCCCTCCGGGCGTGGAGCCGCATGAGTATTCGCCCCGTCCGGGTGATATGCGGGGACTCGCGGGCGCGGATCTCGTGATCAAGAACGGGCTCGGGCTTGAACCCTGGACTGAAAAGGCGCTGAAAGCGTCCGGCAACGGCCGCGCGAAGATCGTCGTGGCGTCTCAGGGCGTGACGCCGATGAAGATCGGGGCCGCGATCGATCCCCACCTCTGGATTTCGCCTTCAGGCGCAATCCTTGAAGCGGAAAACATCGCGAAGGCGCTTGAAGCCGCGGATCCCGCGGGAGCGGCGGTTTATAAGAAGAATCTTGCGGCTTTCGCTTCAGGCATCAAAGCCGCGTCCGACGCCTTCCGCAAGGCGGCCGCCGGATCCAAAAACCGCACGTTTGTTACCGGGCACGCGGCGTTTGGCTATCTGTGCCGTGATTTTGGTCTGAAGCAGGTCAGCGTTGAAAACGTTTACGCGGAAGGAGAACCCTCCGCGAGGCAGCTTGCGGAACTCGTGAGCTTCTGCCGGAAGAACCACGTGAAGACCGTTTTCGCTGAGGAACTCGCAAGTCCCGCGGTTTCCAGGACACTCGCCCGCGAATGCGGCGCCAAGGTGGTCCCGATCTACACGATGGAAAGTCCTGAAGACAAACTGAGCTTCACCGCCCGTATGTCTCAGAACCTGAAACACATTGCTGAAAGTTTTCGGTAACGACGCGAAAAGACTGCGGACCTGATCCGCGCGACACACAGAGTAAAGCGTTAACCGGGCTCTCTGCCTCTTCTCCGGGAGGCAGAGAGTTTTTTTATATTGAGTTCGGGGAGAAAAAGAGCAAAAAAATGGGAAGACTGAATGGATCAGCCTTCCCTTTAAGAGAATCAGGAAACTGGGATTCGTGCTTTTTCCCCCAATCCTGTTTCCTGATTCCGTGGGAGCCCGGCGCCCCCAGAGAGAGTGGATGCAGCGTTCTTTGTCAGACGCCTGAGGAGAGGAGGGCAGTGTCCGAAGTGTTTTCCGCGATGCCGGTTAATGAGGCGGATTCTGGAGATCCTTTGCCGCATGTCCGGTACGGGAGAACTGGCGTGACTCACAGCTTTAATCCGTCACTTCTGTCTGTGAGTGACGCCGGCGGAATGACCTTTCTTCTTCTTTTCTTAGGGCACTGCCTGCGTCGGTGAAGCATTTTCAAGGGAGGTCAGATCGATCCTCCTTTTTCTGATGTAGTCATAAAAACTGCTTCCTTCTGTGTGTCGTTTATGTTGTTCTTTCTTGTGAAATCAATTCTATAAGTCATTGAATGTTGTATGTTTTGCAATTGAGATGAAGGGCGGTGAATTCAATTATTGCAATTACTTTCGCTTGAGACAGACTGATAAATTTCTGTAAAAGGCCCTCTCTGTTTCCCGGGATGAAACAATGCGGTGATTTCACTGTAAAAATGATGTTTTTACAGATGGTTGAATGAAAAGCACTGTAAATCTGACCCTTAGCCGTCTAAGTAAAGGCGGAAAGATAGCAATGATATCTAACTGAGATGAATTGGCAGTTCGTTTTCCTGTGGTTACGTAAAAGATTGACTTTTGGTTGAAAAAGTTGACTTGCAATAATTTTGATGTGTATCAAAAAGATAACCCCTTGGGGTATCGGGTTAAGCCGGTATCAGGCAGAAAGAAAGGGTTTTCGGAGGTTGACACAGAGTTTGCAGGGATGAACTTTGGAGCAGTTTTCTGAACCGGGAGTCTTAGAGCGCTGCAGATCTGAAGGCAAAAAAAACGGGAAGGTCAGGGAGAACCTTCCCGGTAAAGGAGTCTGCGAAACAGGGATCAATGCACATTCCCCCTTCCTGCTTTGCAGATTCCAAGGGGGCCCGGCGCCCCCTATGTCAAGCTGCTATGGGAGTGATTTATTTCAGCCGCTTCTGAATATCAGCGATCTGTTGCTTCAGCGCCCGGAGTTCCGCTGACTGGGAGTCGAGGCGGGTATTCGCGGCGGAAAGCTTCGTGTCAGCTGTGGCGAGGCGGGCACTGAGGTCCGTGTTTTCGGTCTTAAGCGACGTCACTTCGGCCTGCAGTTCCTGGGGCGACTTCTTCTTCATGCTGTTATCCCCGAACCGGTAAGAAACACCGAGGTTCAGCATGTGGTCGTTCGATGCGAAGGCACCGCCGACGTTAAACATCAGGTTTTCAGTCGGGCGGACAAAGAGTCCGACCGCGAGAGCCTGAGTGCCGTGATAGACACCGAGACCGAGGGAAGCGGAGACTTTGTGGTCTTCGTCATAATCCTGCGGATGGAGACCCGCGAGAGCGGCTGCTGTCGCTCCGGCCCGGTTGATACGGTCCTTCAGATCCCGCTGTCCGGCAGAGAACTGGTTCTGCAGGTTATTGATATCCGTGCGGTTAGCGGCGATGTTCGCCGTATTGTTGTCAATATCCCGGCGGTTCGTCGCAATGTTCGTCGTATTGTTCTGAACCTTGACATTGGTTTCGTGGAGCTGGGCCCCATTGATCGCCTCGTTCGACGTCGCAGAAACGGTGCCGGCAGCTACATTTGTGATCTTATTTCCGCCGTTATCGAGCCCGGCCGAAGTGATTGAAACCGTTCCGGAAGAGCCGCCGGTGATCGTTACGCCGTTCGTATTGATGACCGTCGTTGTGGGGGACGAGTCTGAGGAGAACGTGGCGCTATGCATATCCGTCAGGTCCTGGCTCAGCGTCACCGTGTAGGTGCTCGCGGGAGGCGAAGTGGAGGGATCAGCCGTGATCGGGAGACGCGTGGTGTCAACCGAGAGGTTCGGTCCCTTGGTGTCCACTTTTGTGGAAGAAGCAGCGGTAATGGCCTTGAGCTGAGCCACGTTGACCGCGTCGGTATCTTTCCAGCCAGCGGCGACACCCGTAATCTGACGCGTGATTCCTTCATCGGCGTCACCGACCGAGACTGCGGATGCGGTGGACATCCAGGTTGCGGATGTGTCTGTAGAGATCGTTTTGGTTGACGGATCATAGCCCTTCAGTCCGTACCAGGTATCAGCGACAGAACCTGAACCAATCGCCACGCCGCCAGTCGTGGTTGCGGTGGCGTTGTTGCCGATCGCAACCGAGCTCGCTCCTTTGGCGATCGTATTCGTACCGACCGCGGTAGCGTTGGCGCTGGACGCGGTTGATGTGTTGCCGATAGCGACACCGCCCATGGAGGTAGCCGTTGCCGTATTGCCGATCGCGACCGTATTCAGAGTAGCGGCCTTGGAATTGGTACCCATGGCAATCGCGTTGCTGCCAGAAGCTGTCGCTGTGCTGCCGATTGCAGTGGCGTTAGTGCCAGTCGAGTTCGCCGCGTTGCCGAGTGCGACGCCGCCCATGTAGGACGCTGATGCGGTATTGCCGATCGCAACCGTATTCAGCATAGCCGCCTTGGAATTGGTACCCATGGCAATCGCGTTGCTGCCAGAGGAAGACGCTGTATTGCCAATAGCGACACCGCTCTGGAAGATTGCGAGGCTGTCGGAACCAATCGTCACACTGTTGTTTGCTGCTTTGACAGGAGTTGCGGTCGTGGCGTTTCCAATGACGACAGCGCCGGTAACCGTATCGAGATTACGGTTATCACCGATCACAATCGTTTTTGTGGCATGGGAAACCGAGTTTCCGGACCCAATAACGGTGACATGGTGCACGGAGTCGCCCGTGTTAGCGAAGCCTGTGAAAAGGTTATAGGCGCTCGGTGCGCCTTCACCGCCTTTCACCGTATTCCCGACACCGATAATTGCGGTTTCGTTTGTCCAGTCAGCCGTATTAGCACCGCCGATTGCAAGCGTAGAGCCGCCGCCGTTTGATTGGCTGACGAGTTCCCGGAGCGTGTCGGCGAACTCAACCGGGGAGGAGGGCAGAATCGGGGTCCGCGACAGCGTGTCGTCATTCTGGAGCGAATTGGTAATCTGGTTTGCGGCACCGAAAACCAGCGCACCGGAAGAATTGGAAACCCGGTTTGCTACGCCGACCAGACTGTTTGCCATCCCGGAGACTGCGGACTGAGAGCTTCGGGATTCGTTGCTGTTAAAAGAGCCAATGATCGTGGCACCGAACCCCTGGGAAACAGTGCTGTTTCCATTGACCGTGTTTGTTCCGCCCGGATAGTAATTGGCGGAATTGACGTTATAGGCACCGATCGACGTGGCGTACTGACCAGCGGTATAAGAGTTATAGCCTACACTCGTCGCTCCGAACCCGTACTGAAGGTTTTCATAGGAGTTGGAAGCGTCTCCCTGCTTATTGACATTCACGTCGCCGATCTGACCGGTGTAATCGTGCTGACCAAGAACGGTTGAGCCGTTGTAGCCAATGGAATTTTTACCGATCGCGATACCGCCCGCGCCAAAGTTCCCAGTATGAAAGAGATAGGACAAGGGATCCATGAATACGACAGCTGCGCCTTTTCTGCCGACTTCGGTGATGGTCTTGGCGTTGGCGCCGATTGCGATACTGGCTTCGCCAGCGTTGCCGCTATAAGTACTGTCTGTTCTGGCGTTGGGGCCAACAGCGACCTGATTGGCTCCAGTGGTTGAACTCGTCGCGCCGACAGCGACGCCGGCGCCGCTGCCTGCAGTAACCATTCCTGCGGCCATGGCGGGGCAGGCTGCGAGAGCAATCGCAACAGCCACAAGTGACACCGCGAAACACGAATGAGAAGTGTTTCCCGTGGTGCGTTTAGAAGGGCTGGCCTGTCGCCGGGCGGAGGGAGCCTGATGAATGACATTGCTTGACATGAGATTTTCCTCTGTGTGTTTTTTGTTAAGTTTTGTGAGGGAAATTATATGAATGAGCCATAAGTTGTTGATTTAGCAATCATCTCATGTTCGTTATGTATTCATTAAATGCAATAAGAACGGGAAAAAAGGATTTGATAAATCCAACGTTTTTTCGATAACTGACGTCCAAAAATCCGGGGATAATTCAACGTAAATTGAAAAAATGCATTTAAACAAGGGATTAAATAGGGAACATAGGGGGTATTATTCAAACACTGGTGAAATAACGGTATACCATCATGCATAAAGAGCAAGCAGGAAATGGCAGTTTTTCTGATTGCAAAAAGTTCAATAATTCAAATAGTTGCATGTATATCAACAACAAAAAACGTTGATTGAAGTCAAAAACCGCCAGTGATCGGGACTGAAAAACGTGTTTTGGAACTACGAAGCCGCTCCAGATTCGTAGGAAAGAGAAAGATGATCCGGGAGAAACCGAAAACTGTAGGGGGCGGTTTTCTGTCCCGTGCCGCTAAACGAAAAAAGGGAAGGTTTTTTCAAACCTTCCCATAAAAGGGCATCAGAAATCAGGACTCTGTGCTAATCCCCCATCCTGTTTTCTGGTGCCCGGGGAACCCGGCGTTCCCCGGAACCAGTCCGATGGACTGTATTAATGAAGATGCTTCTGGATGTCCGCAATCTGGGCTTTCAGGGCTTTGAGTTCCGAGGCCTGAGAGTCAATGCGGGCATTCGCGGTAGCGAGCCGCGCGCTGAGGTCAGTGTTTTCAGTCTTGAGAGACGTCACCTCTTCCTGCAGCTGCTGCGGAGACTTCTTTTCCATGCTGTTGTCACCGAAGCGATAGGAGACGCCGAGGTTCAGCATGTGGTCATTCGACGCGAAGGCACCGCCGATGTTGAACATCAGGTTTTCAGTGGGCCGCACGAAGAGACCGACCGCCAGAGCCTGGGTTCCGTGGTAGAAGCCAAGACCGAGAGAACCGGAAACCTTATGGTCTTCGTCGTAATCCTGCGGATGAAGTCCGGCAAGAGCCGCGGCCGTTGCGCCCGCCCGGTTGATGCGATCTTTCAGGTCCTGCTGCCCGATGTTGTATTTGTTCATCAGGTTATCGATGTCCGTCCGGTTAGCGGCAATATTCGTCGCGTTCTTCTGGACGTTCACATTCGTTTCGTGGAGCTGAGCCCCATTGACCGCGTCGCTCGAGGTTGCTGAGATGGTGCCAGGGGCCACGTTCGTGATCTTATTTCCGCCGTTATTGAGGCCCGTCGAAGTAAGAGAAACCGTGCCTGAAGTACCGCCAGTGATCGTCACGCCATTCGTGTTGATGACGGTCGTCGTGGACGAGACATCAGGATTACTGAAGGTGGCGCTGTGCATGTTCGTCAGATCCTGACTAAGGGTTACGGAGTAATCCTTGCCAGAGGCTTCCGCAACCGGTGTGGGATCTTCACCCTCAGAGGTGATAGGAAGCTTTACGGTTTCAGACTTAACCGAGAGGTTGGGGTCATCGGTAGTAACGGTAGTGGTATTAGCGGACGTATTAATCGCCGTCAATGTCGCAGCCCGCAGCTGAGCCACGTTGACTGCATCCGTGTCCTCGGAACCGGCGGCGACGCCAGTAATCTGACGCGTCACACCTTCATCGGCATCACCAACAGCAACCGCAGCTGCAGTAGATGTCCAGGTGGAGTCGTCCACCTTAGTCGAGGTAGTCTTCGTGGAGGGGTCGTAACCGGCTACGCCAGCTGCGCGGTTAGCGACTGAACCAGCGCCGATTGCAACGCTACCGCTGACAGAAGCGGTGGAGTTTGTACCCAGAGCCACAGAGGATGGCGAATTAGCGGCCGAATTTGTGCCAATGGCTACAGCATAAAGCCCATTCGTTTGAGCCTGTGTGCCAAGCGCTACAGTCCCGCCACCAGAAGCTGTTGCGGTGTTACCTAATGCAATGTCACCGATAGTGGATGCTGTTGTGTTGTAACCGATAGCTACCGAGTACGAACCTTTGGTTTTCGTGTAGCTGCCGATAGACACACTGGACAGACCAGCGATTTTGTTATCCGCCCCCAGAGCTCCAGCCACAGCTTTGTAGCCAAGAGCAACCGATTGACTGGCGAGAGCCGTATTTTGCGAACCAATAGCTAAAGAGTCCACACCATACGCTTTGGATATGTAGCCAACAGCCAAGGAGTCTGATGCGTTAGCGAGACTCTGGAAACCAAAGGCAGAAGAGAAAGTCCCCTTCGATATTACCTGATAGCCAATGGCATTTGAGCCATCGCCCTGAGCGCTAGCGGTGTTTCCAATTGCCAATCCGCTCTTCCCACTGGCGACTGCAGAGGTTCCGATAGCATAACTGTCCTGGGCGGTTGCGCTGGCAGAGGTGCCGATTGCGACGCTGTCCTGTGCAGTCGCGTTGCTGGACTTTCCAATTGCGACAGCATCAGCAGTGGTCGCACTGGAGGAGGTACCAAGTGCAATTGTGTCTGTGGCACTCGCATTGCTGTCAGTGCCGATAGATACAAAATTATCAGCGTCAGAAATTTCTGTCGTCTCAGTAGCAGATCCCAGTACGACCGCACCGGTGAGGGTGAGGAAAATTTTGTGGGTGACTCTGAGATAATTGCTCTTGGAGGAGCCTCAAATGAAACGAAAGACAGAC
>ENA-UESI01000980-UESI01000980.1-human-gut-metagenome-genome-assembly--contig:-NODE-980-length-20295-cov-4.030023_pt1 | contig 20295 bp, 15 predicted proteins | sample MGYA00243005_ERZ508006 | MGnify/ENA primary metagenome ERZ508006 (study PRJEB26167, sample SAMN06115436) | human gut metagenome | host: Homo sapiens | place: China:Shandong | collected 2015-06-10... | reverse complement strand
GCCGGTGAGCACAACCCGCCGCACATCCCGCAGAGAGAGCCGGTTGCTGGTGAGATAGTTGCCAAGGGCGCCATACAGGCTGGTCACCTGATCCTCTGCCCGGACCCGCAGCATGGAGAGGGGATTGCCATGAACGTCCAGCCCCACCACCTTGGTGGTGGAACCGCCGACATCAATTCCTAAAATAATGTCCATGGAGAAATGCTTCCTTTCTCATGTTGACGGCTTGGCCGTCTGATATTCCCCATCATAGGGGAGAGCGAAGGCTTTGTCAACTGAGAATTTCCCTCTAAGTGAAAAATTTGACATTTTCTCAAAGAGGAGATTTTTAGGCATTGAAAAACAGGAAAATGAATTTGTTTGCAGAACAGAATACGAAAATCCGCCAATTTGCAGGAAAAGGAATTGCTTTTCCCATCGAAACAGCCTATAATCATAGCAATAACCGAAAATGAGGTGCAATGATGACAGAACAGAATCTGACCATGCTCTGCGATTTTTATGAGCTGACCATGGGCAACGGATATTTTCAGGCGGGGATGCGGGACCGCGTGACCTATTTTGACGTGTTCTTCCGGGACGTGCCGGACAAGGGCGGCTTCGCCATCTGCGCGGGCTTGGGGCAGCTGATTGACTATATTCAAAACCTTCATTTCAATCAGGAGGATATTGAGTATCTTCGCGGCAGAGGTCTGTTTTCTGAGGAATTTCTGGAATATCTCAGCACCTTCCGCTTCACGGGAGATATTTGGGCAGTGCCGGAGGGGACGCCGATCTTTCCCCGGGAGCCGGTGGTGACGGTGCGGGCGCCGGCAATTCAGGCTCAGCTGATTGAAACATTTACCTTATTGACCATGAATCACCAGAGTTTGATCGCCACCAAGGCCAACCGCATTGTCCGGGCGGCCCAGGGCCGGACGGTGCTGGAGTTTGGCTCCCGGCGTGCCCAGGGCATTGATGGCGCTGTATCCGGCGCCAGGGCGGCGTTTATTGGCGGCTGCAAAGGAACGGCCTGCACGCTTTCTGACCAGATCTACGGTGTGCCTGCTGGTGGGACCATGGCCCACGCCTGGGTCCAGATGTTTGACAGCCAGTATGAGGCCTTTAAGACCTACTGCGAGATTTACCCCACCAATGCAACGCTTCTGGTGGATACCTACAACACCCTCAAATCCGGCGTGCCGGACGCTATCCGCGCTTTTAACGAGGTCTTGAAGCCCCGCGGGATTACCCGGTGTGGTATCCGGCTGGACTCCGGAGACCTGGCTTATCTCACGCGGGAGGCCAGAAAAATGCTGGATGAGGCAGGTTGGACGGAGTGCCAGATTTCTGCCTCCAACGCCCTGGATGAGTATATTATCCGGGACCTGCTGCAGCAGGGGGCGAAGGTGGACCTCTTCGGCGTGGGCGAGCGAATGATCACTGCCAGCAGCCAGCCGGTATTTGGCGGGGTGTATAAGCTGGTGGCCGTGGAGGACGGGAGAGGACGTGTTCTGCCCAAGATCAAGGTCAGTGAAAATGTGGACAAGATCACTGACCCCCACTTTAAGACCCTCTACCGGATTTACGATAAAGCTACCGGCAAGGCGGAGGCGGATTACATCACCGTCCACGATGAGGCGGTGGATGCTGCGCAGCCGCTGGAGCTGTTTGATCCCCGCGCCACATGGAAGCGCAAAACCTATACCAACTACACGATCAGACCCCTACAGGTGCAAGTGTTCCGTGGCGGCGAGCTGGTTTACACACAGCCGGCTTTGCGGGAGATTCAAGCGTACTGCATGGAACAGGTGGACACCCTGTGGGAGGAGGTCAAGCGGTTTGAAAATCCCCACGGATACTATGTGGACTTGAGCCAGAAACTCTGGGACATCAAGCAGCAGCTTTTGCGGGAAAGCAGACCCTGAGTGCGTAAAAGCAGAAAGTGGCCCCCGTCTGATGGCGGGGGCCACTTGGGTCTCTTATTCTGCGATAGTATTGCGCTCAATCATGCTCAGAGCGGACAGAAACTGTGCATAATGCTCGGGGTCCAGTCCATTGGTGATTTTTGCATTGGCCTCGTCAATGACCCGGTCAACCTGAGACCATAGAGAGCGGCCTTCTTCCCGCAGATGGATGGAGACGCTGCGGCGGTCCTCCTGGTTATAGACGCGGTCAATCAGACCTTTCTTTTCCAGCCGGCTCAAAATCCCTGTAATAGAGGATGTATCCAAGCGCAGTTCCTGCGCCAGCTGAGAGGGTGTCAGGCCGTCTTGCGTGCAGAGGCACTGCAAAAGCGCATACTGGGAAGGCGTGATATCATATTCCTGAAGCTCACGCTTGAAATAGTTATTGACTGCGTTTTGCGTGTTGGAGAGGATAAAATTGATACATGAATGAATATCCATAATGGAAACTCCTCGCATTTAATACGAGGCATTATAGCAGAATAGACGGGGCTTTGTCAAGAAAATCCATTGCGTGTTTGAGCATGGAGAAGGTCTTCGGAGAGAAGGGGAAAAGAGCCTTGACAAACGAGAAAAAAAGTATATAAAATGTATTGACAAGTATATGTCAAACGGCTACAATGATATGCAGCGATTAGTTTGCAGGCAAAATACTTGTTGCCCAAATGCCACTAGCGTTTAAAAATTGTTGGGAGGTAGCTATGGATTTTCAACTGAGCAAAATGCACCTGCTGCAGCAGGAACTGTATCGCAAATTTGCGGAGACAGAGATCAAGCCGCTGGCGAAGGACATGGACGAGGAAGAGGTCTATTCCCCGGAGCTGCTGGAGAAGATGCAGAAGTATGGTTTCTTCGGCATTCCCTATTCCAAGGAATACGGCGGCGTCGGCGCGGATACTCTGGCCTATACGCTGTGCATGGAGGAAGTGTCCAAGGTGGACGCCAGCACTGGCATCACCATCTCTGTACATACGTCTCTTTGCTGCTCCTGCATCAATGAGTTCGGCACGGAGGAGCAGAAGCAGAAATACCTGCGTCCCCTGGTTGACGGCAGCAAGATCGGCTGCTATGGCCTGACCGAGCCCGGCGCCGGTTCCGACGTGCAGGGCGCCCAGACCGTGGCCGTTGAGGACGGTGACGATTATGTGATCACCGGTTCCAAGGTGTTCACTACCAACTCTGGTTTCGCTGACACCTGCGTGCTGTTCGCCCTGACCGACCGTAGCGTTCCCGCTGCCAAGGGCATGACCGCGTTCATCGTGGACCTCAAGGAGATGCCCGGTATCACCGTCAGCGAGAACATTGAGCGCATGGGTATCCGTGCTGCCAGCAACTGCATCGTGACCTACGACAAGGTCCGCGTACCCAAGGAGCGGGTTCTGGGCAAGGTCGGCGGCGGCTTCAAGATCGCCATGAAGGCGCTGGATGCCGGCCGTATCGGCATTGCCGCTCAGGCCGTGGGCATCGCCCAGGGCGCTTTGAACGAGGCCATTCAGTATGGCAAAGAGCGCAAGCAGTTCGGCAAGACCATCAACTCCTTCCAGAACACCCAGTTCAAGATGGCCGAGCTGCAGACCAAGATCGACGCTGCTCGCCTGCTGACTTGGCGCGCTGCCAAGGAGAAGGACAACCATGGCAACTATGGCCCTTATGCCGCCATGGCGAAGCTGTTCGCTTCTGACGTTGCCAACGAGGTTACACGCGCTGCTGTGCAGTTTATGGGCGGCTACGGCTACTGCCGTGAGTACCCGGTGGAGCGCATGATGCGCGACGCCAAGATCACCGAGATCTATGAGGGTACCTCTGAGGTCATGAAGATGGTCATTTCCGGTTCTATGAAGCTGAAATAAGAGGGGAGTGCAGAATAAGATGAAGATTGTTGTTTGTATCAAGCAGGTCCCCGATACCGCTGAGGTTAAGCTGGACCCCAAGACTGGCACCCTGATCCGTGACGGTGTGCCCAGCATTATCAACCATGACGATAAGGCCGGCCTGGAGGCCGCTTTGCAGCTGCGCGAGAAGGTCGGCGGCACGGTCACCGTCGTATGCATGGGCCCCCCGCAGGCGGATGTCGCTCTGCGCGAGGCTCTGGCCATGGGCGCGGACGACGCCTATCTGCTGTCCGCCCGTGAGTTCGGCGGCTCCGATACCTATGCCACCGCCACCATCATCGCTACCGGTCTGCGCAAGATCGGCTTCGATCTGGTGATCACCGGCCGTCAGGCCATCGACGGCGACACCGCTCAGGTCGGTCCCCAGATCGCTGAGCAGCTGAAGATCCCCCAGGTCAGCTACGCCGAGCAGCTGGACGTGGATGGCGACAGCGTGGTTGTGAAGCGTCAGTATGAGGATCAGTCTCACATGCTGAAGGTGAAGATGCCTTGCCTAGTCACTGCTCTGTCCGAGCTGACCGAGCCCCGCTACATGCATGCTGGCGGCATCGTGGACGCTTACAACAAGGAGATCACGGTCTGGGGCTTTGACGACCTGAAGGACGACCTGAATCCCGAGTGGATCGGTCTGAAGGGTTCTCCCACCAACGTGTTCCAGTCCTTCGGCAAGAAGCCCAAGACCGCCGGTACGGTGCTGGATGGTCTGTCCACTGAGGAAGCTGTGGAGAAGATCATGGCGGTGCTGATTGAGCGCCATATCATCTAAGGGAGGCATAAGACGATGAGTAAAGATATCTATGTAGTTGTTGAACAGCGCAATGGCAACATTCAGAAGGTCACATATGAGCTGATCTCTGAGGCCACCAAGCTGGCTGCCGACCTGGGTGAGCAGGTTGTTGCCGTGCTGATGGGTTACAAGATTGCCGATAAGGCCCAGTCTTTGATCCACTACGGCGCCCAGAAGGTGCTGGTCCTGGACGCTCCTGTTCTGGAGCACTACACCACCGAGCCCTATGTCCGCGGCATTGAATATGTGATCAAGAACTATGAACCCAACATTGTTCTGTTTGGCGCCAGCAGCATTGGCCGTGACATGGCTCCCCGTATCGCGGGCCGCGTACACACCGGCCTGACCGCTGACTGCACCCGTCTGGATGTGGAGGTCAGCAAGTATCAGGAGTATCTGCGTAAGGCCACCAACCTCCCTGAGGAGAAGATCATGGCCCTGGATACCTCTGACCGCAACCTGAAGATGACCCGTCCCGCTTTCGGCGGCAACGTCATGGCCACCATTGTGTGCCGCAACTACCGTCCTCAGATGGCTACCGTCCGCCCCGGCGTGATGGAGCTGGGTGAGAAGGATACCAGTCGCACCGGCGAGGTCGTCATGGTTGACGCCGGCCTGACCGAGGCCGACATGAACGTGGAGATCCTGGACGTGGTGAAGCAGACCAAGAAGGCTGTGGATATCACCGACGCCAAGATCCTGGTCTCCGGCGGCCGCGGCGTGGGCGGTCCCGAGGGCTACAACCCCCTGCGCGAGCTGGCTGCCGAGCTGGGCGGCGAGGTTTCCTCCTCCCGTATCGGCGTGGACAGCGGCTGGATTGAGAAGGATCGTCAGGTCGGCCAGACCGGCAAGACCGTCCATCCCGAGCTGTATATCGCCTGCGGTATTTCCGGCGCGATTCAGCACCAGGCCGGTATGGAGGACTCTGAGTTCATCCTGGCTATCAACACCGACAAGTTCTGCCCCATGATGCAGCTGGCTGACCTGGGCATTGTGGGCGATCTGAAGAAGATTGTTCCCGCTCTGACCGAGGCTGTCAAGGCTTACAAGGCCAAGAAGGCCGCGCTGTAAGTGCATTTTTTAAAAGAGACGCTCACTTTTTTGTGAGCGTCTCTTTTTTTGCGGCAGCGGCCATGCGCCGATACCTGGGTCAAAAAGCGCAGGCCGGACGGCCAACCTATCCGGCCATTTACCTGATTTCGTCATGTGTTCCAGGCGCGCTTTGCGCTCATGGCATTTGAGAACAGGCAGCCAGAATTTATTTACACAATCATGGTTGAAGAAACAGTGCATTTTGAGTATAATACTTTTATTTCATAGATAAGAGAGGAGAGATGGAGGCATGCGCAAAAACCAGCCGAGGATGGAGGAACGGATCGAACGGAGAATTTCCGCCATCACCAGCATCTCCATGTGTGCGCTGACAGTCATTGCGCAGATTGCCACCACATTGATTCTCACTCACTTTTTGCGGGAGAAGGCCAGCTACGCCTACACGGCGCTGGAGCTTTTGGGTGCTGTCGTAGCCATTCGGGTGTATCAGCGCTCTGGCAGCCCCAGCTATAAGCTGGTGTGGATGTGTTTGCTGCTGGCGCTGCCGGTCTCTGGTATGATTCTCTTCTGGCTGTGGGGTGGTACGCATCAGGCCAAAAGTCTCAGCCTGCGTCAGGTGCCTCCGGTCCCTCAGCGAGAGAGCTGGCGGATGTCCAGCGAGGCGAATCTCTCCCGCCTGCGGCGGCAGTCCGCCACCTGGGGTCGGCTTGCAGCTTATCTGCAGAAAAAAGGCTTTTTACTCTATCGAAACACGCAAGCCAAGTATTTTGGCGATGGCAAGCCCTTTTTTGATGATTTGATTGAACATCTCTCCAAGGCAGAGGTCTATATTTTCCTGGAGTACTATATCCTGGCAGAGGGGAAGCTTTGGGACCGGATGTTTTCTGTGCTGCGAGAGCGGGCCGCTGCCGGCGTAGAGATCCACGTAATTTTTGATGACTTTGGCAATTTGACCCGTTTTTCTGACGCAACGCTCCAAGCTGTGCAGGATGCGGGAATTGAGGTGGAGGTATTCAATCCGGTTCACCGCTATGTGAACCGCATCTACTTCAACTACCGGGACCACCGGAAAATTGCGGTGATTGATGGACAATTTGCCTATACTGGCGGATTGAATATCGGTGATGAATATATCAATGAAAGGGAGCGCTTTGGATACTGGAAGGACAGCGGCGTTCGAATTGAGGGAGAGGGCGCCTGGGGATTCGCCGCTCAGTTCATGCAGATGTGGAAGATGATCGGTCGTACCTTCCCCAATGAGGACGACTTCTACCGCCCCCGCCACGAGGGGCCGGAGACGGTCGGCTTCTGCCAGCCCTTCACGGACGGGCCTTTGAATAACCCGGACAACCCCATTGAGGAGACGTATCTGCAGCTGATCGACTCGGCCAGACACATGCTCTATATCACCACGCCTTACTATGCTGTGGAGGAGTCCATGCAGCAGGCGCTGTGCATTGCCGCCGACGCGGGGGTGGACGTGCGGCTGCTGGTTCCGGCGATTCCCGACAAGAAATACGCCTATATGGTGGCGGAGACCTATTGGGGGGAACTGCTGAGCCATGGTGTGAAGATCTACAAGTATACTCCTGGCTTTCTCCATGCGAAAAGCGTGCTGGTGGACCGGGAGGTGGCCTTGGTGGGCAGCACCAACATGGATTACCGCACGTTCCAGCTCCACTACGAGTGTGGTGTTTTGATGTATCAGTCCGAGGCCGTGGAGGAGTTGCTGGAGGACATGGATGATATTATGGCTCAGAGCAGCCTCTACACCCTGGAGGAGTGGCAGAAGCGCCCCTGGCTGCGGCGCACGGCGGCTTCGCTGCTGCGCTTGGGAGCTATCTGGCTGTAAATGAAAAGGATCGAACAGAGGTGCAGAAATGAAAAGAAATTGGTGTTTGCTGTGCGTAATGATCCTGCTGCTCTGTGCGGGCTGCGGCGGGGAACAGGCAGAGATGTCCGCCGGAACGGGAGAGACCGCTTCCCATGAACAGATCGCGCCTCCGGAGAAGGAGGAGCGGGTGGCGGTCTACTCTGACGAGGAGATCACCATTACAGTTCCGGCCTCTTACGAGGATCTGGTCCTGGTGGACAACATTGGCTCAGATAACATGTTCGTGGTGACGGCCAATCTCTACTATGCGCCGGCATACATCGCCTCGGAGGATGGCTGCACGCCACCGCTGTGCGGCGGCTGGATGCTGACCGTGGAGTGGGCAGACTCGCAGTACGCCGCCAGCGTATACCAAGATGGGGAGACATTTTATGCCACATGCTGGCGGCCAGATCAGCAATCTGTCTATATGGAGCAGCGGCCTGCCGCGGCGGAGCTGCCCGCCGACGCCCCGGAGGAATTCCTGGCGGTGATGGAGTCCATTGAGGTGGACTACGGCGACCTGTCGCCCTTTACGGCGGAGGACGCGGCCGCATACGGCTGAACACAGCAGCCCGAAAACGTTTTGGAGGAATCCCATGTCCCGAGAACTCACCCCCCAGGAGATTGCCGAGCGCAGTCTCATCAAGACCTATCGAAAATCCCTGTGGAATCCTTTTGTCGCCGCAGTGAAGCGGTATGAACTAGTGTCTCCCGGCGACCATATCGCCGTATGTATTTCCGGAGGAAAAGACTCCATGGTGCTGGCTAAGCTCATGCAAGAGCTGCAGCGGCACACAGAACAGCCCTTTTCCCTGACCTTTTTGGGAATGGACCCGGGCTATAACATGGAGAACCGGGCCTTGATGGAGTCCAACGCGGCTTTGCTGGGAATTCCCGTGGAGGTTTTTGAAAGCGATATTTTTGATGTGACCGCGAAGGTGGAGAAAAATCCCTGCTACCTGTGTGCGCGCATGCGGCGGGGATGGCTGTATGCCAAGGCGCAGGAGCTGGGCTGCAATAAGATCGCTCTGGGCCATCATGTTTCCGATGTACTGGAGACCACGCTTCTGGGACTTTTTTATGGAGCCCAGCTGCAGGCCATGATGCCAAAGCTGCACAGCAAAAATTTCCCAGGGATGGAACTGATTCGTCCCTTGTATTGTGTCCACGAGGATGCCATCATTGCTTGGAAGAACTATAACCACCTGCGCTTTCTCCAGTGCGCCTGCCGCTTTACAGAGGCGCGGGACGCCTCCGGAGACGGCATTGGGCAGAGCAAGCGGCAGGAGATGAAGGTGCTGCTGCGGCAGCTGAAGGAGACGAATCCCAATATTGAAAAAAGTATTTTCCGGGCCATTCACGGCGTTCAGCTGGACACGTTTCCAGGCTTCAAATACCGGGGAAGGCCCCATTCCTTTTTAGAAAACTATGACGGCACCGCATACTGCGAGGACATCTGATAGGAGCGAAAGATTGATGGAATGTTATCGTTGTGAAAATCCGGACTGTGGTTTTACACTGGAAGAGGAGCCGGATGTTTGTCCCCACTGCGGCGGGACGTTTTTCCTGCGGATTGATGAGGAGGAAATGACTGCCAGTGACTGGGTGTCTCTGGGCGGGCAGGCAGTAGACGAAAAGCGGGACACGGACGCCCTGGCGTATTACCAGCGAGCATCAGCCATGGGGGATGTTCAGGGCCTGACCAACCTGGGCTGGTGTTTTGAGGCTGGTGTGGGCGTGGAGGCTGATCCTAAGCAGGCCGTGGTTCTGTACGCCCAGGCTGCAGCTCGGGAGTATGTGCCGGCGCTGACAAATTTGGGGTATTGTTATACATACGGCATCGGAGTGGAAAAGGACCTTGCCAAGGCTTTGGAGTGCTTCCGCAAGGGCGCGGAACAGGGATTTCCCAGGGCACAGTTCCTGCTGGCAGAGGCTTACCGGCAGGGCGAGGGCGTGGAGCAGAGTGATGTCGAAGCGGTGAAATGGTACCAGTCTGCCGCGTGGCTGGGTTATCCCGGGGCGCAGACAGAGCTGGGACGATGTTTGGAATTCGGCACCGGCATTCAGGAGGACCTGGAACAGGCGGTGAAGTGGTATCGCAGTGCGGCAGAGAGCGGACATGCGCCTGGGCAGTGCTGTCTTGGCTTTTGTTATGAGGCGGGCCGGGGTGTGGAGCAAAGCTGGGAGGAGGCGGTCCGCTGGTACAGGGCTGCAGCGGAACAGGATTATCCCCGAGCGCAGTGTAATCTGGCCTGGTGTTTAGAATATGGGAAAGGTGCGGAGCGGGACTATGCTGCGGCAGCGGAGCTGTATCGGGCCGCCGCAGAACGCGGTTACCCGCGGGGCCAGCTCTGCATGGGACTCTGCTGTGAGCGCGGCAGGGGGGTTCCTGTGGATAAGGCTGCTGCCGCTGCATGGTATCGAAAGGGCGCGGAACAAGAGGACGAGGAGTGCAGCTGCTGTCTGGGCTACCTGTATGAGGTGGGCGAAGGCGTGGAACAGAGCTGGGAAGAGGCTGCCCAGTGGTACCGCAAAGCGGCAGAGATGGGGCTGGCCCGGGCCCAATGCAATCTGGCCTGGTGCTATGAGCACGGCAAGGGCGTGGAGCTGCAGCTGGAAGAGGCGTTTTGCTGGTATCAGAAGGCTGCCGAGCAGGACGACGCCCGTGGGCTTTTCAGTGTGGCCCGCGCTTACGACTATGGCCGGGGCGTGGCACAGGACTGGAAAGAGGCGGTCTACTGGTATCAGAAGGCGGTTGACGCCGGCTCCGCGTATGCCATGTGTGATCTGGGTGTGTGCTATGAGCGAGGAGAGGGTGTTCAGCAGGACTATGCCAAGGCGGCGGAGCTGTACCGCCAGGCGGCTGAGGCTGGAAATCCACCCGGGCAGTGTAACCTAGGCTATCTCTATGAGATTGGCCAGGGTGTGGAGCAGAACTGGGAGGAAGCGGTCCGCTGGTATGGGGCCGCCGCACGGCAGGGCTTGGCCCGGGCCCAATGCAACCTGGCCTGGTGCTATGAATATGGCAAGGGCGTAGAGCAAAGTGGGACCAGAGCGGTTCATTGGTATCGCCAAGCTGCGGAACAGGAGGACCCCCGGGGGATGTTCTGCATGGGTGTGTGCTATAAGCGGGGGATCGGCGTGGCGCAGGACTGGGAAGAGGCAGTCCGCTGGTACCAGAAGGCCGCGGGCACCGGTTATGCCGCAGCCCAGTGTAATCTGGGTGTATGTTATGAACGCGGCGAGGGTGTTGAAAAAGATATTGCACGTGCGGTGGAGCTTTACCGTCAGGCAGCAGAGCAGGAAGATGCGGCGGGACAATGCAACCTAGGCTATCTCTACGAGATTGGCTGCGGCGTGGAAAAAGACTTTGCGCAGGCAGTCAAATGGTATGAAAAATCCGCTGCCAGCGGTTATTCAAGAGCGCAGTGTAATCTTGGAGTCTGCTGTGAATTTGGAAACGGCACGGCAAAAGACCCGGCGAAAGCGGCGTGGCTGTATCGCCAGGCTGCGGAACAGGGCGACCGGGTGGGAGCCTGTAATTTGGGCTACCTCTATGAGACCGGCGTTGGTGTCCAGCAGAGTTGGGAGGAGGCGGTCCGGTGGTACCGTCAGGCTGCGGAACAGGATGATTCCCGTGCCCAGTATCATTTGGGCTGGTGCTATGAACAGGGAAAAGGCGTAGAGAAGGACCAGACTGCCGCTGTAGCATGGTATCGGCGGGCGGCTGAGCGGGAAGATCCATCTTCGCTATGTGCACTGGGGCGGTGCTATGAGACTGGAAGCGGGGTTGAGAAGGATGAACGCCATGCTGTTGAGATTTACCGTCAAGCGGCGGAAATGAACGATGCTGAGGGACAATATCGGCTGGGCCGGTGCTATTATTATGGCATTGGCATTTCCAAGGACATCCATCAGGCGGTTCAGTGGCTGACGAAATCCGCAGCCCAGGGCAGCCGCCAGGGAGAGTTTTTCCTGGGGCAATGCTATGAAAACGGAGAAGGGGTGCCCCGGGACGAAAAAAAGGCCCTGGACTTATACCGCAGTTCTGCGGATCAAGGGAGTGATCTTGCACGGAAGGCGCTGGAGCGCCTTACTGGAAAACCGGGGGCAGGGTCAGAGTCTCGAGGAAGAGGCGGTCTTTTCAAAGGGCTTCTAGGCGGATGGAGACGATAAAAATAGAAAAAGAATTTGAAAAACCCCTTGACAAAGAATCACTTTTCTGTATAATAATATCTGTTCGCTGTCGCGGACAGATATAGCGGGTTTGTGTAAAGGTAGCACAGCAGACTCTGACTCTGTATGTGAGGGTTCGAATCCTTCACCCGCTGCCAGAATGGACGCCTCCTGTATTTCGGATTTCTTGTCGAAATACAGGAGGCGTTTTTTCGAAAAGTTTTGGTTTACCAGGGCTTTCCTGTCCTAGAGGGAGCCTTAACAAATGTAAAGATTGAGAAGAGTTTGTTGACTCAAAGTTATGGACCTAGCTTTTTGGTATCATCCTTCCCTTATGCGCGGCTTTAAACGTTTGCGGCGTTACATATTTCAGCGTTTGGTCGAGGCGGATTCTATGATCAAACGGATTCATCGCTCTTTTGAAAGCGATGGTTTGTAAGGGGAATCCAACAAGGCATTTACTGGCGGAACGGTATGGCACCCCACGCTCGTGGGGGCACGGAGACCAATGAGGGCACAAAGATATATCCTGAATTTTTGCTTTTGAAATGAGTGAGCAGTGCAGAACGTATTTCGGCTATTATACAGGAGTTTATTCTTTTTATATCCATAGATATTTGGTTGAAATTGCAAAAAAAATTGATATAATATGATTAGAATTACCAGAAGAGTAAGTGATTTAACACTTCCATGATGGAAACTGACGATCATACCTTTTGTATGGCGGGGAGATGGAATCGCATATAAAAAATTTTGGAGGTGGCGGAACATATGGCCATTGATTTGACCGAATCGGAATGGAAGCGATTCTTGCCCCCTTTTGTGGTATGCGGATTTTCCTGCGTTCCTTTGGAGAAAAACTTGTGACAGGCGGTCTGCCAATGAACCCTTCCATCACAATATGAAGGAACGTTATACCAAATACTTTTTCACGATAGGAACATAGGTGGGAAAGACAGCCATTTTTAAGAAATTGTTGTTTTTCCTTTTGGGAAATGCGCAGGAGTTGCAGTTTTTCTTTGTCTGGCGATTGATACAACAGAGATGATCTGTCGCAGATAGCCCCTGATAGAAAACATTCCCCATTATTCTGGGGGATTTTTGGGTGCGGGTAAAAGAATGTTCCCGTTTTTATATTGCAATAGAAAAGTGTGGTGACCTTTTGGATGGACCTGAGGCAGTTGGAAAATATTGTAGCCATTGCGGAGGAGCGCAGCATCTCACGGGCTGCAGAGCGCTTGTTTATCTCTCAGCCCGCGCTGAGCCAGCAGGTATCTAAACTGGAAGCACGGCTTGGCGTCCCCTTGTTTTCCAGAGATAAACAGGGGCTTTCCCTGACTCAGGCTGGCAAGGTCTATGTGGAAAACGCAAAAAAAATACTCTCCATTCGGGATGAGACTTATAATCGAATTTATGATATTGCCGCTTACCGCAAGGGTTCCATCTCAATCGGAGTCTCTCCTGGCCGCAGCCCCATGATTGTCTCTAAGATCTATCCGCAGTTTCAAAGGGAGTTTCCAGGGTTTAATATTCAGGTCTTTGATATCAGCAATGCCCAAACAAAGGAAATGCTGATCCAAGGCACTCTAGATCTGGGATTCCTTCTCCTTTCTGATAAGGAGATTTCTGCAAGGCTTCCTATCTCTCACCTTGCTATAACGCAAGAAGATATGTATCTAGTTACCTCCAAAGATCACCCCATGGCCGCTCGGTACCATAACGGCTCTCAGGGGCGTATGATTGATTTGAGACTCTTTCAAAACGAAACATTTGCATTGCCGACAAAGGGGGCTAAAATTCGCCTGTTTGTAGATGAGATATTCGCTTCCTACGGTATCAGTCCCAATGTTTGTTACCAGGTGTACAATATCCAGTCCATTATTACCGTGGTCAGCGAGAGCAGGCTATGCACCATTATTCCCGCTGGCTTTTTGCCGGACAATGAAAACCTGATCTATTTCCGGCTGAAGCCTAACCGCTTTATGGAATTTTCTATTTGCTGGAATTCAAATCATCGCATGACCACTGCGGAGAAATTTTTTGTTGAGCTATGTCAGAAGGTCTATCTCTAAAATTTATACCTACATACCAGATTTCTAAAAGGGGGACCTCTCTATGAGAGATCCCCCTTTTGATTGATGCAAGAAGGTATTTATTTCAGGCCCATGAGCTGATCGGAGAAAATTCTGCTGTCCATCAGTCTGAGGCCTCCTGGAGCAATCTTAGGCGTAAAATCCATTTGCCCCAACACCTGGGACTGAAGATCAATTCCTGGGGCTATTTCGGTGAGATACACACCATCCGTCCGCAGTTCAAAGACCGCCCGCTCCGTGATGTAAGTCACTGGCTGCCCTCCCTTCCTGGCGTAGGCGCCAGAGAAGGTGATTTGCTCAACGCTATCAAGAAGCTTACGCTCTCGTCCCTCTTGGTCAATCACCAGCTTGCCGTCCTCAACATGCGTCTTGATGCCACCAGCGGTGAAGGTTCCACAAAAGAATACTTTCTTCGCATTCTGCGTAATGTTGATAAAGCCGCCGCAGCCAGCAATCCTGGGGCCGAACTTGGAGACATTGATATTTCCGTCCTTATCCGCCTGCGCCAAACCTAAAAATGCCAGGTCGACACCGCCGCCATCATAGAAGTCAAACTGATAGGGCTGATCCAAAATAGACTCCACATTGACAGAGCCGCCAAATCTGGAGCCACCCTGAGGCACACCGCCCACAGGCCCTGACTCCACCGTTAAGGTCATGTAGTCACCAATGCCCTCCTCGTTGGCCACCATAGAGATGTACTCGGGAATACCAATGCCAAGATTTACTACGGTATTTGGCTGTAATTCCATGGCCGCCCGCCGGCCAATAATTTTCTTGGCACTCATAGCGGGGGCTTCCAGACTCCCGAGCGGTAAGCGGAAATCACCAGTCATAGCCCCATCGTACTCACAGCCCTGGCATTGCGCATGGTCCGTCTTGTTTTCACAGATGACAATGGCGTCCACGTAGATGCCGGGTATCTTTACTAGCTTGGGGTCCAGTGTTCCGGACTGCACCAGTCGTTCCACTTGAACAATCACCTTGCCGCCGCTATTTTTGACAGCCTGGGCAATGGAAGTGGCCTCTGTAGTGCAGCACTCTCTCTCCAGAGTGATGTTGCCATTTTCGTCAGCATATGTTCCACGGATCATACCGATGTCAATGGGGAAGCTCTTATACAACAGCCGCTCTTCGCCCAGAATATTAACGACTTCAACGATATCTTCTGTGGTGGCAGAGTTTAATTTACCGCCCTCAACTCGGGGGTCGACAAAGGTATTCAGGCCCACGTGGGTCAACGTGCCCGGTTTGTGGCCGGCGATATCTCGGAATAATTGTGCCAGTGTGCCTTGCGGCAAGTTATAGGCCTCCAGCTTGTTGGCGTTGATCAGCTTTCCAAGCTCGGGCGCCATATTGTAGTGGCCGCCGATGACCCTCTTTAGCATCCCTTCATGGGCAAAGTGATCGGCACCGCTGCCATCTCGGTTGCCCTGGGCAGCGGCATAGAAGAGTGTCAGGCCCTTGGGAGTCCCAGCAGCCAGGAACCTCTCCTCCAGAGCGCGGGTCAAGGCTTCCGGCATGGCACTGGCCACAAAACCGCTGGTGGAGATTGTCATGCCATCTTTCACCATGGCGGCTGCTTCTGCTGCCGTGATCACAGGCTTTTTTGCCATCGCTATCGCTCCTTTTTTAAACGTTTATTGGGATTAAAAGTCAGTCAGCGTGGCCTTTCTCTTCTCAAGGAAAGCAGTCATCCCCTCCTTTTTGTCGTTGGTTGCAAAGGACAGACCAAAATTGGTAGCCTCCATATTGAGGCCACTGTCCAGATCAGTATCTATGCCAGTCTCAATGCACATCTTGGCGAGGGCGATGGCGTAGCTGCCCTTGGACAGCATTTTGTCAGCCATCATGAGGCAGAAATCGAGCAGCTCCGCCTGCGGAACCACCTTGTTTACAAGGCCGATGCGATAGGCCTCCTGTGCGTCAATTTTATCGCAGGTAAAAATCAGCTCCTTGGCGCGGCCCTTGCCTACAAGCCTGGTAAGCCGCTGGGTTCCACCAAAGCCAGGCAAAATTCCTAAGCCGCATTCCGGCTGGCCAAAGACGGCATTCTCAGCTGCCACACGGATATCGCAGCTCATTGCCAGTTCACAGCCACCACCCAGGGCATAGCCATTCACCGCAGCAATGGTTGCCTGAGGCATCCTCTCCAGCCTGCGGAAAGCTTCCTTAGCAAGCAGAGCCATATCCCGTCCCTCGGCTGCAGTGGCGTTGACCATCTCAGAGATATCCGCACCCGCCACAAAGGCCTTGGCACCTGCTCCGGTTACGATCACGACACGGATATCTTTGCTCTGTTCCATATCTGCAAGACATGTATTGAGCTCTGCCAGTGTGGCGCTGTTGAGTGCGTTGAGTGACTTGGGGTTATTGATACTTACAATCGCGGTCTGTCCCTTAACTTCCATCATCAGATGTTCATACATAACTATCATTTCTCCTTTTTGGGGCTTTGTACCCTCTGGCTTTACCAGAGCTGCATGTAAAGTTTCTTGATATCCGCTTCCGTCATGTCACGCATCGTGTTCTGGGGGCTGCCGCTGGCCATGGCATCGTGGGCCATCTTGTCGATATAACTCAGAAATTCTTCCTTGCTGACACCAGCAGAGGCCAGGGTAGGCGCCTGAAGATCTGCCGTCAAGGCGTCCAGCGCATTCAGGAACTTCTCAGCCGCAGTTTGATCATCATCCTGAGCGGAGGCGACTCCGATCTCACGGCCCAGCTGGCCAAAGCGGTCATAGGCACCGGAGACAGCCCAGCGTAGGCACACATTCATCAAAATCGCGTTGGACATGCCGTGAGCAATGTGGAACAGCGCACCGATGGGCCGGCTCATACCGTGGATCAGCGTAACAGAGGCATTATTGAAAGCAATTCCCGCCTCCAATGCCGCCACAGACATTTCCACTCTGGCTTCCTCATCCTGGCCATTGCGGTACGCTGTCGGAAGATATTTGAAGATGCGCTTCACGGCAGATACAGCGAATACGTCAGACATGGTCTGAGCTCTGCGGGAAGTATAGGCCTCCACAGCATGACACAGGGCATCCAGACCCGTATTCACAGTCACCTTGGCTGGTGCCGTCATGGTGAACTGCGGGTCTACGATAGCAAGCTCAGGGAGCATCACTTTTCCCTTGAGCAGCATCTTAATATTGTTCCGGGTATCATTGATGATGGAGAACTGTGTGGCCTCAGAGCCAGTACCAGCTGTGGTTGGAATTGCCACCATGGGCGGTACCGCTGCGCTGATTTCCTTCCCCATATACACGGTAATATCCTCGCCGCCGTCGCTGGATAGAACGGCGATGGATTTCATGGTATCCAGCGGACTGCCGCCGCCTAATCCCACCAGAAAATCACAGCCCTCCCGCTTGTACTGCTCCAGTCCATCTTTTACCATCACGTCGGTTGGCTCGCCCCCAATGCGGTCAAACACGCTGTAACCTACCTTAGCATGTTCCAGCACCCGTTCTACTTTGGCGCAATTACCTAACTCCACCATCATGGCATCAGTAACAATGAGTGCCTTTTTTCCCATTTTTTTCAGGGTATCCGCCGATGCATCCAACGCACCGCTCCCTGTCATAATACTGCCTGGTACAAAAAATTCTCTTGCCATGAACCCTTCGCTCCTTTAGTATAAAGTTTTACGAAATTGAGAAATCATTCCACGAAGGTCCCACTCTGTTTTTTTTAAACTTAGAGCAACTGCAATCCACCTAACGCCAAAATCCAGAAAAAAACTGTAACCGCTCCAAGTACAGAGCTTAGACCTACCTGGTTTGCGGCAAAGGTGCCGTTACCTCCCATCATCTGGGCCATGGAATAGGCGGAGACAGATGTGGGAGTTGCCAAGACCATCAGTCCTGTGCAAAGCTCCATGCCGCGCCAGCCTAAAAGCACCGCGCCGGACACTCCGATGGCCGGGATCACCGCCAGCCTCAGCAGTAGACATCCCAATAACGCCCCAGTCCTTTGACCCACACCCAAACGCAGGCTGGCACCAATCAGCAGCAGCCCCATCGGCGAGGCCATACCAGCCATGGTGCCAACTGCCTTTTCCACAGAGGCGGGCAGGCGCAACTCCAGCAGTGCTAGAAAGAGTGCGGCGATACTAGCGGTCAGGACAGGATTTTTTACAAGATTTTTTCCAATCTGCCGCAGGTCTGGAGCCTTTCCGCGGTAGACCTCCAGGGTAATGACTCCAATCACATTAAAAAAAATCGTCGTAACGGCGGCCACGAGCGTGGGACAGCCTAACTCTTGCCCCGCAAAGAGTCCGCTGATCAAGGGGATGCCAAAGATGATGGAGTTGCTGCGGATCGCGCACTGAATAAAAGTGCCGCAGGTAGGCCGGTGCTGGACCCATTTGGGGGCCAGCACCATCAGCAACAGCCACATTGCACATAGGACCGTCAGCAGATAGACCAACAGTCTTCCATCAAAGGCACTTTTTATATCTGTTGTATAAATGTTTTGAAAGACCATGAAGGGCAGGAACATGGAAAACACTAACCGGTTCAACTGCGCCACAACAGTGCCACGCTCCGGAAGCCGTCCAACCACCCATCTGCCCAAGACCATCACCAGGAGCATATACAGCACCGTATTCAGCGACGCAACCAATGTCTCCATATAGGTCCTCCTCTTGATGATTAGGATGTGAGGAGGTTTCCCGCCCTGTCAAAGCGCATGGGCTCTGCCGGTCCTATAATCTGTAGACCCTGACATTGCGCCTCCTCCAGCAATGCCTCGGAAAGCAAAATCTGCTCCAGCTGCATGGTGTTGGAAATGCGGGCCATGCGCAGTTGGGTGGGGTCCCGCTTCCCAGATAGCATGATGGCCGCCTGAATGGCCTCCCGATCTGTTTCAAAATACATGGGGATACGGCTGGATTCCGCTACCCGGGAGGTCAGGCTGTTGATATACATGCTTTCCCGATCCAAATGCTCCGCCACTCGGCGCGTGGTGGTGTCCGCCACCCCTAGACCGCAGGCGTTTCCATGGGTCTCGTTGGACAAGCCCAGCACGGTAATCCGCTGCGCGGCGGGAACCGCTGGTACCGCTTTGCTGTAAAACCGGCCGGTTACATTGGGGTCCATGCCAGAACCGCTGAAGTTTTTACCAATGCGGTCCACAATCAGGACATCCATATCCGGAACGCAGATGCGGGGCATGTTGCGCTTTGCCCGTTCCAGCAGAGCCGGCTCTCGATCCGGAAGCTCCCGGGCAGGGACTCCCACGATATCCATAGTGTGGTCATAGGCGTTCTCAATAAGGCCGATTCCAAAGAGTACCGGAAGGCGCCCCAGCAGGAAGCGGCTGATATCTTCCACATTTTTGGACATGTGATCCAGACCCAGCCGGTGACAGCACTCTGCTCCCCGCTGCTTGCCAAGACCGATGGCCAGCATTTTCAAAAGGCCGCTCTCATAGGCCCCCCGGAACTGTGTATGAGCCTTGACCCGGTTTAGCAATATGATGCCGTCTGCCTCACTGGCGATGCGGTCGGTGTAGGCTGGCAGGCCGCCTGGAGTTGTCCCTACCAACACCGTGTCCATGGAGGCGCGGATCGGCATACCCACGCTCTCCTCTGAGATTCCCAGCTCTTTCAGCACCAGGATCTGACCTGACGCAGTGGCCCCGCCATGGCTGCCCATAGCGGGAACCACAAAGGGCTCCGCTCCCTGCGACCGCAGACATTCACCGATAAAGCGCAGATAATCCGCGATGTGATCAATGCCACGGGACCCGGCGGTAATGGCGATGCGCATTCCTGGATGCACGGAGCTCTCTGCGCCCGCCTCTTTGATTGCTTTTTTCAGCGCTTCCCGCCAGTCCTGTATCTCTTCGCTGGAAAAATTTTGACGTGCAGGAAACATACGGGGAATCTCAATATACTTCAATAGATCTCCCAGTGAATTCCACATGCGTTCTTATTGGCCAACCATGTTCTTATACTGCTGATAGGTCTCGTCACTGATCTCCAGTCCCCGCTCGGCCACCAGCAGCTCGTTGCGGTGTTCCAGCTCGCCGGGGAAGAGGATATCCGCATCAGGAGAGGATTTTTTACTGGACTTGACCATCTGCACATAGTCATCTACCCGTCTTACAAAATCCTCCTCCGCCATAATCTTGGAGGGGTCCAGCGCCATTATGAAGTTGCCGCAGTTGGGCTTGTGGTCATAGTCGTCCAGGGGGTGCGTCACATTTTTACCGTACTTGCCTCCGGTCAGCAGGGCGGAGAACACTTCCACCACCACGCCGATACCGTAGCCCTTGTGACCGGCAATGGGCAGCAGCATTCCCTCCAAGGCGGCAGCAGCGTCCGTGGTGGGCCGGCCGTTTTTGTCCAGCGCCCACCCCTCGGGAATTGGCTTGCCGGCGGCAGCGGCATTTCTTATTAATATATAGCTGTACTTATTAAAATCATCGGGAATAAGCTGACTTTTTCGATGATTCCAAA